>Ga0255046_10000108_pt1 | contig 18028 bp, 16 predicted proteins | sample BC1_12_27_MG_FD_183632 | JGI IMG/M metagenome (GOLD analysis project Ga0255046, IMG submission 183632) | Seawater microbial communities from Strait of Georgia, British Columbia, Canada - BC1_12_27 | ecosystem: Environmental > Aquatic > Marine > Strait | place: Canada: British Columbia...
TTGTCAATTTGCGAATCTCCTCCAGCTCACCAGTGATGCCGAGATTGCCGTCTCCAAAATACCCTACGTACTGGCTCATGATCTCGGGCGTGTCACGTTCGGGGTCGACGCTGACAAGCACAATGCGCGGCAGAGGATCCTGACCGAGATTGGCAAGCTGGCTTCTGGCATCCGCAAGCACCCGCATCGTAAGCGGGCAGATGTCCGGACAATGAGTGAAACCGAAGAAGACGAGACTCCAGTATCCGGCGAAGACTTCACGCCCGATCGCTCGACCGTTGTGATCAACAAGTGAAAACTCGGCCAGCTCAGCGGGTGCCGGGAGCATGGTCGCGGTTTGCGGCGCCGGGGGCGGTGACATCAGTTGATACGACAACCAGGTGCCAGTCGCGATTGCGATAATCGCTACGACAGCGACAAATACGTTTCTGGGGCCCATTTTTTCCTACGAAGGGTTTGCGCGAGGCGGATATTTTAGAAGCGGATTAAATACTATCCAAGGTCGCGGCTCTTGGATAGTATTCAATCCGCTTCTCAGCGACACTCCGTATCCATGGCACCGGAATCCGACAAACCCGTCAATGTCGAGCAGCTAATTCGTCGCTTCTCCGATCGATTTACGGCCGCGCAATTGAGCTACGGCCATGGCACTGACAATCCCGTTGACGAGGCGGCGTGGCTCGTATTCGCGCGCCTGGGCTTGTCTCACCATGACGCACCGGCCGTATACGAAATAACGGTCGACGAGGCGGAGGTCGCCGACCTTGAGGAGCTTGCCTTGCGCCGCATCGAAGAGCGCGTGCCTGTTGCGTATCTGACCAACCAGGCCTGGTTCGCAGGGCTTGAATTCTACGTGGACGACCGCGTACTGGTGCCTCGCTCACCATTTGCCGAATTGATTCATGATCGGTTCGAACCGTGGCTGGCGCCCGGCACCCTGACGGCGGCAGTTGACCTTGGTACTGGAAGTGGGTGCATCGCGATTGCAATTGCGACCGAATTTCCCAACGCGATCGTGGACGCTGTAGACATTTCGGCGGACGCATTGGCCGTGGCGCAGGTAAACGTCTCGCGGCACGGACTCGGCGATCGAGTACGCCTCACAGAATCCGATTTCTTTATGAATCTCGGACACCGACAGTACGAATTGATCGTCAGCAATCCACCCTATGTTGACAAAGAGGACATGGCTGCGCTGCCGGAGGAGTTCCGGCATGAACCGGCTCTCGGACTCGCTGCCGGCGATGATGGTCTGGATTCAGTCAACACGATCCTGCATGATGCATCGCGTTTCCTGAGTGACAATGGATTACTCTTCTGTGAAGTCGGAAATTGTCAGGCAGCGCTCGAATATCGTTACCCAGCTATTGCATTTACCTGGCTGGAGTTCGAGCATGGTGGGTCTGGTGTGTTTTTGCTGACGAAAGACGATCTCAAGGATTTATAGTGGTTCAACCTTGCAGTATTGATAGGTTCAGATAATGTCTGGCAACAGTATTGGTCAAAATTTTGTCGTTACGACCTTTGGCGAAAGTCACGGCGTGGCGCTCGGCTGCGTCGTCGACGGCTGCCCGCCGGGCATGAAGCTCGACGTGGAGGACATACAAGCGGATCTTGAGCGGCGGCGCCCGGGCCGGTCCCGGCACACGACTCAGCGCAATGAGCCTGACCAGGTAGAAATCCTCTCTGGCGTATTCGAAGGCGTAACGACTGGCACGCCGATCGGTCTTCTTATTCGCAACAAGGATCAGCGTTCAAAAGACTATGGCGACATCAAGGACAAGTTTCGGCCGGGACACGCAGACTACACTTATCAGCAGAAATATGGCATCCGCGATTATCGTGGAGGAGGTCGCTCGTCCGCGCGTGAAACCACGATGCGAGTTGCCGCCGGTGCAATCGCTCGAAAGTACCTTCGCGAGAATGCCGGCATCGAGATTCGTGGTTATCTTTCGCAACTCGGTCCGATTGAACTCGCCGCGACTGATCTCTCAGTCGTCGACGAAAACCCGTTTTTCTGTGCTGATCCGGCACGTATCGGCGAACTCGAAAAATTCATGGACGCCTTACGCGATAAGGGCGATTCGATTGGCGCGAAGATCAGTGTTTTGGCCAGCAATATTCCACCAGGACTTGGGGAACCGGTATTCGATAAGCTTGAAGCCGCGCTCGCACATGGTCTGATGAGCATAAACGCCGTCAAAGGCATTGAACTGGGCGCCGGATTCAAGGCAGTAGCGCAGCGTGGCAGCGAGCATCGAGATGAGATCGGTGCTGATGGATTTGCCAAGAACGATGCGGGTGGCACACTCGGTGGCATATCCTCGGGCCAGGACCTGCTGGCGAGTATTGCGCTGAAACCAACGTCCAGCATTTCGGTTCCTGGAAAGACGATCGATAAAGACGGTAAAGAGACCGAGATCGTGACCAAAGGTCGCCATGATCCCTGTGTTGGGCTCAGGGCAACGCCGATCGCAGAAGCAATGGTTGCGCTCATACTGATGGATCACTATTTGCGCCATCGCGCTCAGAATGCAGATGTTCGTCAGAGCGGCTTCAGCCGCGACAGGACTGAGGATAATCCTGGGAAATGACGACCAGATTTGATATTGCTGTCGTCGGTGCGACAGGCGTTGTCGGCGAATCAATGCTCGAAATACTCGCGGAGCGGAAATTCCCTGTGGGCACGGTGCACGCCCTCGCAAGTGAACGATCGGTTGGCAAGACCGTGCGGTTTGGCAATCGCGAGGTGGCCGTCAGTGATCTGGCTGACTTCGACTTTTCGCAGGTGCAAATAGGTCTTTTTTCGGCTGGGGGATCGATTTCGGCAGAGTACGCACCGAAAGCGGCCGCCGCCGGCTGTGTAGTCATCGACAACACCTCGCACTTTCGATACGAAGACGACATTCCGCTTGTGGTGCCCGAAGTAAACGCCGACGCGATCTCTGCGTACCGGAATCGCGGAATTATCGCGAATCCGAACTGTTCGACCATTCAGATGGTTGTTGCACTGAAGCCTATTTATGACGCGGTCGGTATTGCACGCATCAATGTGGCGACTTATCAGGCCGTATCCGGCGCCGGAAGAAATGCGGTAGAGGAGCTCGTACGACAAACAGCGGCGCTCTTGAACGGTCGCCCGTTGGAAATCGAGGGCGATGCAAAACAAATCGCGTTTAATGCTGTGCCGCATATCGATACATTCCTGGACAATCGCTACACCAAAGAAGAAATGAAGATGGTCTGGGAAACGAGGAAAATTTTCGCGGATGACAACATTCTCGTTAATCCGACCGCGGTGCGTATACCCGCCTTTTATGGCCATTCCGAGGCCGTGCACATCGAAACTAACGACAAGATCACGGCCGAAAAGGTCTGCGAATTGCTTCGAGATGCGCCGGGCGTAACGCTGCTCGATGGCGTAAAAACCGGGGAATATCCGACGGCGGTGACTGAAAGTTCGGGCACGGACCCGGTTTACGTCGGTCGTGTGCGTGAGGACATATCTCACCGACGCGGAATCAACCTCTGGGTCGTGTCTGACAACATACGTAAGGGCGCTGCTCTAAATAGCGTCCAAATTGCTGAAATATTGGCGAAAAACCATTTATAAGCTATAGTTCACGACCATATGTAAATGAGGTCTGCTTACCCTTATATGGCTCCCTATAGGTGTCATCTTCGCGGTTTTTGGTGAGCTGGAGATTAATACTATGTCGAGACGACTCTCTCGAATCTCGCTTGTGCTTGTCATCTTATCGACGAGCGAGGTTTGGGCCCTGGGGCTGGGTGAAATTCAAATGAATTCAGCACTCAACGAGCCGTTGAGTGCGAGAATCGAGCTGTTGTCCGCGAGCCCGGAAGAACTCGATAACCTGAAATTAGGAATAGCATCGACTGACACGTTCCAGCGTTACGGCCTCGACCGGTCGTTCTACCTGTCGGACGTTCAATTTAACGTCGTTCGTAGCGGTAGTTCGGAAGGTAACTACGTTCAAGTTCGTTCCGAAACGCCGATGGCGGAGCCATTCCTCACGTTCCTGGTTGAAGCATCCTGGTCCCGTGGCCGATTACTGCGTGAGTACACGGTATTCCTCGACCCACCGTCGTTTGCGCCGCCAACAACCGACTCAGCGCTTGTGGTACAGGCACCGAGCCGCACAACACCCAGCGACAGTGGTCGTATAGAGCGGCAAGCAGCACCGGAGCAACCCAAGCCACAGCCAGTAGTCGACGACACGCCGTACGAGACGTCGGCGGGGGCCGACTACAACGTGCAACGCGGCGAGACGCTTTGGCGGATAGCATCCAGAGTTAGTCCAGACAGTCGCCTGTCGATGAACCAGATAATGCTGGCCATCTTCGAGGCGAATCCCGAGGCGTTCGGCGGCAATATCAATATTCTCCGGGCTGGTGCAGGACTGCGCATTCCCAGCGCTGATGAGATTTTTCAGATTAACCGTGGTGGAGCCCTGGCCGAAGCACAGCGGCAACACGATGAGTGGTCAGGCGGCACCGTGCCGCCAGTGGCTGACCAGTCATTGACACAACGTTTGATACTGGTTCCGCCTGATGATGATGTCGTCGCTGGCGGGGCTGAGCCTGACACGCAGTTCGGTGACGAGCCGTTATCGCGAGAAGACGAGATCGAGCAACGCATTGCCGAACTCGAGGGAGCCGATGTTCCGCAGCAACAGTCGCTGATCGAAATACGCGATAACGAGCTGGCTGCGTTGCGCCAGGATCTCGCGCGCATCCGCGGCGAAATTTACGAATTGCCAGTAGATGACACCGCAGTCGACGATGCTGTTGCCGATGACACTTACAGCGATCCGTTTGCCGACGCTCCCGACATTATGGTGCTCGACGCGGATGCCATTGGCGCCGACGACGCGGATGCCATTGGCGCCGACGACGCGGCAGCAGTGACTGACGAAGCGCCCGCAGCCATTATTCGTCCTCCAACGCGCTCTGAACCGACGTTTGTTGAGCGCACGATGGGAATCCTGAATGAGTGGTGGATGATCATCGTAGGTGTGGTGGTCATTGTGGGCGGTTTCCTGTTCTGGTTTATGCGCCGCGGACGCGACGATAGCGCTCCCGCTGAAGCGGATGACTGGCGACCACTGGATTCGGACGAAATAGGCGACGAGACTCTGGAGGGAACAGCAAGTCTGCATGCGCCAATACAAATGGACGAGTCGATTCTTGTTGTCGAGCAGGAGTCGGCAACGCCTGTTGATGTTGATATGGACAAGACGGTCGATGCCCCGGCACCTATTTTTGAAGTTGGAGAAGACATTGACATTGACGAGGACGAGGACACGAGTGAGCTCGATTCGCTCGAGGATACGTTCAGTAGTGACACCGCAGTCAACCTCGACCAGACGGATCCGATTGCCGAGGCTGATTTCCATATGGCCTACGGTCTGTACGACCAAGCGGCCGATCTCATCAATGGTGCGCTGACCGCCGAGCCGGATCGTGCTGACCTGCTTACCAAACTCTGCGAAATCTATTTTGTCTGGGGTAACCGCGATGCATTTGTCGATGCTGCGAGTCGACTCAATTCGGTCTTCGGCGATACGGCAAGCGCCGACTGGGACAAAATCGTCATTATGGGACAGCAGATCGCTGCCGACGATGCATTATTTGCCGGAGCACGCGCAGCCGGCGCAACGAAGGACGTTGACCTGACATTCGAAATGGGCACGGACGATGGCGGCGGGCTCGACATGGATTTCGGCGGTGGCGATGACGAGGCGGGCGATTTCGTGGACCTCGGTGGCCAAGACCAGACACAGTCCTTCGATATTGGTGAGGGGGCCGATTTCTCTGTCGGCAGCGTTGATGACGAAACGGAACTCGCCGAAATCGACGAATCCTTCGGCAGCGTAGATGACGAAACGGAACTCGCCCAAATCGACGAATCCGTCGCCAGCGATGCCGGAGAATTGCCGGACTTCGAAGTGACACGAGATATTCCGATAGCTGAAGTGACAGCAGAAATTAATCTCGATGATCTCGGTCTTGATGTCGATGGCCTGGCCGAGACCGAACTGGCATCGCTCGATGATCTCGATGCGACGAGTGAAAAAGAGACAATGTCGGACATCGACATGAACAAGGCACTCGAAGATCTTGCGGAAATTACCGACGAGAATCCGAAAATTGATCCTGATGTTGCGGGCGTGCAGACTGCGCTCGATTCGGATTTTGACGAGACTGAGATCGCGACCGATATCGGCATCGATGAAAAGATGCTTGATGTCACGGGAATGACTCAGGTTCTGGATGAAGACGTCGTGCCCGAAGAACTTCCTGATGTGGGCGATGAAGATCTGGAAATTACAGGTGAGCTGCCCTCTGTCGCGGCCGTTGACGTTAATCTCGATCTCGATAATCTGACCGAGGCCCTGAAGATCAGTGAGGCTGGCGATACCATCGAGCAGCTGGCCACCGACGCAACGGTGGAGCAACCTCGTCCTGACCTGGCGAAAGAGTCCGAAGGCGATGAATCCGATTTATTGTCACCCGAAGACATGGGCGACGAGCTGTCGGAAGCACGCACAATGACGGAAGTTGGCACGAAACTCGACCTGGCGCGTGCTTATGTCGATATGGGCGACCCTAACGGCGCGCGTTCGATTCTCGAGGAAGTGCTCGATGAAGGCGATGAAGGCCAGCGTCAGCAAGCTCAGCAGCTCCTGGACTCCCTGCCCAGTTAGTGCGCATCGCCTTAGGTCTTGAGTACGACGGTACCGCATACAACGGTTGGCAGCGCCAACGCACCGGCGAGGGTGTTCAGGCACGTGTAGAAGAGGCACTGACAAGCGTCGCTGATGAATCCATCGAAGTCGTTTGCGCGGGACGCACCGACACGGGCGTGCACGCGTCCGGTCAGGTCGTGCACTTCGATACGAACAGTGAGCGCGACAACCGCGGCTGGCTACTTGGCGCAAACTGCAATCTCCCCGACGACATCAGCGTAACCTGGGCAAAATCGGTCGATGACAGCTTTCACGCACGGTTCTCAGCGACGGGCCGTAGCTATCATTACCTGATTTTGAATCGCTTGCAGAGATCTGCGTTGCATCGAGACCGCGCATGGTGGGTGTACGACCCTCTCGATGCAGAACGAATGCACAACGCAGCTCAGGCGCTGGTCGGCAAACACGATTTTTCGGCGTACCGTGCGGCGGCCTGCCAGGCATCAACACCGATTCGCGAAATCACATCGATCGTTGTGATGAGCGACGGAGACTGGATTCATCTCGAGGTCACCGCAAATGCATTCTTGCAGCACATGGTGCGCAACATCACAGGCACGCTGCTTGCTGTCGGTCGTGGTGACGAGCCGGCAGACCTGGCGGCAACAGTGCTCGAAAGTCGGGACCGCAAGAGGGGCGGCGCCGCCGCGCCGCCGCACGGCCTGACGCTAATAAAAGTCGACTATCCAAGAGAGTTCGATTTGCCAGCGGACTCGAATGAGCGGTCGTTGGGGCGGTTCTTGAAGCATGTCTAAGCGCGTCGATTTCCACTCGGTACAATCGTGTTCCAGGGAGCACTCCAACAGATATTTGGTTAAGATGCTGCCATGAGCTGGTTCGATAAGTTAATGCCGTCCCGCATTAGTACCGAGAAGCGCACGCGCTCGGTCCCTGAAGGCGTCTGGATCAAGTGTCCAAAATGTGACGCACAGCTATATCGCAATGAACTTGAACGTAATCTGCAGGTTTGCCCGAAGTGCGAGCACCACATGCGCATCGGCGCGCGGCAACGCCTGGATTCTTTCCTCGATCCGGACTCGCAAGAGGAAATATTCGGGCAGCTCGAGCCGCTGGATCCGCTGAAATTTCGTGATAGCAAGCGTTATCGCGATCGTATTGTTCAAGCGCAAAAGAAGACAGGTGAGAAGGACGCATTGGTGTCGGTGTCAGGTACGTTGCTCGGACGCCCGATTGTTGTCTGCGCATTCGAATTTGGTTTCATGGGCGGCTCGATGGGGTCGGTTGTCGGTGAGCGTTTTGCTCGTGCAACGAACTTTGCTGCCGAGCACAAGATGCCGTTGATATCTTTTGCGGCCAGTGGTGGCGCGCGCATGCAGGAGGCGCTGTTTTCGCTATTGCAGATGGCCAAGACGTCCGCGGCACTCGCGAACCTGGGCAGCAAAGGTGTGCCGTTTGTCTCCGTATTGACTGATCCGACCACGGGAGGCGTTTCGGCGAGCCTCGCAATGCTTGGCGACGTCAACATTGCGGAGCCAAATGCACTTATCGGCTTCGCCGGTCCGCGTGTCATCGAGCAAACCGTGCGACAAAAACTGCCCGAGGGCTTCCAGCGCAGCGAATTCCTGCTTGATCATGGCGCAGTCGACATGATCTTGGATCGCCGCGAGTTGCGGGCACAAGTTGCGGATTTGCTCGCCAAGTTCGAACACCGCCCAAGCCCTGTCTCAGAGTAATCTTCTCTCGTGAATGCGGCTGGTACGCCTCTGTCTGATTGGCTGTCACGACTCGAGACACTGTCTCCACACGAAATCGAATTGGGTCTGGAACGGGTCGATCTCGTGCTGAACCGCCTGGCACTCGCACCGCCAGGAACTGTATTCCATGTCGCAGGTACGAATGGCAAGGGATCAAGCGCTGCAATGCTTGAAGCTCTTCTGCGATCTTCCGGAGCACGCGTCGGTAGCTATACGTCGCCGCACATAAGCCGCTACAACGAACGTATTCGCGTCGACGGCGATGAGGTCGCGGACGGGGAGATCGTCGCGGCCTTCGAACGGGTTGAGGCGGTGCGCGGCGATGAAGAACTAACGTATTTTGAGTTCGGCACACTTGCAGCGATGGTCGTATTTGCGGAGGCGGGCGTCGATACGCTGATTCTCGAAGTCGGCATGGGAGGGCGACTGGATGCCGTCAATGCGGTTGAGCCCGACGCGGGTCTGATTACGAATATCTCACTGGATCATTGCGACTGGCTTGGCAATGACGTCGAAGCAATAGCATTGGAGAAGGCCGGCATCATGCGCAGCGGCAAACCGATCATATTCGGTGCGCGAGATGTGCCGCTGGCAATTCTCGGGCACGCGGCTACGGTCGGCGCGCGCCTGATCGCCGCCGGACGCGATTTTGACTGGTCGGTCGACAGCAACCAGTGGTCGTGGCAGGGAGTGGCGCATCGTCTGGATGGTCTCCAGTCGCCGTCGTTGCCGGGCGAACATCAGGTCGGCAATGCTGCCGCAGTACTTGCACTAATCGAATCCGCGGGATTCGAGGGGCTGCTGCGCAAAGAGATGATCAACCGGTCACTCCAGCAGTTGCGCCTCGACGGTCGCATGCAAGAGCTGAAGTCTGGTGCTCGCTGGTTACTGGATGTCGCGCACAATCCTGCGGCCGCATCGGCATTGGCCGACACACTCCGAGCCGAGGCGCATGGCGCCCGGACGGTTGCGATAATCGGCATGCTCGACGACAAGGATGTGGAAGGCGTTGTTGGCGCACTGGCAGACCAGGTTGATCACTGGATTGCAGTCACGGCTGACAGTCCGCGGGCGATAGACGCAGGCGAGCTGGCGCGCCAGGTTGCGAACCAGACGAACGCAGCTTGTCTGGAAGCCGGATCACTGGACGCGGCAGTCAGCCATGCACAGGAGCTGGCACATCCGGACGATCGGGTTCTGGTCACAGGGTCATTCTATCTGGTCGGACCAGTGTTGGAGCACCTCGAGCGGCGCTCCAACGAATAGTTGGGCTATACTCGCACCGCTAATCATGATGGATCGAGCCTTGAAAGAACGCATTATCGGCGCCGCCGTCCTCGTACTGGTCGTGGTCCTGGTCGTACCTGTATTTCTCGACGGGCCCCCGGTCGATGGTGAAATCATAACTAAACCACAGCCGCTACCCGGGCAGGCAGATCATGAGAACAAGACTGTCGTGCTCGAACGCGATCGCACCGAACCGGTGCCGTCCAACAGCAGTAGTGAGCCCTCCCAGCCGGCGCCTGAGCCAGAGCAGGTGGTCGTGCAAGAGGAGTCCAGACCGGAGCCGATCGTAACCAAGCCAGCTGAGTCCAAGCCAACACCTGGAGAGCAGGCAGCGGAAAAACCGATTGTGGCGGCTTCATCAACCGGCATGTGGGTCGTGCAGCTCGGCAGTTTCGAAGATCAGGCGAATGCCGAGGGGCTCGCCGCAGATCTTCGCAAACAGGGATTCGCCGCGTTCCTGAGTCAGTTGTCGACGAGTTCCGGGCAACTCCATCGTGTGCGAATCGGACCACAGAAGGATCGCGAGAGCGCCGAAGCGATGGCCGAGCGTCTCGCTAAGGCCGGTCACAAAGGACAAGTGGTACCGCATCTATAGAAGCGGACTCGACAATATCTGTGAGGCGCTTTTCTGACTCTGTTAGAATCTCCACCCATTCTCCAGGATCACATTGAGCTGGGCCGACATCTCTGATGCCGATCATCGACATTCTCATTGCCGTTGCTATCGCTATTTCCGTGATCGTGGGCATCGTTCGCGGATTCGTCAAAGAAGCAATCTCCATTGCGTCTCTCCTGGTCGCGATCTGGGCGGCGCTGTATTTCGGTCCGGGTATTGGTGAAATTTCCGATAGCTGGATCAGTTCCGAAGACTTGCAGGTGTGGTTCGGCCGCATTCTCGTCTTCGCGGTCATCCTTTCAATCGGCGGGCTCCTGAGCTGGGGAGTTTCCAAGCTAGTTCGTTTATCCGTGCTGAGCGGCATGGACAGGTTAGCTGGTTCCATGTTTGGCGCGCTCCGCGGCATCCTTCTGGCAGCGTTGTTCATACTTGGCGGTCAGTTCGCGGGTTTCGACAATGACTCGTGGTGGCAACGATCGATTCTGATACCACACCTGGAGGCCGTTTCGGAGTGGATCAAGGTGATGGCGCCGCAAGGCTATGAAATACTGGTACCCGGTGAGGAGACCATCTGAGCCATGTGTGGTGTTGTTGGAATCGTCAGTCACCGGCCTGTTAACCAGGCACTCTATGACGCGCTAACCGTGTTGCAACATCGTGGCCAGGATGCCGCCGGAATCGTGACCTGGGGTGAAGACGGACTCCGGCAAAGAAAAAGCAATGGCCTGGTGCGCGACGTGTTCCACCATCGTCACATGCTGCGGCTGACAGGCGATATGGGTATCGGACACATTCGATATCCGACCGCCGGAGGCGCCCAAGCAGCCGAAGCGCAGCCGTTTTACGTCAATTCTCCTTACGGTATCTGCCTTGCGCACAACGGCAACCTGACGAACTACGACGAACTCTCGGAGATGCTGACGAATGAAGATCGCCGGCATCTGAACACGGGGTCCGATTCGGAAGTCCTGCTCAATGTCTTTGCCCATGAGCTGCAGATTCGGGCGAATGGACGACCGACTCCGGAGCAGATATTCGACGCCATTGAAGCGGTGCATCGGCGCTGCACCGGTGGTTATGCGGTTGTTGCGTTAATCGTGGGTGTCGGCGTCGTTGCGTTCCGGGATCCGAACGGGATTCGACCGCTAGTACTCGGCGAGCGCCAGACTGATGAAGGCGCCGACTACATGGTGGCTTCCGAGAGTGTCTCGCTGGACATCTTGCAGTTTGAGCGATTGCGCGATGTCCAGCCGGGCGAGACAGTATTTATCGAAAAAGACGGTGTCCTGCACAGTCGCGCCTATCGAGGCAAGATTCGCTATACGCCGTGCATCTTCGAGTTCGTCTATTTTGCACGTCCGGACTCGATTCTCGATGACCTGTCCGTATACAAGACACGGCTACGTATGGGCGAGCAGCTTGCGGGCAAGATCGTGCGCGATTTTCCCGACCACGATATCGACGTGGTGATTCCGATTCCCAGCACTAGCCGCACGTCGGCCGTGCAGGTCGCCTATCACCTGGGCGTCAAGTATCGCGAGGGGTTCATAAAAAATCGCTACGTTGGTCGCACATTCATCATGCCCGGGCAGGCCGAGCGCGCGAAGTCGGTGCGACACAAACTAAATGCGATCGACCTCGAATTTCGCGGCAAGAACGTGCTGTTAGTAGATGACTCGATCGTGCGTGGCACGACTTCCCGGCAGATCATCAAACTGGCTCGCGAGGCCGGGGCACGCAGGGTGTATTTTGCCTCTGCCGCACCGCCCGTTAGGTATCCGAACGTCTACGGCATCGATATGCCAGCTGTGACCGAGTTGATCGCGAACGATCGTTCTGTCGAAGAGATCGAAAAGCTGATCGGGGCTGACCGGCTGATCTACCAGGATCTGCATGGGCTGATACGTTCTGTGCGACATGACAATTCGGCGATAACGGAATTTGATACTTCATGCTTCTCCGGCGAATATGTCACCGGTGATGTCACAGACAAATATCTGCATGAGATTGAGCAGCGTAGAAATGATGCCGAGAAGCAGCGGCGGGAGGCTGAACACCAGGGCGTCGTTGCCGTGGACGACCCTGATGCCGACAATGCAGGTGCTGCCGTCGGTATGTAGCTCTGTGTCCGTGGTGGACTTCATCCAATGAGCCTTGTCCGATGAGTGTCAAGATGATGATCATCGACGGTCAGGCCGACTTTCGCAGCCTGCTCATGCATCACGTCACGACACACTGGTCCGACGCAATTCTGTCGGCCTACGACCCCACGGTAGCTGGCCATCTGCCCGATGAATTTTCGGGTGCCGGCAACGACATCGTTCTGCTCGGCGATGACGTTGGCGAACGAAAAGGCCTCGAGATCCTCAAGCAATTTTGCAAGACACCGGGATTTCCGGCGGTCGCGTATTTCGGCCAGGAAGACGAGGAGGCTGCCGCGATCAAAGCTGGTGCTGAAGCATTCCTGGTACGGAATCAAATTCAGCACGATGCACTCTCAGCGCAGCTGAGCGACATTCTCGTGGCGCGACGCCGTGTCGTGTCTACAGGGTCGCTGTTCGTAGGTGATGAGAAGACCGGTAAGCGCCCACTGATCCGCGGGTATCGGTTCATCGAGAAACTCGGTGCGAGCAAACACTCAACAATTTACCTGGCGGAGATAGAGTCGACCGGCTTCAAGGCAGTCCTCAAGGTCGTGCGACAGTTGCCGGACGTTGCAGAAAATGTCGGAGCGTTCGACCGTTTCCTGCAGGAATACGAACTGATCGCTGAAATCGAGCACCCAAATATCGTCAAAATCCACAACCTTGGTGTGAGTGACGATCATGCGCATATCGCGATGGAGTACATTGACGCCGGCGACCTCAAACGGCGTATTTCTGCCGGAGTCACTGAGCCGGATGCTGTTCGATACCTCAGGCAGATAGCGAGTGCATTGGCCAAGATTCACGAGATTGGCATCCTGCATCGCGACCTGAAGCCGGGCAACATCATGTTGCGACGCGATGATTCGATTGCGCTCATCGATTTCGGAATGGCAAAACGTATGCGGGAGCGTATGGAATTAACCGACGAAGGCGAGATTTTCGGCACGCCGTATTACATGAGTCCGGAACAGGGGCACGGTAACGGTGTCGACAACCGCAGTGACATCTATAGCCTGGGCGTCATTTTCCACGAGATGCTGACGGGACAAAAACCGTATCGGGCAGACACGGCGATGGGCACCATCTATTTGCATGCGCAGGCGGCGATCCCGTTATTGTCCCCACGATTCGCCAGTTACCAGGGCCTGATTAACATGATGTTGGCCAAGGACCCCGATGATCGCCTGCAAACGGCGGATGAGATCGAAGAATGGCTGTAGCCCCACCAGCAATTGTAGAGTTTCTCGATGTCGCAACACCCGAGGAGTGGATCGCCGCGGCAAGTGAGCACTTGCCTGAGATGTTGCTCGATCACGCCAACTGCGAACTCAAGGCAGCTTCGACGGCACTGGGGTTTCTGTATCGCTACCCTGGTCGAACCAGGCTCGCGCAGCGTATGTCACGGCTGGCGCGCGAGGAGTTGCGACACTACGAGCAGGTGCGTTCGATCATGGAGGATATGGGGATACCGTTCGAACGCCTGACAGCGTCGCGATATGCAGGCGGCTTGCGCGATGCGGTTCGTGATGAAGAGCCGTATAAGTTGCTGGACCTGTTGCTGGTCGGTGCGTTGATCGAAGCGCGCTCTTGCGAGCGATTTGCGGTTCTGGCGCCACATCTTCCGGAAAAACTCGGCAAATTCTACAACGGCTTGCTCGCCTCGGAAGCGCGCCATTTCGAGCAGTACATCGGGTTCGCAAAGTCGGAGTGCGGTATTGATGTAGACGAGATTGATGCGCGGCTTGGGGAACTCAAAGCGATCGAAGCGAAATTGATATCTACTCCGGACCCGCAGTTCCGCTTTCACTCTGGAACGCCATTGGAGTCAGAGCCCTTTTCACGAAAAGGGCTCTGACCCCTTCCTTTGTTTACCTGGGTATCTCCTCGAGCTGCGGCCCGCGCGTATCCCACCTGACCAAGCTGCCCTGTGTGTACCAGTCGCCCAGCACGATGCGTTTTGCTTTGCGGCTGCCCAGGTCGACGTCATGGATTGCTGGTCGATGCGTATGACCATGCAGCAGGATATCAACCTTGTACGACTGAATGATCTTCTTAACGGCATCCTGATTAACGTCCATGATTTCCATGCTGAGGTTTATGGTTTGCTCGAGGCTTTGCCGGCGAGCTTCCTCGGCCATCCGCAGTCGGTCTTTGAGCGGCCTGGCGAGAATTGTCGCTTGCCAGTCGGGGTCGCGTGTCATCTTGCGAATTCGCTGGTATTGCACATCGTCAGTGCAAAGCGCGTCGCCATGGCTGAGCAGCGCGTGTTGGCCGTACATAAGTACTTTGTGAGGATCTTCGAGAATCCTGACGCCGGTTTCATTGGCAAATTTCTGGCCAATCATGAAATCACGGTTGCCGTGCATGAAGAAAACGGGGATGCCACTGTCGACGAGTTTTCGCAACGCACGCTTGATCGTGACGTAATGCGCGTTTGCATCGTCGTCGCCAACCCAGACCTCGAACAGGTCGCCCAGTATGTAGAGGTCATCGGCCTCGCTTGCATCTGTCTGAAGGAACTTGAGGAACTGATCTGCGATGTCGGGTCGCTCGGCTTCGAGGTGAAGATCGGAGACGAAGAGTGTCGTCATAATCGACTATTCGAATGTGTAGCGAGACATTTTCTTGATGACGATTGGCACGAGAGGAACATCCGATTGGAATGGTCCTTGCGGCCCCGTATTTACAGAAACGATTTTGTCGACGACGTCCATACCATCAATCACGAAGCCGAAGACCGCGTAGCCCCAGCTTCCACCGCCGGTGTTCTTCTTCGGATCCAGTCGATCATTATTGATTACGTTGATAAAAAACTGCGAGTTGGCCGAATGTGGATCACCGGTACGCGCCATGGCAATCGTACCGCGAACGTTGCTCATGCCGTTGCCGGACTCGTTGGGTATTGAATCACCGGTCTCCTTGAGTTTGAGGCCTGGTGTGAAGCCACCACCCTGAGCCATGAACCCGGGCATGACGCGGTGGAAGACGAGACCGTCGTAGAAGCCGCTGTCCACGAGCTCGAGAAAATGACCGACAGTGATAGGCGCCTGCTGGCCGTCGAGCTCGAGAATGATATTTCCTTCCGTTGTGACGATCTCAACGTAAGGGTGCGCAGGGACTTTGTCTGCGGCGCTGGCAAACGAACAGGCGAGCCCCAGAATCAGGGCTAACAGGGTCTTTTTCATAATTGCCTCAAGCGATGGACGACTGATCTGGCTGTCAAGATACCAAAGCCGATGATAGAACTGTAGGAGTACCGGCCTGGGAGCACTATTGTGGGAGCGGTTTCAGCCGCGACGGTCTGATTGACTGCCCCCGACCTCGCCCGTATTATCGTGCCCCCGCGCGGTCCGGCCCCGGTCAGGACAGTGTGTGGCAGAATATCTGGCATCGGGGCATGGCGCAGTCTGGTAGCGCATCTGCTTTGGGAGCAGAGGGTCGGGGGTTCGAATCCCTCTGCCCCGACCAGGATTTTTCTAGATTTTGAGGAGTTTTGCGTATTGAGATAAAGAGCGCCCGTAGCTCAACCGGATAGAGCATCGGCCTTTGAGTGAGGAGCCTGTGCCGGGAAACAGAACCGGTACAGTGGACTGCACTGTAACGGGGAACCCTTAACAGGTAATGCTGATGGCAATCCCGTGGAAACCTGTGGACATCCGACGTATATGGTGTTGTAGGGTGTGGCGATGGAGTCACATCACACCAAGGACAAGGGTGACCTGGGCGTCTTGAAGGCTCAGTTAGATTTGTTCGAGCAAGGGTTCACCATTTGGCTACCTCAGACGGAGCACGCTCCTTTCGATTTGATAGCCTACAAGAATGGCGAATTCCGTCGGGTTCAAGTGAAGTACAGAGCGCTGACAAGAAACGGTGCTTTGGAGATCAGATTCAGGACATGCTGGGCAGACAGGAATGGAACTCATACTGTTCCGATCGACAAGAATGAGGTCGACCTGTTTTGCGTATATTGTCCAGACACCGATCAGTGTTACTACCTTGACCCAAAAGAGTTTCGATCAAACGTCTCACTGAGGGTAAAGACGCCCAAGAATTGTCAGTCGAAACGTGTTAATTTCGCGGCCGACTATCGCAGGGCTCCGTAGAGACTATACGTGCAGCACCTGAGACGGTGAAGAGATAGTCCAGACCACAAACTTGCGAGGGCAGGGCCGCGAAAGCGGTAGTTGGTAAGCTAAGCCGAATGTTGCAGGTTCGAGTCCTGCCGGGCGCGCCAATATGCAAGGCGGTTAGAATAGACAGTAATACACTATGGTGGGCGTAGCTCAGCTGGTAGAGCCCCGGGTTGTGATCCCGGTCGTCGTGGGTTCGAGTCCCATCGTCCACCCCACTTTTCAAGGTGACAGGCTTGGTTGTTCTGGAGCTGTCACGACGACCGGGATCGATTGTTGGTGACCCCGGTCGGTCACATTTTTGAGCAGCCTTGCAGCGGGCAGCGCACACTCCTTTCGACTAGGGTTCGAGTCCCATCGTCCACCCCACTTTTCAAGGTGACAGGCTTGGTTGTTCTGGAGCTGTCACGACGACCGGGATCGATTGTTGGTGACCCCGGTCGGTCACATTTTTGAGCAGAGTCGCATCGGGCGGCATGCACTCTTTTGGAGTGGGGTTCGAGTCCCATCGTCCACCCCACCCCCCCCCAGATGGCTTAGATAAGCTATTTCCAAGCGATCCATGTTGAGCTGATCAGTCGACCGGTCACGCGCTGCAGGTTTATTTTGCAACCATTATTTGCCTGTCAGCATCTAAGTACAAAGGCTCCATGAAATCTTTTCTAATGTTTGTGGGTCTTTATTCTGGTGAGTTAATTGCTCACAGACTTGAGTGGGCAAGTTCTGGTGTCAATTAAGAGAGGGAAGCGACTATGGCTTTTGGCAATCTCAGTAGCGGTTTTAGTATTTTTGGTTGGTCTTCAGCTGGCGAGGAGAGTCAGGATGAACTTTACAAGGAAGTGTTATTGATGACCCTCGCGGGGGCCTCGAAGGCCGACGCCAATATCCATCCTGTGGAAATTGAGACGATTCAGCAGATTATGCATCGGGAGACCGGTCAGGATTTTGAAGCGGCCGACATTCGCAAGGCGTCACGGCCGGACCTGAACGAATCAGCAAGACTCCGCAAATACCTGCGCAGTGTGCAAGGCCGGCTCAATGACAAGAACAAAACCACGATCCTGCGGGCATTGGTCGATGTCATCAAAAGTGACACCGAAATCAGCGTGCTGGAAATCGATTTCTTCAACCGAGTGGCAGACGCGTTACGCATAACACCCGCCGAACAGGTCGAGCTGACAGCCTAGAACCGCCTGTACCGGGATTCAGTTGACAGGGATATTGAGTTCGACGACGAAACGGTACGGTCTTGTCGCGTCCTCGTCAGCGTAGTCTATTCCGACTCTCGGCCCGGTAGTGATTTCTTCATCAGCGACGGGAATTTTGTGATCCTCGATCCAAATTTGATCGCCAAGCAAGTCTG
>Ga0255046_10000109_pt1 | contig 18016 bp, 20 predicted proteins | sample BC1_12_27_MG_FD_183632 | JGI IMG/M metagenome (GOLD analysis project Ga0255046, IMG submission 183632) | Seawater microbial communities from Strait of Georgia, British Columbia, Canada - BC1_12_27 | ecosystem: Environmental > Aquatic > Marine > Strait | place: Canada: British Columbia...
ATGTGAGGATTCTTTAAATCAATTTTTTTTTATATTAATAAGAAATTAAATTAAATTCAATCTGACTACATAGATGTAGGCAATACAAATTTAGAATTAATTAATTTAGAATTAATTTAGGAGGATTTAACTACAAAAAAAAACATTTTGCGTTAAAAAACTAATTATTATGGTAATCTGCTGTAGAGAGATGATGATTTAATAAATGATATAAATATAAATCTAATATTATATTAGAATGAAGACTAATACTAAGAAGGCAATATGTCAGAATTTTTTAAAGGATTCTGTATTTGATAACATATCTAATACTAAAAAAAAATTCAAAGTTAAAGATAATGAATTTCGTATCATAAGAATGGAAGAATATGAATTAATGAAAACAAACCAATATAAGGTATCACAATTAAAAGAGATTTGTAATCATTATAACATACGAAAAACAGGTAACAAGGATGAATTAATTAATAATATTTATAATTTTTTAAAGTATTCTCTCTTCGCAATTACGATTCAAAAGAATGCTCGTGGATTTTTTTTAAGAAAATATGAGAAATTGGCTGGTCCAGCATTTAAAAAGCGTTCACTCTGTATTAATGATTCGGATTTTGCTACATTAGATCCTCTAAACGAAATACCATTTAATCAATTTTATAGTTTTAAAGATAATGAGGATAATATTTATGGATGTAATATAATTTCTCTCTATGAATTGGTTTGTAAAAAGACCAAATATGATATTCAACAAAATAAGCTGCCATTAAATCCATATAATAGAGAACCAATCGATAAAGAGATAATTGATAATTTCTCTCGTTATATGAGATTGGCAAAGGTAAATAGAATAGAACATATTATAATTGAAGAAGTAGAAATCGTAGATCCGAAACAAGAACTGAGATTAAAGATAATCGAGATATTTCAATATATAAATGAATTAGGAAATTATGCTGATAGTAACTGGTTATCAAATTTGCCTAGACATATGTTGGTATTATTTATTAGAGAGATGTATGATATTTGGCATTATCGAGCACAGTTAACACCAACTGTAATGAGAGAAATTGTTCCTCCTCATGGAAATCCATTTATGGGAATGAATCTACATTTAGCACAAAATCAAAACGACGATGTTTTAATGAAATATGCTATAAAAGTGATAGAATATTTAACAAAATCTGCTCACACAACAGATAAACGAGCTTTAGGAGCATATTATGTATTAGCAGCATTAACTTTAGTAAGTGAAGATGCTAGAACATCATTACCATGGTTATTTCAAGCTGTAGCTCATTAAATATAAATTATTTTTTAATTCGTTTTTTTAAATAATAATTAATTTATTTAGGAATTTTAATCCTTATGATAACCAATCATAATATATAATATATATTGCGTAAAAAGGCTTAAAAAGATATATCTAAGTAGTGTATAATGCCTGCTAAGAAGACAACCACCACTGCTAAGACTGCCACTAAGACCTCTACCAAGAAGGTAGAGACCCCTGCTCCTGTTGTAGAGACCCAAGCTGCTGCCCCCGTTGAGGAGGCTCCTGTTGAGGTCGCTGCCCCTACTGTAATTGACCAATTCGGTGAGTTTATGGCTAAGCTCCAAGCCGTCAGCTCTCAATTCTCTGCTCTCCGCACTGAGTTCCGTGGACTCGAGCGTCAAGTAAGCCGTGACCTTAAGGCTGCTGCCAAGGTTAGTGCTAAGCGCAAGAGAAAGACTGGAAACCGTGCTCCTTCTGGTTTCGTCAAGCCTACTCTTATCTCCAATGAGCTTGCTGCTTTCCTCGGTAAGCCTGAGGGAACTGAGATGGCTCGCACTGAGGTAACTCGTGAGATTAACGCTTACATTCGTGAGCACAAGCTCCAAGACAAGGACAATGGTCGCAAGATCATTGCCGACAAGAAGCTTACTGGCCTTCTTAAGCTTAAGAAGGGCGATGAGCTTACCTACTTCAACCTCCAGAAGTATATGTCACCTCACTTTGCCAAGGCAGGTGATAAGGTAGCAGCTGCTTCTGCTTAAATAATAAAAATCAAAATAAACAAAAAATAAAAATTAATAATATGATAATATATTAAATTATTAATTAACAAATATAAAGTCTTCTTTTTCCATAATATTTTTTAGAATACTTTCATTAATTGGACTATTCATAATTCTAATTTTTTCAAAATTTTTATATTCTGGCATATTACCTAGATTAAATAGTGATACAACTCCATATAAATTATATATATTATCGACATAATTTGTGTTTTCATCTAACCATTCATAGAAATCATCATGATCACTTTTTTTATATTTTTTGAAATACTTTAATGTTTTAAATAATGAATTATCACTATGAACTCCATAATCTGTTCCTGAAATAATACAAATACTTTTAAATTCGTCTAATGTAACATTTAATTGTGAAAGAATGGTTTTTGTATCATACATAATAACCGTTTTATTCAGAAGACTAAGATATCTTAGGACACGGGTAGTTCCATATACAAATAAATCCATATCCTCGCTTAAACAAGCATAAACATTATTCTTACAAACCAATTTGGCACATAACTTATCAGCCTCACCAGGAGCCTCGATATAAGAAACTCCTAGTGCTTTAATTAATTCTTTTACATTTTCTATATCTGTATGATGGACTTTAATAAACTCCTTTTTTAATGTTTCCATAGTCTCCTTTATTTCTTTAATATTATTCTCATTACCAGCATCTAATTTATCTTTCAGCTCATTATATTTATTTTCGGCAATTTTTTTATCATCCTTACGCTTTTTTAGTAGTTCATTCTTTTCTTTTGGAGGCTTACCATCAAATACAAATAAAGGTATTATATTGTATTCTCTAAAAATCGAAATCATTAAATAAAAGTTTTCTAAGAGAGCATTCTCTCCTGTAAAACGATACAAATATATACTAGTATCTATAGCAATCTTTTTTCCTCTAAGATCATTTAATGAAATTTTTTTGATTCCTTCGGAACATTGTTGTTGTAAGTATCGGTTTAGGTTCTTGATTCCCATTTTTATATTTTAATATAATTAACTAGAATTAAAGGTATTCAATTTTATATTATATAATTTCTTATAAAATTGAAATATTATATTCAATATAACATCTGTTTAAAATAGTAAGATGATAACTAGAAGTCAAAGCAAATTAAGAGAAGAAGAAATGTTGAAGAGAGAAATTAATGTTAATATTGATTTCGATGAGGCAAGTAGAGAATGGAGAAAGAATAAAAATATATTAAAAAATGGAATGTATTCCTATAAAAAAGGCAAACAGAATTGCTGTCATATTGAAAAAGATAAAAAATGTAGAAAAAAACAAATAATAAATAGTCTATATTGTCAAAACCACTTTAATTAAGAGATTTACCAGAACGAAGCTTTGAATATTGTGGATGTTCGAAATCGTCCATACTTATAAGTACAAATGGTTGATACTTTAATGTTTTTACAAGATTATCTAGACAATTGGAACCCATAATCCATTTATGTTTTTTTGTATAATTTAAATACATATTTATCGTTCTAACAGTGTCTCCTCGAGATAGTTCAGGCACAGGAAGGTAATCGTTATCCTCTGCTAATGACCGCAACTCCATTAAAAGATGTGATTTCCCACTTCTTGCTCTTCCCCATAGAACCACATTTTGTCCAGCTTTTATAGCATTAATAGCCGCATTTTTTGCGTATTCGTATTGTTCTTCAAAATTATTTACTGTAGTCACCATTTTATAATATAAGTATTTTTATATATTTAAATTGTTTCAATTTTTTAAACTATTCCTCCGAAAATAGAAAATGTATAATTAATATATATATATTCAGATTTTCGAGGATAAATTTATATGGTATTTTCTTATAAAATTGAATAATATATTTCATTACAGTATATTTTTAAATACAATAAGATGTTAACTAGAAGTCAAAGCAAACTAAGAGAACAAGAGATGAAGAGAGAAATTCATATGAAAAAACTTCCATATGAATTAGTAAATCTTATATGTGAATATGATGGGCGTATCAAGTATAAATATAAAATAAAAAATAGTATAGATTATCATAAATTTGTAAATGTAATCCACAGACACGATGAGAGATATAATACAATTACACCTATTATCAATAAGAAACAGACAATTCTGGAAAACGCAGAATTATCTTCAAATAAATCGGGTTTTAGAATTCAAATCATTTTTGATAAACAACCTTGTTTGCTATTATGCTATGAATATAATATGTCTATTCCAAATAAATTTGATATATATTATGTAAATATGAAGGAACCACGAGCCATAATAAGTAGTGATATTATAACAACGAATTATAAATGATAAAATGTCTACTTAAATGATATTAGGAATTTCTATAATCGTCATTTTAAGATTTTTACTAATATTATCTGTTTTCCCGATTATTTTTTCCAATTTCTTAATATTTTTCTTTATATGTGGATTTTTACAACAATCTTTAATAAATTCTATATATTTGTCCAAATTACCAGGTGTTTTTTTAAACTGAAGTAATACATTATTATTTTTAGAACACCATCCTAAAAAATTAATGTAATTATTCATTAATAAACTAGTTATAATATAATAACTAAAAACAGATGTTTTCTCTCTATATAAGTGATTACATATTTCAATGTTATCCTTTGATTTTTCTGTTATAACCTTAAAGTTAAGATCCATAAATGTTAATATCTTTAAAGATTGATAGAGAGAATGATATGCCTCTATTTTCATATTCTCTTTAAAAGTATTTCTGAAAGTTTCAGGATGAGACCTATGTTTATTCGATAGAGATAAATAACTGTAAATCATTGTGTTCATAATTCTAGCCCAGACCTCACAATAACTCTCATATATGTTATATTCAATATTGACATTGAATATCTCTCTAATATATCTATTAATAGATGATAAGTTCATATCAGAGAAATCAAGACCAAAATTATGAAAGGTTTCATGGATAAATACTTTAAACCATTCTTCCTTTCTATATAAAACAATTTCTGTTTGTTCTCGACATCCTGTGGTATAACCAGTATTAACATGTTCACTATCTAGTGTTACTAACTGATTATCAGGTAGTTCTTTTTTAAATGGAGTTAAATATACATATAAATCCAGTATTTTGGAACATTTCCTTATCGAAAAGGAATCTAACATATACATCCACATATAAATCATTTGAATATATCTGTTTAATATAAAAAGAACATCTTGTGTGGTGTATTCAAAGATAACAAAATGAACATTAATAACTCTTTTTTTAATAGTACATGTAAATTGTAGAGTATAAGTCGAATTTTCATCTATATAGGTTTTAATTTTATCTGGAAAAAAATGTGAATCATACATAGTAGGTCGTGGTATTTGACTAACAGTATTAATTTTTGTTATAGTGTAATTAAAACATGAACCTTTTTTCTTTTTAATTACATATTTATCTGCTTTTTCAATATTATCATGAAGCATATTAATTATTGAATCGGATTTATTATTATATAAGTAATCATAATCTAGCTTTTCAATACTATCCATAACTATAGTTATATAAATAATGTTATTTTTAATTTTATTTATATAATACTTTATTTGTGTTTTAACTTATTTTTAAATTTATTTCGAATTATCATTAACGAGTTTTCAATTTTAGGTTCAACACCAGCCTTATAATGTTGTAATTTAGCATTTTTAGTTTCTAATAAAGCTTCTAACAAGTCAGTATTATCTTGTTCAAATTTGGCATATAAAGCATTTTGTAATATAACATCTTCATTACCACCATAAAACTCAGGATCTATTTTAATATCTTTATTTCTTAATAAATCACCTTTATGTTTACCACTTTTTGAACCGGCAGCCTTTGCTAAATCAACACTATTAGAAATTTTGGAGTTACTATCCAAACTAAAAAGTAAATAAAATTCTTTATTGGTATTTTTAAATTTATTAGCTTGATAATAATGTTCTACAGTCTTCCATTCATGACCATCCAACTTAAATGGTGAAATATAATCATCATCTAACTTTCTTCTCCAATTATCAATTGTTTTAAGCTTAGAAAAATCACTAATCTTTTCTAAAGGGATTTTCTCTCCATTACCTTTTCCAGGTAAAGGTTTATTATTAGCTCTATTATAGATTTGAAAAACAATATCATCTGTGTATAATTCATTTGGAGTAGAAACAATTTCATCAACATTTAATTCAATTGGTAATTCAATACCAAGACTATCATTGAATGATTTAAATTGAGGAATTATATTATATGGACCAGATGTTCCTTGTAAACAATTTTTAGATACATCGAGTTTAATAACATATGGTAATTCACTAAATGTGAATATTTTATGATATTTATAAGTAATTAATTTATAATGGTCGCCAGTATAGTCTAATAAAATATAATATTGTGGTTCAAAATTACCTTCATCTTCTAAAATAGTATCATTTAATTGACCACAATTTAAAACATTATGTCTACTACCTTCTTTCCATTCTTCACTTGAAAACAATACTAATTTTATATTAAGAACACGCTCTAAGGTTGATATGGCCCAAGTATCTCCCCAATATTCATTCGTTTTAATAATTTTTTTAAGGTCTTCTACTGAATGAACCTTTTTCATAAATCGAAATTCGTGTAGCATTTCCTTTGATGTTTTTAGTTCGTTTTTTAAAGTTTTATATTTATCAGCTACTATTTTAGCTTGTTCAACAATTTGTTTTTGTTCATTTCTCTCCTTTGAATTTTTTAATCTATCTCTCAACTCTATATTCATTTTATTTAACCGTTTGAGTTCAGCATTTCCTTCGACTATTGTTGTAGCAAACATATCATAATGATTTTTATATTGTTCGTATATTTCTGGAGTAACTTGTTCAGATAATTTACTTCGTAATTCCATAACAGATACATCTTTATCAACAGATTTTAAAGCATCGCGAATAGTGGCAAATAGACAATCACCACCACCTTCATTATCAATAAGATTATACTCATTACTATGAAAAAATTCTTGAACCCATGGTTGACCCTTTTCTTTTTTATAATCGGCTTGTTCTTTATCCACTTGAGCATCAGTTTGTTCTGGAAGAGTGTTTGCTTGTTCTTGAGGAGTTGTAATTTCAACAATTTCAATTTCATCAGTATCAGTATCTTTAATAGGAACCTCTTCTTCGACTTCTTCCTTTTTATCAGAAGATTTTTTACTCTCTGTAGTTAACATTTCAGGAGTAACAAAAGAATAAATCAACGGACTATCAATATCTTCTAATATGACATCTCCGTCATCATCAAGAATATTAGGTAATTGATCAGCAATAATTTCATAAACGCCAATTTGAGTAGAAAATGAATCATCCTTAACAAAATATATGGGAAAATAAATAATATTATCATCGACAAATGTATATTTCGCTTGACCTAAAGCAATGATAATATCTTTTCCTAAAACCGTAATAGCATACATAGAAGCGTCAAAATTCTTATCTTCTGGATCAAGTATTTTAATTTCGGGGTAATTAATTTCTTTTGCTTTTCCTAATATAGAATTAACCATTATAAATTAATTATATATTAATATTTAATATTTAATTGAAAATAACAAATTTTCCAAAATAAGAATCATTTTTAAGTTCAGTTAAATAGTGCCATAATTTTTTTCTATTATAAACAATAACAGAATTTTCTGGATTATTCTCAAATTGAACAATAGAATCGATTAATTGATCTTTTTTGAGTTTTCTTTTAGATAAATTATAATAATTGGCAATGTGATTTAATTTATTGACATTATAATTTTGATTATAATCAATTTGCTGTGCCATAATATTGTCATAATCAAAATATTCAAATTCTTCTTTAAAATCAGAAAAAAAGGATTCATTATTTATTAAACTATCTATTTCTTCCTTATTTTCCTGAACCTTATTTTTATTTTCTTGAATTTCCCATTGTAATTCACTGTTTGTCATTTATATATAATATTAATCATGATTTGTTTAATATTATTTTAATTTAATTTATCAGAAATATCCATATGCTTAAATTTACATTTGGATGATATACCTAAGTTAACAGTCGAATCACTATTTTTAATAATTTCAATATTATCATTAATAATAGACCAACCATTATGTTTTGTAAGAATGAGAAATGGAATATTAGTTAATAATGTATAAAGATTTTCAGAAAGCTCTTCATTTTCTTTCTTTTTGGAAATATCATTTTTGTTAGTCATTAGTATATTTTGAATATTAACAATGTTCGCAAAAACAATATCCATTGTAATAACATTATTTTTATATAAATTTGTAAGAAATAGACTCATAGATCGTCGTTTATCATTAGCAATATTCATATCACAGAAAGCGTCATAATTTTCCTCTGGACTAACAAATACCATATTATCAAATAATTTCATAAATTCAGTAATATTGTTATGAATAATACTATTCATAAAATCATATTCTGATAAGAGTTTACTACATAATCTGGCATATACATTACTGTTAAATTTATTTGATGTAGCCATATTAAAGATAGCAAATCCAATTTTATTAACAGATTCCTCATTATAATTTCCATTTTCATGGATTTCATTAAGAGTAGCAATCATAGATTCAACAATTTTATCATATGTCTTTTCGGTAAGTTTATTAATTAATAAACGAATTGAATCAATTTCCTTTTCAATACCTTCCTTCTTGACAATTTCAGTCTTCTGGAAAGTGCGAATAGCTTCCCAATCTTCAGCATTGATTTCTTCATTCTTCTTTTTTCTTCTATTACCGCCACCTCCACCTGGAGCCGTTTTATTTTGAAATGTAGGGGTTCTATTATAAGAAGGAGCACCAACCTGTTCTGATATAGTATCAATAATTTTAATAGTATCCTCTGGCAAAGGGAGATGTTCCGCTTTCCAACAAATATTTTCAATTTCAGATAATGTATAAATTACAGTCGCCATTCTTATATTATAATGGTTTATAAATTTATTATTTTATATCAATTTTTTTAAATAATAAATACTGAAAAAATATTAAATAATAAATATTGAAATGAACTGGCTTAAACAATTAGAATTATATACTTTATGGAGACTACAACTGTTAGCAATTGGGATGATTTAGAATTAAAAGAAAATTTATTACGAGGAATATATAGTTTTGGATTTGAAAAGCCAAGTCCTATTCAACAAAAAAGTATAGGACCGATTATGACTGGTAAAGATGTGATTGCTCAAGCACAATCAGGAACTGGAAAGACAGGAGCTTTTTCCGTTTCGACTTTACAACGAATTGATGAAAGTAAGAAGGAGATTCAAGGATTAATTATGGCACCTACAAGAGAATTGGCTACTCAAATTCACAGTGTAATACAAACATTGGGTAGTTTTTTAGATGTATCATGTAAATTATTAATTGGGGGAAAATCAATGGATAGTGATATTAAAGATTTGGAAAGTAAACCACATGTAATAGTTGGAACACCTGGAAGAGTTCATGATTTAATTCGAAGAAAGAAAATTGATGCTAAAACAATAAAAATTTTAGTTTTAGATGAGGCTGATGAGATGTTATCATCAGGGTTTAAAGAACAAGTTTATAATATTTTCCAATTTTTAGGTAATCAAGTTCAAGTAACACTCTTTAGTGCTACATTACCAAATGAGATTCAGCAATTAACTGAAAAGTTTATGAGAGATCCGATTCGTATTTTGGTGAAAGCTGAGAATGTAACATTGGAAGGAATTAAACAATATTTTGTAGCTATTGAAAATGATAATCAGAAGTATGAGACATTAAAGGACTTATATGGTCATATTTCACTAAGTCAATGTATTATTTATTGTAATAGTATTAAGAGAGTAAGTGATTTATGTGAAGCACTAATTAAAGATAATTTTCCAGTGTGTCAAATCCATAGTGGTATGGAAAAAGATGAGAGAGAAAAGGCATATAAAGAATTTACTTCAGGAGGAGCAAGAGTATTGATTTCATCAAATCTAACTGCTCGTGGAATTGATGTTCAACAAGTAAGCACTGTTATTAATTTTGACTTACCAAAGGATATTCATACATATATTCACCGTATTGGGCGTTCAGGAAGATGGGGTAGAAAGGGTCTAGGAATAAATTTCGTTACTCGTCGTGATGTAAGAAAAATGAAAGAAATTGAGTCTTATTATGAGACACAAATAGATGAATTGCCAAATTCATTTGGAAATACGAGTGATTCGTAATTAATAGATTTATTAATTAATATATTTAATTAATGAATTCAGAATTTGAACATCCAATTTATTATGTTGAACAAAAACAGAAATTAGATGATAATATTATCGAAGATTTAGAATTATTAGAGTTATCTAAAGAAAGTGATGAGAGAGTAAGTTTATTAGAAACAGTTATTAAACCAAACTCTAAAATAGGTGTGGAAAATTTAAATAAATTATGCGAATATTATACTGATGATAAAAGTTTTATAAAGGATACACAAAATATAATAAGTAAATGGGAAAATGACACACAATTAGCAAGTAAACAAAAAGTGTATGATGAATTTTATGATATGTGGAAGGAAATAAAAAATGATGAGAACTTTATTGATAGATATTATTATGTAGATGTTGAATTTTTTAAATTTTTAAATAATTCATCTCCATTTCTTCAAATGCTAAGTCTATATAATTTATTTAGTCCAATTTTAACATTAATAATGCCAATTATTTTATTAATAGTGCCTTTTTTTATGCTAAAATACAGTGGTGTTGATATAACATTAGAGAGCTATTATGAGGCATTAAAGAAAATATTTTCATCACATGCTCTTGGTAATATAACAAATATATTTAGTAATGTTTCTATCCAACAAAGAGTATATGCTTTAGTATCACTTGGATTTTATTTATTTTCTATTTATCAAAATTCATTAGTGTGTTATAGATTTTATAAGAATTTTTATACTATTCATAACAATCTGTTTTTATTGAGAGATTATCTCAATATTAGTATTGAAAATATGGAAATACTAGAGCAGAGTTGTTCAAGTTATAAAACATATAACCCGTTTGTAGAAAGTATAGAACCTAATAAAGAATTATGTATAAGATTAAGGGATAAATTAAATACAATCTCTCCTTTTGAATTCAAAAATGTATACAGTAAGTCAAATCAGATAGGATTTGTAATGAAATATTTTTACGAATTCCATACAAATCCAGATGTTAACAGTGCTATTAAATTTACTTTAGGAATGAATTCATATTCAGAGTATATGAATGGATTAAACAGTCTCTATAGAGAGAAAAGAATTAATAAATGTAAGTTTGGTAAAAAAATGAAGTTTAATGACGCATATTATCCATATTTATTAAATAATGACCCTGTTAAAAATACTATTGATATGAAGAAAAATATAGCTATAACTGGACCAAATGCTTCCGGAAAAACAACCATTCTTAAAACAACTCTATTAAACATCATTTTCTCTCAATCATTTGGATTTGGATTCTATTCTAAGGGAGTATTAAACCCGTATAATAAAATTCATTGCTATTTAAATATACCTGACACATCTGGTAGAGATAGTTTATTTCAAGCAGAAGCAAGACGATGTAAAGAAATTTTAGAAAGTTTAGAAGACAATAAAAAACATTTTTGTATATTTGACGAATTATTTTCTGGGACAAATCCGAATGAAGCTTGTGCTAGTTCTTACGGTTTTATTAAATATCTCATTAAAAAGAACAATATCGATTTTATTTTGACTACTCATTTATTAGATTTATGTAAAAAAATAGATGGTATTGTTGATAATTGTAATATGAATGTTATTTCAAAGGATAATTTTAATTTCAACTATACTTATAAAATTAATTACGGAATATCAGAAATTAAGGGAGGTTTAAAAGTTTTAAAAGATTTGGAATACCCTGAATTTATAATGACAGAATCTAATAATTTATTAACAAAATTATAATACGTTTATTTACTATTTTATTAATATACTAAATAAATAATAATGTATGAGATTTTAGTGAACCCAATTACCCTACTTTGTTTAGGCATTATATTTATTTTTACTTCATTACTATTCTTTTATTTTAAAAGAACATTTTCTCTTTTAGAGAAGGCTCAAATGGACCAAGCTCGAGTTTTACAAGGATTTATTACAAATATGGAAATGAGTCAACAGTTGGCATCTCAACGAATGAATCAAATGGGTGGTGTTCCTCCAACTCAACATTCACCAGTTAACGAAAGTTCTGAACCAGTTAATGACGGATTAATTGATGTGTCTGACGATGATGACGATGATGACAGTGATAGTGAATATGAATCAGATAGTGACGATGAAACAGAAAATAACGATGATGTATCAGTAGGATCTAAGTTGGATATTGAACCTCAAGTTATTGAATTAAATGAAGCAAATGATGTTAAAATTATTCAATTAGAAGGCAATAATGATTTAGAAAATTCTACTATTGAAATCGCCAGTTTAGAGGAATTGGGGGATTTGAATGATATTGATGATGATGATACTAGTGATGATGATAGTGATGATGATGATGATGAGGAAAGTGAACAGGCTAATGTAACTGATAAAGTACTACTAGAGAGCAGTGGAATTGAAAAAGAGGTTAAAAAACTTGAAAAAGTAGATTATAAATCTTTAAATGTACAAGCTTTAAGAGATTATTGTATTAGTTGTGGAGTAATTCAAGCTGGTGATAAAAAAAATAAAAAAGAAATGATTAAATTATTAGACGATATGGAGAAATAAATAACTAAATACATTTTCTCTCACAGTATATATAATGAGCTGGGGAACTTGCACTGCTGGATCTAATAATATTCATTTTGATTTTCCACCTATTATGAGTGATGGAAGAAATTTTGCCAGATGGCAACCAGGAGCAGTTATAAATCAAGAAATAAGAAAGGAAAACAATATTAAGACAAATTCACAATATAGACAATTTCTTACGGAAAATGCTGACTCTATCGTAAAAGCAAACCAATTAGAGGCTTGTGACAATTGTTGTTACTGTCCTGCTATGAGAACTGGAGAACCAATATCTAATACACCATTTTTATATTCATCTTGTATGGAAAAATCTCAACCATATGGTTACGAAGATAGTGATTTAAAAAACTTGTATTTATCATCATTCCAACTTCAATGTAGAATGGTAGCACCAATTATAACTCAAGATCAATTCTTGAAACAAAAAATCCCAAATCCTAATTAATTATTTATTTATTATTTTAGTTATTAAATAAATAATTCTATTATAAATCAATGAAATTATTAAGTATTGATGTAGGAATTAAAAATTTAGCATTATGTTTATTTAATGTAGAAAACAATGAAAAATATGAAATACTAAATTGGGATGTAGTTAATCTATGTAATGAAATCGATGTCAAATGTTTTATGTGTAGTAAGTCTGCCAAATTCAGTAATAAAGGGATTCATTGTTGTAAAAAGCATATAGCAGATACTGGACTACCATTGATTGATAAAGAATTGGAAATGAAAAATTTAAAAAAGACAAAGGTAAATGATATTAAAGAAATATTTAAAAGACATAATATTGAATTTGATAGTAAAAAAAGTAAAGTATTATTATTGGATTATTTTGAAAAAATAATACCAGACAAATATGTAATTCCTTTTTCTAATAAAGTTAATTGTAATGATTTGAATTTAATTGAAATAGGTATTAATTTGAAAGATAAATTAAATAATTTATACGAAAATATAAAAATTGATACAGTGATAATAGAAAATCAAATTAGTCCGATTGCTAATAGAATGAAAACATTACAAGGAATGATAGCACAATATTTTATTTTAAATGATGTAACAGATATTCAGTTTATATCTGCTTCTAATAAATTAAAGGATTATATATCAACCAAAACAACTTATTCAGAGAGAAAACATAAAGGTATTGAAATATGTGAAGAAATATTAATTAACAATAAAGATATTTGTCAATATTTAGATATGTTTAACACACATAAGAAAAAGGATGATTTAGCAGATTGTTTTTTACAAGGAATCTGGTTTTTGAAGAACAAAAAATATATATATTAATGTGTTTGATTTAAAATTAAAGTTTCTAATTAATTCATAATGACCGAACCCGAAATTATCGATATAAGCAATCTAGATTCAGGAAGATCTATTAATATATCTAATAGTTTAGATGATATAACAGATATTAATATTGGTGGCAGAAGTTCATCGAATTTTGGATCTGGTATAGAATTACTAATGAATGATAAGAAAAAATCAGGAGGAAGTAGTGGTTTATCAAGTGATATTGATGTAAATGATTTATCAAACTTAGAAGATGAATTAAATGACTTATCAGGTATGGATGGTCCTAAAAAATCTATGAAATCAGCCCGTTCTGATATGTTCTCATCTGGATTTAAGTTGAATGAGGAAGTATTAGATGATCCTATTGTAGATGATGTTACAAGTGTTCCAGAGCCGTTAAATTTAGGAGCCTCTACGAAAGAACAATCTCAAGAAGAAAAGAAGACTTGGGATGGTTATGGAAAATTTAATGATATCCCAATTAATCCTGATATTACCAAGAGCAATGTTGAACCCAAATTATCAAAAGAAGAGTTATTAAAAGAGAAATTTGTATACCTACAAAAATTAGAAGATTTAGAAAAGAAAGGTATCAAGCTAACAAAAAAATATGATATGGAGTCAAATCTACTAGAAATGAAGGGAGAATATGAATCTATTGTAGCCGAGAAGGAGAAAAAGAACGCTGTTAAATTTCAGGGTAAAATGTTAATGGCGTGTATTACCGGAATAGAGTTTTTAAATAACCGTTTCGATCCATTTGATGTTAAGTTAGACGGATGGGGTGAACAAATTAATGAAAATATTGATGATTATGATGAGATTTTTGCGGAACTTCATGAAAAATATAAGTCAAAGGCGACTATGGCACCGGAATTAAAACTATTGTTTCAATTAGGTGGTAGTGCGCTTATGGTTCATATGACAAATAGTATGTTCAAATCAGCAATGCCTGGTATGGATGATATTATGCGTCAAAATCCCGATTTAATGCAACAATTTACCAGTGCTGCTGTTAACTCTATGGGACAAACTAATCCTGGTCTTGGAGGATTTATGAGTTCACTTAACTCAGGTTCACAAGCCCCACAACCACCAATGGCACAAATGCCACAACAACAATATCAACAACAAAGACAGATGCCACCAAGTGTCAATCCTCAAGCTCGTGGGGGACCACCGGCACCAATGGCTACACAAGGTCCGGCATCATCTCCTCCTCCCGTAAGACCAGGTTATGTTCCTTTATCTAATAGACCTGATATGAATGCTAGTAGAGGTATACCAGCTGCTGAAAAGTCCAGAAGACCAGAGATGAAGGGACCATCTGATATTTCTAATTTACTATCAGGTCTTAAAGTTAAAAAAACAGAAGTAAATATTCAAAATGATAATGACGAAAAAGGAAGCACTATAAGTATTAGTGAATTAAAAGAAATGCAAAACGATAATGTTCCAGTTAGATCAAAACGCAGAAAGTCTGACCGTAACACTGTAAGTCTAGATATCTAGATATCTATATAATATAATTCATTATTTACCATATAAATAACGAATCTACCAAAAACTCCACCAAGGTTTACTAGAAACATCTGATTTTGTTTTACATGTTTTAAACCATCCTATTCCATAACAATCTTGGTCATGTGCTTCATATTCACCAGTTTCAGGATTTTTTTCCCACCTTTTATGACCTGTCGATTTCTCAAATTGGATTCCGCCTAACCCAAAACCTTGTTTTACAGTTCCGCCCTTTCTTCTTCTTGATTTTCTTTTACTTTTTCCCCCCTTTTTTGATTTATTTCTACCTCCCATAAATTCAATTTCATCATGCTCTTCAAATTCTTCAAGTTCCTCCCGTATTTTTCTAGTGAATTCGTATACCATCATTGAATCTAATTCATATTCAATTTCCGCATTCTCTAACAGTACTTCAAATCCTTCTAATATATATCCTAGATCAGCATCAGATAAGTCATCGTTAGATGATAATTCAGAATGTAATTCCTCTAAAAAGAATTCCTGTGCTTCATCACTAATAATTCCATTTTCATATTGTTGAATGGTATATTCTAACTTATTGTCTAATATTTCAATCATATCTTGAAATTCCAATCTATAATCATTATCACCAATATCATTCCTATTTAGTTGTAATCCTTCATATATAGCTCTTACTTCTGGATTATTTAAACAATCTGCTTTAGTATCACCTCTACAATTAGGACATTGGAATACCTTATTTTCTTCGTCACGATTATTAAAATTGCCTTTTCTTAATTCAGCTAAACAATTTTGTATAAAACAATTTCTATGAAAATCATGATTACACTCAGTTGTTATTTTTTCATTTTCGTCTATGTGTTCCATACAAATAGGACAATCATTTGTGTGATCAATTGCGTCATCATCTCCACCTCTTTTTCTTCTTCTAGTTCTTTTTTTTTGGTTTATTTTGTTCTTCCCTCCTTCTAATGGCTTTTTCCCTAATATCATATCCATTAAATCCAATTGTTCTTGTCGATTTTCATATTTGGTTACAGCCTTTTGTCTTTCTTTATTTCTTGAGATATACATTTTTTTTGTTTTGTTTTGTTTTGGACTAGATGGTGGTTTTGTAGTAGGTGAAAAATTTACATTTTTGCGCGTTTTTTCTATAGGTGTATGATGTGGTTTTTCTGGTTTACTGTTTCCAATTCCACCACCTTTTTTATTTCTTTTTTTTGTTTTACCCATAATATATATTTTAATGATATAATATCTTATTATATAATATATGGCTAATAATCAATTAGATGATTTAGATAATTCAATTTTAAGTAAGAATGCTTTACATATGTCTCGTTTAACAGGTGGAAAAAAGAAAAAAAGAAAAACAACAAAACGAAAAACTAAGAAATCTAAAAAGACTAAAAAGACTAAAAAGACTAAAAGGGGTAAAAAAACGAAAAAAGTTAAATTTTCGTCACCACAATCAAGATTATTTGCTGCTATGTCATAATTTAATCAATTTTTTGTTTAATAACATTAAATATACCAAGTCTATCATGAATATTAATATTAAAATGAATATTATATTCATGAATATTTTCATTTTTGGATTCACTTGAAAACTTGTCAAATCCAAATTGAACAGATTCTTGCGTTAGTGAATGAGTGGGAATATATATATATATAGCAGCGCCAATATGATTTAATAATTCTTCCCGTTCCCATACTGGGTCATTATCACCATTATGTTGTAAATTAATTCGATAATATTCTACATCATTTTTAATAAACTTTGAAAACTTAGTATCAATATCAAATACCTTAGTAAATGGAGTATTTTTATTTGTTAATTTTTGAAAATTAATATGAGGAAGACTAGGCATTTCACGCCAAAAGAGTGATTTGCTAGTCAATCTTTGAGTAGTATAATCTAGATATACGATATTCAATCGCATATTCATGATAATTGTGATTGTAGTTATAGTTGTAACAAATTACAATTTATAAATGTCATCAATTTTTTTTAAAACTATTTATTATTTCAACTCCAAAAGCATATATACCAAATAATGAAACAATAGTTCCGATTATATATTGTAAATTTTCATAAAACGGAGTATTCATTTGTTGTATATCATTAAATAAATGAACATTATCAATATCAAACATAGTTAGATGAAATGAATTATAATCTATTAAAGATTCGTCAATTTCTTCACGAGAAAGTAAATCAGGTTTATAGATATGACACATTGTTTTTTGTCACTCAATAAAAATAATATTTATAATTCAATTATTATTTTTATTATAAATAAATAAAATCATCCATAATAATACCGCATTTCACTATAACTCATAGGTTTTCAAG
>Ga0255046_10000111_pt1 | contig 18008 bp, 14 predicted proteins | sample BC1_12_27_MG_FD_183632 | JGI IMG/M metagenome (GOLD analysis project Ga0255046, IMG submission 183632) | Seawater microbial communities from Strait of Georgia, British Columbia, Canada - BC1_12_27 | ecosystem: Environmental > Aquatic > Marine > Strait | place: Canada: British Columbia...
GCCATTCTCCGCGATGCGGTGGAGGCGGATCTGGCAGCCTACCCGTCAAGCAGCGGCATCCTCGATCTCGAGATGGACACGGACCCCAATCTCCGTCACCTGCTCGCTCACGACCCCGATGGCTTCTTCACCGCCTATGAGGGAGACGAAACCCTCGGCTTTGCCGCGGCTCACGTGCGTGCACGCCAGTGCATTCTCTCCGAGCTGTGGGTGCTGCCCCAGCACCACAACCGGGGCGCCGGTCAGGCCCTGCTGTCGCGCGCACTCGCGTACGGCGAGAGGTCGGGCGCGCGCGAGTACCTCGGGGTGGTGCCAACCGAGCCTTCGATCCAGGCACTGATGCTCGGGAACGACTTCGTGCCGATGACTCCGGTCTACCATTTCAACGTTCCCGTGATCTCGGCGGCCAATCTCGCCACCGTGTTGACCAGCTTGCTGCCGGGCAAGGATGCCACCACCGACATCCTCAATCGCCGCGGCCAGGCCGACCTTGACCGCATTGACCGAGTGACACGCAACATTACGCGTGACGTGGACCACGTCTTCTGGCTCAAGGAACGTGGGCTCAGGGCGGCCTTGGTCCAGCAAGGGACACGAATCGCGGGCTATGCATATGGCGGCGCCAGCCAGGTCGGCCCGGTTGCCGGCAGCACCCAGGATGCAGCGCTCTCGGCCCTCGGCTGGGCTCTCGACCTGGCCGTCAAAGCCGGCGCCTCCGATACCGTTGAACTGCGGATTCCCGCGCCCTTCAAATCGGCGGTTGATGCGCTTCTCGAAACCGATGCGCGCCTCAGCGCCACTCTCCAGGTGTACGGCAGAGGGGTCTCCCTGGCCTTCGATCGATCGGTCTTCGGCACACTCTGTCTGCCATGAGCACTGGGCTTCGCAAGGTCGGAGACGGTGGTCGGCATCGGGTGCGGTACGAGGAAGAACTGAACCAGCAGCAACTCAAAGTAGTCATGCACCCGGGTGGACCCATGCTGGCGCTTGCCGGCGCCGGCACCGGCAAGACCCGCACCCTCGTCTATCGAACCAGCCGCCTTATCGAGGACGGTGTGCCGCCAGGGAAAATCCTGCTTTTGACTTTTACCAACAAGGCGGCGCGGGAGATGATGGGCCGCGTTGAACAGCTGGTGGAACGGGCCACGACGCGGGTCACCGGCGGCACCTTTCACTCCGCCGGCCACCGTATCCTCAGGCGGTACGCCGAACTGATCGGCTACACACCCCGGTTTTCAATCCTCGACCGCGAGGACGCCACCGATCTCATGGGCGCGGCGCTTGCCGACGTCAGCCCGGATGTACCGACGCGGCGAATGCCGCGGCCCCGCCTGCTGGTCGACCTCTACAGCTTCATCATCAACACCGGACATGAGCTCGGCGAGGTGCTGACCGATCGTGCACCGCAGTTCTTTGATGAAGGTGAGCTGATTGCTGACGTTTTCAAGCGCTACCTGGAACGCAAGCGAAATGCCGACCTCATGGATTTCGACGACCTCTTGCTCAACTGGCTGCTGCTGCTGAACCGGTTTCCACGTGCCCGGACCGAACTCCGAGATCGTTTTGACCACATTCTGGTAGATGAGTACCAGGACACCAACCGTCTGCAGGCGGACATCGTCGACGCGATGCTTGGGCCCGACCGCAACGTGATGGTGGTGGGAGATGACGCTCAGTCCATTTACGCCTTTCGGGGTGCCGATTTCGATAACATACTCGGTTTTCCGGATCGCCACCCGGACTGCCGGGTGTTCCGGCTCGAAACCAACTACCGGTCCGTGCCACCCATCCTCGAGCTCGCCAACGCCTCGATCGTTCACAACGCGCGTCAATTCCAAAAGACATTGCGCCCGGACCGCAGCGGCGGCATCCTGCCGATCGAGGTCGCCTTGCCGACCCCTGAGATTCAGGCCAGCCATATCGCCGAGAGGGTGCTCGAGCTTCACGAGGAAGGTATCGATCTCGAGGAGATGGCGGTTCTCTATCGGAATCACGCCCACTCACTCGACCTTCAGGTGGAGCTCACCCGCCGCAACATCCCGTACAGGGTTCGCTCGGGGCTGCGGTTTTTTGAGCACCGTCACGTCAAGGACGTGCTCGCGCACCTGAGATTCGTCGACAACCCGCGCGACGAAATCGCCTTCGCTCGCCTCATCAAGCTGCGCGATGGGTTCGGGCCGCGGCTCGCAGTTCGTGTTTGGGAACGCACGTCGAGTGCGGACGGTCTCCGGCGCCTGCAGATGCTGGATGCGAAATCCCTCGGGTTGCCGAGGGCCGCCAGAGCCTCGTTCGCCGAGCTCCAGGCTTTGGTGTTGGAGATCTCTGACCCGAAACTCCTGGGGCAGCCGGGTGAGATCATCCGCAGAGTGGTGGAGTCGTTTTACGGGGCGTGGGCGCGCGCCCATTTGGAGAACTCCGGCGCCCGGCTCGAGGACCTGGAACAACTGGCGCTGTTCGCAGACGGCTACCCCGACGTCAACGCCTTCCTTTCGGAAGTCACGCTGCTCAACGACCTCTCGGGCGAGGACGGGGTGGCCGGCCCGCCGGAGGACATGGTCACACTGTCGACCGTTCACCAGGCGAAGGGCATCGAATGGAGAGCGGTGTTCCTCATCTGGCTCGTAGAAGGTCGGTTCCCGTCCTTCCGAACAGATGATGAAGAGGAGGAGCGGCGTCTATTCTACGTCGCCGTAACCCGCGCCCGCGATCGTCTTTTTCTCGTCCGGCCGGAGATTGCGCGGGATCGCTACAGAGTCGATACAATCCTCGACCCCTCACGGTTTCTTTCGGAGTTGCCCTCCGAGGTTCGCGAGCTCGAGGCGGTGGTCGAGGAACGACCACTTGACGGTATCGACGCTCTTCCGGGAGGCGGGCGGTATACCCTGCCGGCATTTCTCGACGACCCGTCCGACGACGACGTCAACTAGCCCGCATATCTCACCAACGTTCTGCTGCGGCCGGAAATCTGCAGCAATCTGCGGCGTTTGCTCCCGTCGGGCTGCTCACCTCGCCGACAGCAGCGCAGAGTGGCCGAAGGCTCGCCTCAAGGCGAGCCCATCGGACACGCGCTGATGGCGGGGAGACACAAGCGCCGAAGGCGCGCAGTAACGTACCGTTAAGTACGCCTCCGCGGCCCTCGGGTCGCAAACACCACATCTCACAACAGCTTTTCGGCCTCGCGACGAAAGCTGGTGAGATATCCGGGCTAACCGCATGTGAACTGTAACCATCAGCTTCGGTTTGACATATTGACATTATACGTTAGAATATTCTTGAATGGTTATGAAGTTGATCATTCATATAGCTTCGAATTGGACTAAGGAGACGAATCATGGCAGTTACTCAGATGACCCAAAACAACATTGAAGAAACAATTAACAACAACGAGATTGTCGTCATCGACTTCTGGGCCACGTGGTGCGGACCGTGCCAAACGTTCAAGCCTATCTTCGAAGAAGCCTCCGAGCGGCACTCGGACGTGACCTTTGCCTCGTGCAACACCGAAGAGCAGGTCGAGCTGGCATCAATGTTTCAGATCCGCTCCATACCCACTCTGGTCGTGTTCCGTGAGGGGATCGGCGTCTTCAGTCAACCCGGCATGCTCCCCACCGAAGCCCTCGACGAACTGATGGAAAGGGTGCGCGAAATCGATATGGCCGAGGTTCGTGAAGAGATCGAGAAACAGCAGGAGACACCCGCCGAAGCGTAATCGATCAGGCTCGCCTGTCGAGGACGATGTCCGAGTATGATGGTCGCCGGACTACGGTATGGCGACTCAACCGGATACCCCCGTGCCAGAATCGAACCTCGAGAGATATCTCGGATGGCTGACTGTCGTGCTCGCCGTCTCCCTCCCCCTTTACCGTCCGTGGGTGACTTTGGCGACGACCGCGATTCTCATTCTGTGGCTCTTCGGGGGTGGCCTCAGGCTTCGCATCAGCCGCCTTCGCGGCCACAGGTTGACCATCGCGGTCCTTTTCTTCCTTGCCCTCAACGTGAGCTCTCTGCTGTGGACAAGCGACCCGGGTGCCGGGATCAGGTATCTCACCAAATACCGCTACCTGCTGCTCATCCCGGCGCTAGCCAGCACCATAAGGCCGGTCTATCGCCGTTATGCGGTGACCGTTTTCGAGCTCGCCGCCGGGGTATCGGTCGTGCTCTCGGTCGGCATCCTCACGGGTTTGTTTCGGCTCGGGGACGCTCACCCCGGCAACCCGTCACCGACCATGGCCCACCTCGACTACGGCCTGCTTCTGGCGCTCGCCGCGCTCCTGATCCTGGCCCGTGTCTTCTCCGGGGAGATGCCTCTCGGCCGTCGCATTTCGTGGGCTGGCCTCGCCCTCCTCGCGATTTTCGGACTGGTGGTCAACATCGGCCGCGCCGGACACCTGGCCTTTACCGGCGGCCTCGCGGTGCTGTTGATTCATCTGGCTTGTGGTCGGCACGTGCGGCTGGTCGTCGGTATCCCTGCCGGTCTGGCCATGGTGCTCCTTCTGGCGTGGTTTCCATTCACGACATTCCAGGCGCGGGTCGACGAGGCCCGCGCGGAGCTCCAAGCCGCGGTCGTCGATCACCGGTACGACAGCAACCTCGGGGGACGGGTCGCAGCGATGAAAGTCGCCAGAGAAGTGTTCCGCGAAGACCCCATCTTTGGCACCGGCGTCGGCGGCAACATGCCGGCGTTTCGGAGGATCATCGACACCCGTTACGACGAATTCAAGACCTCGATCTACTGGTATCGTCACTATCACAACCAGTTTACCCAGATCGCTACCGAGCTGGGATTGGCAGGTCTGCTTGCGCTGGCATGGATTTTTTGGGAGTTGATCCGTGTACCTGGCCGGCGCCGTGAGACCGATGCGGCGGCTCTGATTCTGGCGACGGTCTACCTTTTCGGCTTCCTTGGTGAACCGTTTTTCCACAAGCAAATCACCCTGGTAATGTTCGCGCTCTTTGCGGGCCTCATCTCGGCGGAGCAATTGGAAGCATCCGATGAGCACCGGGGACCAACAAACGACTGAATACTGGTTACTGAATACTGGTTACTGATTACTGGCTAATGGTTACTCGCCCTCTTCCAGCTCCCGCAACCCCTCCCACGTACCCCCACTCTCATCGAACTCGGGAAGTGTGGGGGGAAGGCCACGGGCATCATTGGTCTGCCAACCCCAGAGGATCGCAAACTTCATGTACGTGCTGTAGGACTGGAGGAGGCAAAAAATGACGCCGAGGGAGCCATCGAGAATACCGAGCTGCAAGATGTACGTGCGGAAGAACCGCCACGCCGGCCTCAACAAAACCTCCAGCGCCGAGGTACGCTGGCCGTCCCGCCAGCATTGGGCGGCGTTCCAATAACCGTACTTGGCAAGGCGGAACGCGTATTCGTCGAAGCTACGTTCCACCATGTAATGCTCGATAGCGTTTTTGAGGATTGGTGTTTCTCCTATCGTGTGGAGCACCGAGTGGACCCGGCGGTTCTCGTAGAACGCTGTGCCCCGCCGAAAAAGCCTCGCGACCTGGTCGTGCTGCCAACCCGAGAATTTGATCTGTTTTCCAAGGATATAAACGTTGCGATTCATCATGTAGGCGGTGTGCCCTGGTCCGGCCGTAAGGAGCTCTTCGACCTCCTCATGTAGCTCCGGGGTGCAGCGCTCATCAGAGTCGAGGAGGAAGACCCATTCGTGGTTGACGTGCTGCATCGCCCAGTTCTTCTGTGCACCGGCCCCGTAGTAAGTGCGCTGGAAAAATCTCACTTTGTCGTACTGTCGCGCAATCTCAGGTGTACCGTCCGTGGAGTATGAGTCGACGAGGATGATCTCATCACACCACAGGAGTGATTCGATACAGTCGGCGATATTGTGCTCCTCGTTGAACGAGGTAATGACGCCGCTCACCTTCGGCCGTTGCCGATCGCCAGTTGTTGGACTCGTCTCGGATTCTGGTTCCATCACACCTCACCTCGTGTTTCATCGTCGCTTGAACTTCGCCATTGACAGTCTCTCGAGCGGCGAAATCCTAGCATATTCGGCGTTTCAAGGGGTTTAGAGGTATTATGGAGTGATGGCCGACACCAGGCAACACGTGTTGGTAGTCGGCGCCAAGAAGGCCGGCCTCGAGCGTGTCGCACCCATGTTGCGACGCGCCGAGTTCAGCGTGCACTCTGTGGATCCGTCCCCGTTTCTCCTCGATCTAGTTCTCAGCACGGCCTTCGAGCTTGTGATCGTTACCTACCCAATGGACACCCTCCCGCTCGACGATCTCATCGACACCATCCGCGACAAGGGTTCGGCCTGTCGCGATGCGGGCCTCCTGTTGCTTGCGGAATCCGACCATCTCGATGACGCCCAGGCGATCGTCGACCTCGGCGCCAACCGCGTCATATGTTGCGAATGGAGCGAGGCGCGATTGTGGCGGTCGATCGGCGATTTGATGGAGGTCGCACCCAGGATATTCATGCGGGTGCTGATGCACCTCGACATCGAAATCAAAAAAGAGCGAACCCGGGCCATTTTCCAAACGGTCAATGTGTCCGTATCTGGGGTGCTTCTGCAAGGCTCCGATGAGCTCTCACCGGGTAAGACCTTCGACTTCCTCTTTCGTCTGCCGGGAGGCGGTCTGATCGAGGGTTCGGCGGAAGTCGTCCGCCAGACGAACCCTCTTCGGGAGGGCGTCGACGGTATCGGCACGCGTTTCACCACGTTCCGCGAGCAGGGCCGAGAACGTCTCGAGCAGCATATCGATCGTCAGATCGAGCTCGGCAAAAACAGGTAGAGCCGCCCGGGGTTGTTCATCCGACCCGCGATTTCGGCAGCCTCGTCTCCGCCACCGATGAACAGATCGACCCGCCCCGGCCCCCGTATCGACCCGCCTGTGTCCTGGTTGAGCACGAACCGGGAAAACCTCTGCTGCGTCCCATCGGGCCCGGGCATGGTGCCCTCGATCCACGCGATCACCGGCGCCGGGAAGAGCCGACGGTCGGTGGCGATGGAACGGCCGGCTGTCACCGGCACGCCGTAACAACCCAGGGGCCCGTCATCGGTCTCCAGCGGTCGGAAGAAGACGTAAGAAGGGTTGAATGCGAACACCCTTTCGAGCTCCTCGGGGTGCGCTGCGAGATAAGCTCTGATTGCCTGCATCGACATCTCCTCGCGAGGCACAAGCCCATCGTCGATCAGTAGTTTGCCGATCGACCGATACTCCCGCCCGTTGGACACGGCATAACCTGCGCGGAGTCGTGTGGCGTCGGGAAAAACGAGCGTCCCCGAACCCTGAACCTGGAGGAAGAACACGTCAACCGGATCGGAGAGGTAGCCGAGCACGGCCGCCGGTGATCTCAGACCGGGGCCGAAATCGATCTCTCTGCGGTCGGCGTAGGGAACAAGCTGGTGTTCTTCCACCCTGCCGACAACCGCCCGGGGTGGTTTGGAGAGTCCAAATGCCTCGACATCAACCGTCACAAGATCGTCGGGGATCCCATAAACCGGGTGTTCAAAGGGTGGCTCGGGGTTCCGACGCGCCTCAACAAGCGGCTCGTAATACCCTGTGTAGAGCACCTCACCGCGCCCGTCGCGGCCCACCGAGCGGAGGAGGATGAACTCCTTCTTCAACGCCTGGGTGAGGCGCCGAGAGTCAGGGTTGTCGCGAACCAGATGCTGGAAGCGCCTGACACCGGCCGCCAACTCAGCTGCAGTGCGTTCCTCAACCCCAAAGCTCAATACCGTGTCTTCGGGGAGGGCATCAAAGTAGGTCAGAGAGTGATGCATCGCCGCATCCAACCCCGCCCGATCAGAATCGTCTACCAATTCGGGCCAGGCCCTAGGCGGCACGACACGAAGCGGATTCTCGACCGCGGGAGGTGTGCGGGTGGCGCAACCGACCAGCGCCACGCAGACCGCCACCGCGAAGACGCGAAGGGTTAGCCCCCGCACCACTGGAATCACCGAACGAGGACCAGGGACAGCCACGGCCAGTAGGTGATGATCAGCACGGTCAGCAAGAGAATGGCCAGAAAAGGCAGAGTCGCGCGGTAGAGCAGGACGATCGGTTTGTCGAAACGGTAGCTGGCGATGAAGAGGTTCATCCCGACTGGGGGCGTGCAATACCCGATCTGCATGTTGGCGAGGAAGATCATCCCAAGATGAATCGGGTCGATCCCGTAGCCCGCTGCAATCGGTAGGATCAGAGGCACAACGATGACCAGCGCCGAAAAAATGTCGAGCATCATCCCGAGCACGAGAAGGAAGAGGTTGAGAAGGATCAGAAAGCTCAGTTTGGACGAGATGTGAGCGGTGACCCACCCGAAGAGCTTCATCGGCACCTGCTCGTCGATCATATAGTTCGTCGACGCGAGGGAAACGCCGAGGATGATCAGGATCCCGCCCACCAGAATCATGGAGTCCCGCATCACGCCCGGCAACCGCCTAAGCGAAATGTCCCGGTAGATGAGGACCTCGACAATGAAGACGTAGACGACAGTCACGGCCGCCGCCTCGGAGACCGCAAAGAACCCGCTGTAGACACCTCCCAGGACGATGACCGGGAGTGGAATCTCCCACATCGATTCGCGCAGCGCCGCTGATGCTTCGCGACGGTCGAATGGTTGCCGCGATACACGGGAGCGCACGAAACCCCCTTCTCGCATGCAGTAGATCGAGAGCAGCAGGATCATCAGCAGGCCGGGAAGGATGCCGGCAACGAAGAGGTCATCCACCGACTGCTCTGCGATGATGCCGTAGAGGATCAACGGCAGCGAGGGTGCGAAGAGGAGCCCGAGGCTGCCGGAGGTGGTGATCAGGCCGAGGTTGAAGCGTTCAGGGTAGCCCGCCGCAGAAATCGCCGGGTAGAGCAGCGCCCCCATGGCGATGATGGTGACCCCTGAGGCACCGGTGAAGGCGGTGAACAGGGCGCAGACGAAGAGCGCGACCACGGCAAGACCGCCCGGCATCCACCCCAGCAGGACGTTGGTCACCCTGACCAGACGCCGCGGGGCCTGACTTTCACCAAGCAGGTAGCCGGCAAACGTGAACAACGGGATGGCGATCAGCACCGGGATCTCGGATACGCGGAACACCTCCATCGGGACGACCATCAGATCGATGTCAGAGCCCGCGAAGCCAATGAGCGCACCGGCCGCGATGATGGCGAACAACGGCGCGCCGAGGATCGCCAGCAGAATCAGTGCGATCCCTACGAGAATCACGACTCGTTCTCCCCGAGGACGCCTGCTCTCAGATGCTTGATCGCAAAGAGCGTGTACCGGAGGGCGATGACACCGAAGGCCACCGGCAGGATCGCCTCGCAGACCCACAAAGGCACGAAGGCGACCGCCGTCACACCGGCTGCGCGATCATCGAGCACGAGCCGGAAGGCGCTCCAAGCGACCACCGCTGCAACAATCGCCGTGAATAGATCGGTGAGGACCCGTACTCGAGCATTCCACCGGGTTGGCAGGAACCGTGACACGACGTCGATCGAGATCTGTTTGTCGCTCCGTGTGGCCACCATCGCGCCGATCATACCCACCCACAGCACCCCGACCCGAAGCATCGGCCCCGCCCACAGGATGGCGCCGTCGAAGAGGTTGCGAAGAACGATCTGGGAGGCGGAAAGAACCACCATGGCGGCCAGGATCAGCACCAGGAGTGCGTCCTCGAGAAACGCCGTAACCCGCAGAATCCGGCTCACGACGGATGGCTCGGCCCGTTCCATCCTCAATCGCCGGTCGTGGCAGCCGATTGCTGCGCCCGGTACGCCTTGACGAGCTTTTCCACCATGGCCACCGTAGCCGGATCATAGTCCCGTTGAGCGACCAGCTTTCTGGTTGCGACGGCGGCGATTTCCTCCCACTTCGCCCGTGTCTCGACAGTCGGATCGACAAACTCCACACCCTGACCGGCGAGAGCTTTCCGCGCCTCGGCGTTATCGCTCCGGCTGGTCGCATCGAGCTCTCGATTCGCCCGGCCCATCACCTCGCGAACAATCTCCTGATCTTCGGCGCTGATTCGATTGAATGCCTTGGCGCTGATGATCGTTGTGCCGCAGACATACGTGATCGGGAGATCGGTCAGATACTTGGCCTTGGTGAACCACTGCAGGGCGATGGCGCCGACGGGTGGAGCCGCCACGGTATCGATGAGCCCCGTCTGCAAACCCGTGAGAACATCCGAGATGGGCAGCGGCACCGGTGACAGTCCCGCCGCCTCGACGATCGCGAGAGAGACCGGGTCGTCCTGCATCATCCATGCCTTGCGGCCTTTGAGATCGTCGAAGGTCCGCGTGGGTCTGGCGGACATCAGATAGGTGAACCCGGTTTCGGTGAAACCAAAAGCCACGAAGCCCCTTGTCTTGAGCCCGTCGATCAGGATCTGATCCATCCGCTCGCGGACATAGTCCACTTCACCGTTTGAGCGGAAGAGCAGAGGCAGGCTATAGATCTCCAAATCCGGATCGATGTCGGCCAGGCTCCCGGCGAGGACGACGCCGCCGTGAAGCTGACCGATCCGGATCTTGCGCAGCACTGCCGAATCGGTGCCCATTGTCCCGCCGGGGTAGAAGCGGAAACTGACCCGGCCACCTGTGCGTTCTTTGACCTCATCGGCGGCCTTCTGCAGCCCCTTCATCCAGATCGTTCCATCCGGAGCCATGGTGGCAATCTTCAGGCGAACGCCCTGGGCGCTCATTGTCGGTGCGACCAACAGCGCGATGAGAAAGGTCAAGAGGATTCTGGCAAGTGGCATTTATCAATCTCCAAAATAGTCCTCAGAAGAACCCAGCAAGGCCCTGGCTTCTTCCTGGGCCAGGGTGTTGGTGAGGGTCAGCCCCGACGCCACCGGGTCGGCTGCAATGACCTCTCGACAGAGACGATCGTGCAGCTCCCGGTCAAAGACCAGCCGGGCGTAGGAGCGAGCGAGCAAGACCTTGGCCATGAGATTCCTCCCGTCGGACAGCTCGATCACCCGCTCGAAATCCGCCCTTCCCTGCTCGGGCTTGCCGCCCATCGCCTCGGGGAGCAGCGTCGCGAGAATCCCCAAATAGAGGAACGCGGAACCGTCGTCGTAGGTTTCGTCGAGGGCCACAACCCTCTGCATCATGGCGTCAACCCGAGCCTTGTCAGCCACCGCCGACCAATCATCGGTGTTGGCTCTGATCCAGGTCGCCCACGCCGCCCCGGCGCCGAACAACACCGGCACGTGGTTGCGCCCCATCCCGCTGATCACCCGTTCGAATTCCTCGTACGGGGCCGACCAGATTCCACACGCGTCCTTCTTCCTCCGACACAGAGCGGCCCAGCCGTAGTCCCGCCCTTTCCGGGAGAGCCTGGAAACCCGCTCGGGTTCGTCGACGAAGGCGCCGGCGTAGCTCGAGTAGAGGCCGGCGCCGGCCAACAGCAGCTCGGCATTTTTGGGATTGTCTGCGATCAGCCCGTCGATCAGCAGCAGATAGGCCGGGGCGCCTTGACGCACGGTTTCGGGGTCGTTCTGATCGAGGACCGCGTTCGTCAAGCTTTCTGCGAGACCGGTGGTCGCCGAGGACATGATGGACGAGCACCCGGAGGTCAGCACCATCGCCGCGGCAGCCGCCGCCCAGTTCCTCCAGATGTGCTTCGCCCCTCCGATCATGATCACTCCATAATCTAACGCGGACAAGTCCCCGGGGATCGCTACTAGAATAGGGAGATTTTAGCAGCGCCGCGGCGAGATTTACGGACTCGTGCCGAAACCGCCTTCGAGGGGGCCGTCGTCCAGGGCGGGTGAGCGCAAGGATTCGGTTGCAGCCGCCGTCACGTTCGTGATCAACGTCGCACCGCCCCGGTCACGAACCATTTGCACGGGAATCGCCGGACGGTAGGTACCGGCCAGCCGGTAGGGTCTGCCGGTGTAGAGAGTGAGAATCCTGGAAACGTAGGCGCGCGTCTCTTCATAGGGCGGCACGCCTCGATATCGAGCCACCGCACCCTCGCCCGCGTTGTACGCCGCCAACGCGAACTGGAGATTACCCGAATATTGGTCCACCAAGCGCGAGAACTCCTTGACGCCACCGCGAATATTTTTTTCGGGATCGAAGGGATCATCCACATCGAGGCGTTTTGCAGTCTCCGGCATCAACTGCATCAGCCCCATGGCACCGCGGCGACTCACCGCATTGGGGTCGTACGACGACTCGACCCGTACCAGCGCGTCGACGAGCTTGGGGTCGACACCATGTTCCCGGCTGATGCTCTGCACAAGCTGCCTCAGGTCGGCGGTATCCAGCGCCGTTCGGCCGGTATCGGCCGCAGGCGCTACGCCGAACGAAATCGCCGGCACGGCGAGGAGCGCACACAAAGCGAGGATGGCAACGACTCGTGTCACGCTACTATTATGACAGACAACCGCGAACGAAGGAGTGTCGGTTGCCCGAAGATTCATCGAAACCACCCTCGATTCAACCTTTTGTCGAACTCATGCATGAGTCGAGAGTGCCAGAATCTGCGATCGCCTCGTTCCGGCTCCACTATCAGCGTCTGTGCGATGGAGAACGGGGTTTCCTCCCCGAGGAGGCTATCCAATCAATTCGATCGCTTCCGGACTCCGAGGATTTCGGAGCCTATTCGGAAGCGGGGCGCTCGGCAATGTCCAGCGCAGCGGTGATCAAGCTCAACGGCGGCCTCGGCACCTCGATGGGCCTCAATCGCGCCAAGTCATTGCTCCCCGTTCGCGATGATCTGAGCTTCCTCGATCTCATCGCCCGCCAGGTGCTCGCCCTACGGACTGAGGTGGAAACCGACACCCCGCTCCTGTTGATGAACAGCTTTCGCACCGCGAACGACTCCGACTGCTGCCTCGCCGGCTACCCGGAGCTGGCACTCGGCGATCTGGCGCTCGGGTTCCTCCAAAATATGGTGCCCAAGGTCCTCGAGGATGGGTTGACGCCCGCCAACCATGAGGGAAAACCAGAACTGGGATGGTGTCCACCCGGGCACGGCGATTTCTACACGGCCATCAAAGGCTCCGGGATGCTCGATCGCCTGCTCGAGCGCGGCATTCAATATGCGTTCGTTTCCAATGCCGACAATCTTGGTGCGGCACTGGAGCCGTCGCTGCTCGGGTTCATGGTGACGGAGGGCATCAATTTCATGCTCGAAGCTGCCGATCGCACACCGGCGGACCGCAAAGGCGGTCATCTCAGCACGTTGCAGGACGGCCGTTTGGTTCTCAGGGAATCGGCGCAGTGTCCACCCGAGGAGGCGGAATCATTCCAGGACATCGGGCGCCATCGGTACTTCAACACAAACAACCTCTGGCTCCACTTGCCGACCCTCAGCCGACTGCTCGACGAGCACGGCGGTTTCTTGCCCTTGCCCACCGTCGTCAATCGTAAGACCCTCGACCCAAGGGATCTGACATCGCCCGCGGTCTTTCAGCTCGAGACGGTAATGGGGACCGCGATCTCGTTGTTTCCAAATGCGGCTGCGGTCCGGGTTCCCAGACACCGGTTCTCGCCGGTCAAGAACACCAACGACCTGCTCGGGGTCCGCTCCGATGCTTTCGAACTTGGCACCGACGGTCGAATCGTCCTCTCGTCCGGGCGTGACGCACCACCGGTGATCCGCCTCGATGAGGATTTCTTCAAAATGATCGACGACTTCGAGGCGCGGTTCCCAATCGGGGCTCCGTCCCTCCGTCTCTGCGATCGTCTCACCGTTGACGGCGACGTCACATTTGGATCCGGCATCATCATCGAGGGCGAGGTCGTAATTCGCGCCGGCGCCAAGGCATCCGTGCCCGCCGGAAGCGTCATTCGAGGCACGATCGACCTCTGACAAAGCTGTAGAATTGCCGGCGACCAATGACACAGGATTCCGGAAAGGAAATCCACTCCATGACTGACACAGCAAATACAGAGGAAAGCAAGACCATTGGTGAGGTCATCCGCGAAGCGTTTGGGGAGCTCGGCTCGACCCTGGGCGCGTTCATCAAGGCGCCGAAGGCCCTTTGGGGCGTCAACATCCCTTATGTCATCGAGGGACTCGTCTACTTCGGGATTCTTACGATCCTCGGCAAGTACTGCTCGGAAAACGTCGGGCTGAGTGACCTGCACGCGGGCTGGATCTACTCGCTGGTCACCGCCGGCATCACGTTCGCCATGCTCTTTCTGGGTGGGGTCTGCGACAAGATTGGTGTTCCGCGGACGCTCACCATTTCATTTGTTTTGTTTGTCATAGGACGCGGGCTCGTGGCTCTGTCTGGCACGATAGACCTCGGTCAGGGATTGAACTCGCCGATGTTCCTGGTACTGGCGCTGGGTCTGTTCATATACGTGGTCGCGTACGGTCTCTACCAACCTGCGGCCTACGCCGGGGTCAAGCGATACACCAACCCGAAGACGGCGGCGATGGGCTACGCGGTGGTCTACGGCCTGATGAATCTGGGTGCATTCTTCTCGGGATTTGTGTCGCCAACCATCAGGCACCGGTTCGTGGACGTTTTTCCGCCAAATGGTCTGACCGCTGTGTTTTGGGCCTACACCGGTCTGTGCGTGATCGCTCTGGTGATCACCCTGATCATCCTCAACCGCAAAACGGATGCGGCGGCGGTCGAGCGGGTCGCACGCGAAACGGCCAACCTCGCCGACCGCGACACAACGACCGACACGGAAGAGGATGCGAAGCCTGAGGGGACCGCCAGTGTTGCGAAACCCGAAAACCTAAGGTTCATCGTTTTCGCTTCTGCCGCCGCGATCTCGATCGGCGCCGCCCTCGCCGCCACAACCGGCCGCCTCGCCGTGGCCCCATGGATCACCTACGTCGCCGCCGCCGGTCTCGCCACCCTCGCGGTGTTCGAGTTCCTCAGGGTCCGTCCGGATCATCCGTTTCGTGACGGCAGATTTTCCTTCTTCATTTTCATCTTGATACCGGTGCAAACGCTTTTCGCCCACGTCTGGCTGACCGTGCCCTACTACCTCGACCGCGCCTTCCGCGGCTCGGTGGTCAGCGAGTACTTCGAGTTCTTCTCGAACATCAGCCCGATCCTGATCTTCATCCTCGCGCCGTTGATTGCCGGCCTGACCGCCCGCGTCAACGCCTATACGATCATGATCATCGGCACCTTGGTCATGGCGCTGCCGACCTTTCTCCTGGTCATCGGACCCAGCCTGATTCCGTTCCTCGCCTACGTGCTGCTGATGTCGATTGGCGAGGCCATGTGGTCACCGCGCTTCTTACAGTGGATTGCCGAAATCGCGCCCCCTGGCAAGACCGGCCTCTACATGGGGATCGGCCAGTTCCCGTGGTTCCTCACCAAGTTCGTGACCGGCCTCTACTCGGGCTATTTCGTGGCGACGTACATCCCGAAGCCCGAGACCGGCCTGCCGGCCAACACCGAGGTCATGTGGCTCATCTACGGCTTCATCGCCATGATCTCGCCCATCGCCCTCATCCTCGCTCGGAAGTGGATGGTGGCGGGGATGAAAGAAAAGCACGAAGGTTGACACGACAGGCGCCTGTTGTTAGATTGTCGCTCCCCTAGCGGGGCGCTGAGCGGGAGTAACTCAGCGGTAGAGTGCAACCTTGCCAAGGTTGACGTCGCGGGTTCAAATCCCGTCTCCCGCTCCAAAATTTGCAGCCCTTTGCCCGGCCCGCGGCCGGGCTTCTTGAAGAAAAGACCTCTGTGGACCGGACGATGGAGGATTCTTGACCCCCATCGGCGAGTGCCATAGAATCGGCTCCCCTGGCGACGTGGCCAAGTGGTAAGGCAGGGGCCTGCAAAGCCCTTATCCCCGGTTCGAATCCGGGCGTCGCCTCCAGATCCCCCCCTCCCAACCACCCGGATACAAGGTTCAAGATGCAAGGTGCAGGCTTAACCCACCCTCGCCTCCTCCCGATCCTGGATGCTGGATGCTCGAAGCTGGATCCACCCACCCACCAAATCCACCACCAAGACAGAAAGAACACCAAGGTTTCACGTAAGAAATCCTCCGTATTCGGAAATCCACGCATCGTTTGTTCAAGTAGTCACGTTGGCAGGCGGCTCTTTCTTTCGATGAGTCCAAAAAACACTGACAAAATCCTTGGTGAGTTCTTGGTGGACTTGGTGTCTTCGTGGTTTAAACGGGCGGGTGGGTGGCCCGAATAGCCGTACTGCCGTATAGCCGTTAGTGGGTGGGCCCAGTATCCGGGTGGGGGGGCCGGGCGGGTGCATCCTACACCCTGTATCTGGGCGGGCGGGGTCGGATCTACTTCTTCTCAGCAGCCTTTTTCGGAGCTGTCTTCTTCTTCGTGGCGGTCTTCTTCTTTGTCGTGGTCTTCTTCGCAGTGGCTTTCTTGGTCGCCGGCTTCTTTTCCGTCGTTTTCTTCGCCGTCGTTTTCTTCGTTGTCGCCTTCTTCGCTGCCGGTTCCTTCTTGGCTTCCGCCGCCTTCTTTACGGGCGCTGACTTTTTAGGAGGCGACGCCTTTCTTGCCTCGCCTTTGTCCAAGGCTGCGGCGAGCTGAGCGCCGAAACCGGTGACCTCTGGCGCGGCGTCGCTCCCCGATTCCATGTGTCGCGAGTACTCCTGCCGCTCCCGATCACGCGTGAGCGCACGCACCGACAGGCTGATTCGGCGACGATCCGGGTCGAGACCCATGAGCTTGAGGGTTAGTTTTTGACCGGGGGCAAACGCGGCGCGCGGGTCTGCGTCCTTCTCCAGACCGAGCTCTGAAATCGGAATCAATCCGCTGAGGCCCGGCTCGAGTTCAACAAAAACTCCGAAGTCAGCCCCGTTCTCGACGGTTCCCTCGACCGTCTGGCCCTCCTGGTACCTCATTTCGATCCGCTCCCACGGGTCCCGATCTGGCATCTGGCGCATGGTCAGACCGATGCGTCGGTTGTGGACATCCACATCGCGCACCCAGCCCCGGATGGTCTCCCCCACTTCGAACCCGGGTGTGTCGATCTCCAGGCCCGGCGGTAATTGGCTGACGTGCAGCAGCCCGTCCATGCCCAGCTCCAGCTGCACGAAGACACCGAAATCGGTCTTGCGCACCACCGTGCCCTCGAAGGGCGCCCTCGCAGAATATCGCTCCTCGACCTCTGCCCACGGGTCTTCCACCAGCGCCTTGATGCTGAGCGAGATGCGGTCCTTCTCGCGATCCAGATCGAGCACTTTGACCCGTACTTCCTGACCCACCTGGACCTCTTCGCGGGGATGGCCAACACGGTGGTGGGCGATTTCTGTGACGTGGACCAGACCGTCGACCCCGCCGAGGTCGATGAAAGCTCCGAAATCGGTTACAGACCGCACCCGGCCCTCGATCTCAGCTCCCGATTCGAGCGTCGTCCAGGCTTCATCTCGAAGCCGTCCCTTCTCCTCTCGGAGATGCGCCGCCCGCGACACCACCAGGCGCTGGCCGTCGGGCTTGTACTCGAGGACCTTGAAGATGTAAGTCTCTCCGAGGTATTGATCGACGTCATCGGAGCGCACGTCTGAAATGTGGGAAATTGGACAGAAACCGCGCACCCCGGAGACCACAACATCGAAGCCGCCCTTGCGTCTGCCGACAACCTTGCCCTCGACCGATTCGCCCGATGCCACTGCTTCGTTGAGCTTTTCCTTGAGCTGCGCCTCGAGGGCCAGCCGTCGAGAAACCCGAATCTCCTCCCCGGAGGAAACCACCACGACCTCGACCGGATCGCCGGTACCGAGATCATCGATCTCGGCTCGGTCGAGCACCGCTTCAGACTTTCCAGAGACGTCAACCAGCGCAACATCGCCTTTAATCGCGACGATCGTTCCCTCGATGACGTCGCCAACCTTGAGGGCTTCGGCTTCAAAACCCTCGCGCAGCGCCTGTTCAAACTCATTCACAATGTTGGGTTCTTCGGTCATGGTAGGCCTCGCACGCAGACTTTCCGCACTTGGTGTGCACGGGAGGCGGAAGAATAACACACCTGAGTTTTGAGTTCTAAGTTTTGAATTCTGAGTTCCCACCCAACCCCCCAATACTCTGAGCGGGCGGCGGATAACTCAAAACTCAAATCTCAACACTCAAA
>Ga0255046_10000112_pt1 | contig 17957 bp, 13 predicted proteins | sample BC1_12_27_MG_FD_183632 | JGI IMG/M metagenome (GOLD analysis project Ga0255046, IMG submission 183632) | Seawater microbial communities from Strait of Georgia, British Columbia, Canada - BC1_12_27 | ecosystem: Environmental > Aquatic > Marine > Strait | place: Canada: British Columbia...
GAGCAGACGGCACGTGTTCCGGACCCACCGGTCGCGCAGGCGAGCGCCAGCGGCGCCTCACCCAGGGCGAAGAAACAGGCCGCAGAGAAAGGCGTCGATACTGCCGGGCTCACCGGCAGCGGGCCCCATGGCCGCGTGATCGAGCGCGACGTCATCGCCGCGCAACCCGCGTCGATTTCCGCGGCAGCCCTTGCCGCGGACTTCCCGGGCAACACGAAAGAAGTCCCGGTGAAAGGTGTGCGCAAGCTGGTCGCAGAGCGCATGCACGCGTCCCTGCAGAACACGGCGCAGCTGACGCACCACGCATCGGCCGATGCTCGCGCTGTGCTCGCCTATCGCAAACAGTGCAAGGCGGCGCCGGAAGAAGCGGGGCTCGGCGGCATCGGCATCAACGACATTGTGATGTACGCGACTATCAGGACACTGGTTGAGTTTTCGGAACTCAACGCGCACTGGCTGGGCGACCGAATCGTGCAATTCGAGAACGTCCACCTCGGCTTGGCGGTCGACACCGAGCGGGGACTGGTCGTGCCGGTGATCCGCAATGCCAATCACATGAGCCTCGGGCAACTCTCGACAGCAGCCGGCAAGCTGGCACAGGACTGCATCAACGGGAATATCGATCCCGACGCGCTGCAGGGCGGCACGTTCACTGTCACCAACCTCGGTGCGCTCGGCATCGAGGCTTTCACACCAGTTCTCAATGCCCCGGAAGTCGGCATCCTCGGCGTCTGCGCGATCCAGCCGAAGCCTGTGATCATCGGTACCGAGACCGGGTTTGTTCCTCACCTCGGACTCTCGCTGACCTTTGACCACTGCGCGGTCGACGGTGCCCCGGCCGCACGTTTCCTGGCAAGTCTGCGGGACAAGCTGGCCGGTTTCGAATCCCTGCTGGAGCAGTAATGCCATGACCAGAGAATTAGTGATCAATCCCGCGGATGTGTTCAAGGCCGGGGAAATCAGCTTCAAGCCGATTCCCGTGATGCAATACAAGTCCGAATACGGACGCGAAGTGGAACAGTACGGGACCGCGCGTTTGCACCGCATGTATTACGACATGCTGCTGATTCGCGAATTCGAGACCATGCTGAACCTCGTCAAGACCCAGGGCGCGTACCAGGGAATGGAGTACAACCACCCGGGACCGGCGCACCTGTCCATCGGCCAGGAGGCGGCGGCCGTCGGCCAGGCCGCCAGCCTGACGCCCGAGGATTGCCTGTTCGGTTCCCACCGTTCCCACGGCGAGATTCTCGCGAAGTGCCTGTCCGCCGTGCAGCAACTCGACGACGACGCGCTCACCGGGATTATGGAGGCGTTCTTCGACGGAACGACGCTCGAGGCCGTCAACGACGGCTCGCACGGGAGCGTCAAGGACCTTGCCGAGGACTTCGTGCTCTACGGTACTCTTGCCGAAATTTTTGCGCGGCAGACCGGCTTCAGCAAGGGCCTCGGAGGCTCGATGCACGCTTTCTTCATCCCCTTCGGTTCGATGCCGAATAACGCGATCGTCGGTGGATCCGGCGACATTTCGGTGGGCGCGGCGCTCTATAAGCTGATCAACCGCAAGCCGGGCATAGTGATCGCCAACATCGGCGATGCGGCGCTGGGCTGTGGTCCTGTGTGGGAAGGGTTCTGGATGGCGGCCATGGACCAGTACCGCGAGTTGTGGGGCGACGAATTCGGCTCGCCGCCCGTGCTCTTCAGCATCATGAACAACCATTACGGCATGGGTGGGCAAACCTCCGGTGAGACGATGGGCTTCGACATGGTGGCCCGGATCGGTGCAGGCGTAAATCCGGACCAGATGCACGCAGAGCGTGTGGATGGTTACAACCCGCTGGCCGTTGCGGATTCCACCGCAAGGCAGAAGGAGATACTACGTGCCGGCAAGGGCCCGGCGTTGCTTGATGTCGTTACCTACCGTACGTCCGGGCACTCGCCATCAGATGCGTCTTCCTACCGCAGCAAGGAGGAGGTGGCGTTGTGGGACGAGGCGGACTGCGTGAAGACGTTTGGCGACTACCTCGTGGTCAATGGAGCGATTTCTGCAGCCGACGTCGACGCGATGAAGGAGCAGGTCGTGGCCAGGGTTTCCAGGGCAATGAAACTCGCTATCGACGAAAGCGTTTCGCCTGTCTGCGACCTGGGAATGATTGAAAAAGTGATGTTCTCGAACGAGAAGGTTGAGAAATTCGACGATCGCGAACCGGAAGTCCTGCTTCCCGTCGAAGAAAATCCGCGCGTGAAACAACTCAAGCGCAAGGAGCGATTCGCGTTCGATGACAATGGCGACGCATTTTCCGCGAACCGGATCTACACGTATCGCGACGGCATTTTCGAAGCCATGATCCACCGCTTTTACACGGATCCCACGATGGTGGCCTTTGGCGAGGAAAACCGTGACTGGGGAGGCGCTTTTGCCTGCTACCGCGGCTTGACGGAGTCGATTCCCTATCACCGCCTGTTCAACAGCCCGATCTCCGAAGGGGCGATCGTCGGCGCCGCTTGCGGTTACGCAATGAGCGGCGGCCGGGTCTGCGCCGAGCTGATGTATGCGGACTTCATGGGCCGTGCCGGCGACGAGATCTTCAACCAGATTTCGAAATGGCAGTCGATGTCGGCCGGTGTCCTGAAAATGCCGCTGGTTTTGCGTGTTTCCGTGGGCAACAAGTACGGCGCCCAGCACTCCCAGGACTGGGCCGCGCTGGTCAATCACATCCCGGGCCTCAAAGTGTATTACCCGGCTACACCGTATGACGCCAAGGGCATGCTGAACCTGGCGCTTGTGGGTACCGACCCGGTGATTTTCTTCGAGTCACAGAAGACCTACGGCGTTGGCGAGATGTTCGAGACCGGTGGCGTTCCGGAAGGCTACTACGAAACGCCCGAAGGAGAGCCGGCACTTCGCAGGGCCGGGTCGGACCTGACGCTGGTAACGGTCGGGCCGGTGCTGTACAGCGGCGTCAAGGCCGCCGAGACTCTGGCACGTGAGTACGGCATGGAGGTCGAGTTGATCGACCTGCGTTTCATCAATCCACTGAACTACGACCTGATCGTCGAGTCAGTTCGCAAAACCGGACGGCTGGTGCTGGCCTCCGACGCGGTGGAGCGCGGCTCCGCGCTGCATAACATCGCATCGAACGTCACCACACTGTGCTTCGACGTGCTCGACGGGCCGCCTGTTGTGATCGGTGCACGCAACTGGATCTCGCCCGCGGCCGAATTGGAGAAGGACTATTACCCACAGGCCGGATGGATCGTCGACGCGATTCACGAACGTATAGCGCCGTTGCCCGGCCACGTGGTGCGGCAAAACTACACTTGCGGTGAGTTGCATCGCATCGCCCGCCAGGGAGTATGAATGCGATCCGCGCCCTTCAATAATGGTTCAGTGCAGCAGCGTCTTGCAGCCGTGTGTGCGCTGGGTGAATCGGTGAAGGACGGCGTGACGCAAACCGAAGAGGTCAACAACCACGTCCATTCGACCTACTCGTTCAGCCCTTATCCTCCCGCGACAATCGCGGTGAAAGCCGCGCAGGCCGGCCTGCAGACCGTCGGCATCATGGACCACGATTCCGTATCCGGGGCCGTTGAGTTTCTCGAAGCCTGCAAGGCGGTCAACATCGCCGGCACAGTGGGATTCGAAATGCGCGTCAACATGGACGGCACCTGTGTGCAGGGACGCAAGACGAACAACCCGGACGAGCCCAATATCTCCTACATCGCCGTGCACGGCATCCCGACACCCAGGCTATCGGGTATGGAGCGGATCCTGGAGCCGGTCCGGGCGGCACGCCGCGAGCGCACTCGCCGGGAAGTGACGAGGCTCAATGAATCGCTCGCTGATCGAGGCGCTCCCGTCCTGGATTTCGCCACCGATGTCCTGCCCATTTCCGAAGCCGCCAACGGCGGCACGCTCACCGAACGTCACATCCTGTACGCCCTGTCGTTGAAATTGATCGAAACCTGTGGCCCCGGCGCACCGCTGGTCGACTTCGTGGAGGGCCCGTTATCCCTGCCGCTGGCCGGCAGCCTGCGCGAACGGCTGCTGGATCCAGGCAATCCGCACTACGGGTACGATTTGCTGGGTGCGTTCAAATCGCAACTGGTGCCGGAGTTTTTCCTGCCGTCCGGTCATGACGAATGTCCTTCGGTATTCGACGTGGTCCGCGTGGCCAACGAGAACGGTGCGATTCCGGCTTACGCCTACCTCGGGGACGTCGGTGAGTCGGTCACAGGCGACAAGAAGGCCGAGAGATTCGAAGACGAGTTCCTCGACGAGCTGGTGCCGGAACTGGTCGACATCGGATTTCGGGCAGTGACGTACATGCCGCCCCGCAACACCCGCGAGCAACTGGCGCGGCTGCAGAGCCTGTGTGTGCAACACGGATTGATGGAAATCAGCGGCGTGGACATCAACAGTTCGCGCCAGTCATTTAACTGCCCGATCCTGCTGGAGCCACAGTTCCGCCACCTGGCTGATGCGGCCTTTGCGCTGATCGCGCACGAGAAGCTGGCGGCAGCCGATCCGACGTTGGCGCTGTTCTCCACCGAAAATTCGCTGGTGTCCCGGCCGTTGCAGGAACGCATCGAGGCGTACGCGGACATCGGCCGGCGCATGGACCACACTCGGCCGGAAACCGCTATCAACCTGACTGGACAATGGCAATGAAACCTGACGCCCTGGAAATCGCTCCCCTGTTGCGCGGCCTGAGCTTCGATGGCGAAAAAGGCGCCATCGTCGTGCAGTGCAATGAGATCGCCAATCCGGATCTGAGTTGCACGGCGGAGGAACTGTCGGGCCGGTTCGAAGCAGGCATGCGCACGGTCGTCGTCGAAGGGGCCGGCGCGTTCCGGCTGGGCGACGACTACGATGACGCCGTCAACGGCACCTCGAACGCCTCGCAGGCAACAGGACGAGCCGCAGTGGTCAACAACAAGGTCTGCGTCGTCACGGGGGCCGCCCAGGGCTTCGGTGAGGCGATCGCGCGCGAGTTGATCCGGCACGGCGCCATCGTCTTTATTGCAGATATCAACGTCGACGGTGCGAAAGACCTTGCAGTTGAGTTGAACGCCGAACAGGGTCGGACGGTGGCACTCGGCGTACAGGTGGACGTCACTGATGAAGATTCGGTCAGGGCGATGGTTGAAGACGTCGTTGCCACGGTCGGCGGTATCGACCTGTTCATCAGCAACGCGGGTGTCCTCAAGGCTGGCAGTGTCAAGGAGCAAAGCCTCGACGAATTTGCCTTTGTAACCAGTGTGAATTACATCGGCTTCTTTTTGTGTACCAAGCATGTCGCCCCGGTCATGGAGAAGATGAACAGGCCACGGGGTGATTACTACACGGACATCATAAGCATCACCTCCAAGTCGGCTCTGGAGGGGTCGAACCGGAACGGCGCTTACGCCGGGTCCAAGTTCGGCTCCGTGGGCCTGGTGCAGAGCTTTGCCAAGGAACTGATCGACGACAACACCAAGGTCAACACCATCTGTCCCGGCAATTTCTTCGACGGCCCGCTCTGGTCGGACCCGGACAACGGGCTGTTTGTGCAGTACCTGAAAACCGGCAAAGTGCCCGGTGCGGAAACGATCGAGGATGTACGCAGGTTCTACGAATCGAAGGTGCCAATGCAGCGTGGTTGCACCGGTGCGGACGTGGCACGGGCCATTCTCTATGCGGTTGAACAAAGGTATGAAACGGGCCAGGCGATACCGGTAACGGGCGGCCAGGTGATGCTCAACTAGGAGATACGCGAGGATGAAGACGAAGGCTGTCAGATTGTATGGCGAAAAAGACCTGCGCCTGGAGGAATTCGATCTGCCCGCTATCGCGACAGGCGAAATCCTGGCGAGGATCGTCTCCGATTCCATCTGCATGTCGTCTTACAAGGCGGCGTCGCAAGGTGTCCGGCACAAGCGCATCCCGAACGACATCGCCAGTGACCCCATTATCATCGGGCACGAGTTTTGCGGGGAAATACTGGAAGTCGGCAGCCGCTGGACCGATCAGTTCAGCGCGGGCGACCATTTTTCCATCCAGCCGGCCCTCAATTACGAAAACGGTCCGGTGGGGATACTGTCGGCGCCTGGTTATTCCTACCGTCACATCGGCGGTGACGCGCAGCACGTGATCATTCCTGCCGAAGTCATGGAACAGGGATGCCTGTTGCCATTCGAAGGCGAGGCGTTTTACCTCGGATCGCTGGCGGAGCCCATGTCCTGCATCGTCGGGAGCTTCCATGCGAGCTACCACACACGTCCCGGTAGCTACGCGCACGAAATGGGGATCGTCGAAGGTGGTGCCATGGCCCTGCTGGCCGGGGTCGGGCCGATGGGACTCGGCGCGATCGACTATGCCATTCACTGCGACCGCAGGCCGGGCTTGCTGGTGGTCACTGATATCGACGCCGGGCGGCTGGCGCGTGCCGCATCGATCTACACGGTGGAAGAAGCAAGCGCCAACGGTGTGGAACTGGTTTACATCAACACCGGAGAGGAAAGCAGGGACGCAGAATACCTGAAGTCTCTGACGCCGGACGGCAAGGGATTTGACGACGTGTTCGTCTTCGCGCCGGTGCGCCAGGTCGTGGAACAGGCCGACCGGATACTGGCCTTCGATGGCTGTCTTAATTTTTTCGCCGGGCCCACGGATCCCGCGTTCGCCGCAGAGTTTAATTTCTTCAACGTCCACTACGGCGCCACGCACGTGGTCGGCACCAGCGGCGGCAACACCGACGACATGGTCGAGTCGCTAAGGTTGATGGAGCAGGGGCGGGTGAATCCGTCCACGATGATCACCCACGTGGGCGGACTGGACGCCGTAATCGACACCACGCTCAACCTGCCCGGTATCCCGGGTGGCAAGAAGCTGGTCTACAACAACGTCAGCATGCCACTGGTCGCGCTGGATGACCTGCACGGCGTGCAAGGTGACCTGTACCAGGGCTTGGCGGACATCGTCGCCGGCCACAATGGCCTCTGGAGCCCGCAGGCCGAGCAGTTCCTGCTGGCGAGCGCGCCGGCCATCTGACGTCGTACGAGAAGGAAATGACAGTGGAAAGACATTACCTCGCAGTGGACCTCGGCGCCTCCAGCGGCCGCACCATCGTCGGCTCGTTCGAGCACGGCAAGCTCACCCTCAGCGAAATCAACCGGTTCTGGAACGGGCCGGTAGAAATCAGCGGTACGCTGTACTGGGATTTCGTGCACATCTTCCGCCATATCAGGGAAGGCATAACGCTGGCAAAGGCTGAGTACGGTGATGGACTGGTTTCCATGGGTGTCGATACCTGGGGTGTGGACTTTGGCCTGTTCTGCCCGAAAGGAAACCTGCTGCGCAACCCGGTCAACTATCGTGACAGCCGCACGGCGGGCATGATGGAAGAAGTCTTCAAGCGTGTGCCCAGGGAAGACGTGTTTGCCCGGACGGGCATCCAGTTCATGGAACTGAATACGCTGTACCAGCTGATGTCACTGGCACTGAACGATTCATTCCAGTACCGGTCGGCGGCAACCATGCTGTTCTCACCCGACCTGCTCAATTACTGGCTCACTGGCAATATGGCCAGCGAGCGGACGATCGCCAGCACCTCACAGTTCTACGATCCCGTCACCGGCGACTGGGCTCGTGACTTGCTCGCGAAGCTCGGCATCCGCGGCGACCTGTTCGCGGATCTGGTCGATCCGGGCACGGTCATCGGCGATACGGACGGATTACCCGTCGTTGCTGTCGGTAGCCACGACACGGCCAGCGCATTTGCGGCCGTCCCGGTGGATGCCGGCGAAGACAGTGCTTTTCTCAGCTCCGGCACCTGGTCCTTACTCGGCACCGAACAGCCGGAACCGATCATCAATGCCGCTTCACTCGCTGCCAACTTCACCAACGAGGTCGGCGTGTGCGGCACTGTTCGTTTCCTCAAGAACCTTTCCGGCCTGTGGATCATCCAGGAACTCCGGCGCGTGTGGCATGAACAGGGATTCGATTATTCGTTCGCCGCCATGGAAGACATGGCGCGGGAAGCGGAGCCCTTTGGCTTCTTCATCGATCCGGGCGACGAATCTTTTCTCGCGCCCGGTGACATGTTCAGCCGCATCGGGGATTACTGTGAAAGTACGGGGCAGGGACGTCCCGAAACCCACGGCCAAGCCCTGCGAGTTGTCTATGAAGGCCTGGCCCTGCTTTACGCCAGTGTCTTTGAAACACTCGAGCAACTGACCGGCCGTTCTCTCGAGACGCTGCGAATTGTCGGCGGCGGCTGCCGGAATGCCCTGCTGAATCAACTGGCTGCCGATGCGACGGGCCGCCGGGTGATCACCGGGCCTGTCGAGGCTACCGCTATCGGCAACCTGGTCGTCCAGATGCTGGCCATGGGCGATATTGAGAACCTGGCGGAAGGCCGCGCCATCGTACGCGAGTCGTTCGAGGGCGAGACTTGCGAATACCAGCCTTTGGATAGCGAAGCCTGGGAATCGGCACGCGAAAAATGGCACCAGATCTGCCAGTCCGGGAACTGAGGATTTCCGTCGAAGTCCGAATACAGCCGCGACAATTGGGGGCACTTTGGGGGCATCTATGAGAGTGTGTTTTGGAGTTGCCCCCAATTCGCCTCACACACGCCGTCTTTGCCAGTGATGCTGGACCCCGTGCTCTCGTCACAGTTATCGAGGGGATTATCGATTAATCCCATAGTGTGATGCGTGTCAGAGACATATAAAGTTCGAAGACGTTAGCTTACCGTCGATACCTATCGCGCAAGACGCCCACAGCTATCCGTTGTCCGCGTTTTCGCTGAGAGAGGACTCATATGGCCTTGCTGCACGGAAAACTGTCGGGTGCCCTTCGGGGGCGAATCCTTGTATGCGCTGCTGCCATTCTGCTGTCGACGGTCGTGCGCGCTGATTCTATAGACGTCTACTGGAGCGGCTTCGCTTATCAGGGTGATTTTAGCGCAGGCGAGTATCGCTATCCGCACTCGAAGTCGCTCTCGGATCGGAAGATCAGCAGTGATTCGGTCGTATCGGTGCTGACCGCGCGTCTCAATCAAATTCTCCAAGGCATCCGGAATGACACCTTTAACATCGTGTTCGAAGAGCTCGGCACGATAGGGTCGGACGCGCCATCCAGCATCGCATTGGCGTTCGTCCTTGATCGTGAAACCGTAAGCGTCGAGCAGATCGGCGAAAACCACAAGATACTCATTTCATTATCTGCGCAGGCGCTGTTTTTCGACTTCAGGGAAATGGCGGTCGTGTCGACCTACCCAATGTCGCTGATCTACATCGACATCATGAAGTCGGCGCCGAACGACGAAGACAAGGCAGCGCTTGTTGAAAAACTGTATCTCGGATCGCTCAAGGTCAATGTATTCGATGAGTTCGCAAAGACGCTTTCTGCAGCGAAACTCAACACTTCAGTGAGTCGACGCATTCAAGTCACAGACGTTTTCGTCGACCCCGCGGTTACCGAAAGCCTTCCAGCCTTTTGGCAACAGCACCCGGACGATTTCGGCGCGTTTCTGTCGCAGCAGTTCGGACGCTCGCTCTCGAAGAATCAGGATGTTCCGGTACTGCCGTTTACGAAGGATTACGCAATCGGCAACCGCATGTCGGCCAGCTTCGCCGACGGCTCCGTATACAGTCTGTCGTTGCCGGAACCCGACTACGTCGTGTCGCTTACGCTCAAGAAACTCGTCAAAGTTGAGCACGCCAAAGTTGCCGCCGGCACAAGTTACATCTATGGCTCGTACCTGACCGTCAAGGCGCAGGAGCCACTATCGGGTCGCGTCTACCTGGATGCCACAATCAAGAACGGCGCAATCAAGATCGTGCCGGTAACACAGAAGAGTGTGGATGACTGGCCGGCCTACCAGGATTCGTTACTCGCTCTCATTAATAAGTTTACTGCCGTGCTCGATGCACCCACTAAAGATTGGGCGAAAAAGCACGTTGGTGATAGCGCCATGTTCAAACCACTTTCACAATTTGGAAAGGTAGTCCTATCATGCAGATAAAGACTTTTCTGTTTACGATTGTCTTGGTCATATTTACCGCCAGCACAGCGTTGGCGCAGGCAACGACATCAAAAGGCGTCGCAACGGTTGTCCTCGATGGCCCGCTGACGACGCAAGTTAAGACGCAGGCACTACGCGATGCTGAAATCAATGCGCTGGATCGTTATTTCTCAAAGGCGAACCAAGCGAAAGCGAAGAATTATCAACTCATCCGAGACGATCTCATCCGTTCAGTTGATCAATACATCCTCTCAGTAGCGATCTTGTCAGAAGATATCGACGGCCTGTCTTTGTCTGAAGTCAAGCAAGTCGAATCGGGCCTCTACTCGATTGTGATCAGGGCGGATATCGACGCTAATCGTCTGAATAACGAACTGAAAAGCCAATCCGTGGTTGCCAATACGGCTGTTGCCGATAAATCGCTGATGACATTGTTGTTTGTCGCACGCCAGCAAGTTTCGGTACAGAGTTTTGACGACAAAGTTTACAAGCGTACTGACGTGAACACGAAGCTTGATATGGACGACAGCTCGACCAACAGCCATACAGAATCAGAGGATATTCGTGACGACTCAATTACGCTTCGAGACACCAATGACAATAGTCGCAACATGAATGCAGATCAAACGGTGGCCGTCACTTCTGGTGGTAGCAAGACGACCAAAGCCGATACAGTGATGTGGGACGTAACGCGCGCTTCGGAAATCAATTCAGTTATGACCGGTGTATTTTCGAACGCCGGTTACGAAATCGTCGAGGCCGAATACCTCGAAGAAGAGTCCGGAGGTCTTATCGACATCGCGGCGATTCGCGGCGATTACCAAACCGGCGATGATCTGGCGGCGGCGACACTACGTAACACGGCAAAAGGTGTGCGCTCCGTCGAAATACCGTACCTCGCACTCGGCACACTTGATGTCGGCATGAAATCACAGGACCCGACGTCGGGACTCGTACGCGTCTACGTCACGGTCACCGGCAAAGTCCTGGATGTATCGGGACGTTTTCCGCGGACGGCATCCGCGGTCGGCCCCGTGCAGGTGGCCGGACTAGGTCCGACGGAGTCGGTGGCCCGGACAAACGCATTGAAGAAGGCGGCGGAGACCGCAGCAAAGCAGTTGACAGATGAATTAAACGCAAAAGGATTTCAGTAACGATATTTCTAGTTGATTTAAGTGAAGAGAGGCTAACGAAATGAAGAATGTATTTAAGTTGGCAGCAGTTATCATTCCGATGATGCTGGCTGCGCAGGCTGAGGCACAACTGAGCGGCCTCAAGAAACCGGCCATTCCAGGTGCGTCAAGCTCAGACACATCCTCTGCAGTATCGCAGGAGGCTATTGTGCAGAGCTATGTTGATGCGAATGTGCTGGTGCTGAGCGCTCAGAAAAAGCTCGTCGAGGCTTTCGGATTGAAGGGCTTAGCAGCTGAGATTGGTGCTGAAGTTGATTCATTGAGTAGTGCATCGACCCAGGCCGGCAAGGATGATTTTGAATCCAGCACCACCCTCTCCGATAGAGCCATGGCTGAAGTGCAAGCCAAGATCGACGAAGGCGCCGAATTAACCGCCGAGGGTAGAGAAAGCTACATCGAGGGTCTCTCATTGACAGCACAAAGCGTTATAGCGACGAAGGACATGGCTGAAGACGCCAAATCGTTCAATGCTTCGGCAAAGTCGGAGATCAGCAGTGCGTCGATGATGAAAAAAGCCAGCGTGACCAAGAAATTTTCGGCTGGCATGTTCGTGGCAGCAGAACTGCCGGGTTTCACGTCACGCCTGACGAGTAACTTTGGCAGCTTGATGGCGTATGCAAAGAGCGCGGACATACCGATACCGGACGACGCAACCGACGCTCTGTAGGCTTTATTGGCAAATTAGTAAATAATGCCTCGGTGCCAAGGGCACCGGGGCCTGGATTGGTGAACCCATGACGATTATCAGAAACACACGAATTCTGCTCTTCGGCCTCGCGGCACTGATGATCGATGGTTGTGGTCAGGAAGCCGCGGAACCTCAACCGGAACCGCAGGCAGCTGCCGTCGTTGAAAGACAATCGATTGCTCGTAGTGCGCCTGATGCAGGCGGCGTCGAACGGGTCGCTGTCAAGGCAAGCGGCAAGGGCCCAACAGTGCAGGTCGCAGTTGATCGGGCCATTCGCCTCGCGTTCGAGCAAGTAAACGGCAAGGCGTTCGATGCAGCGACCCTGAGCATCGATGCTGGAATCATAGGTCAAATAGGCGACCGGTCGATTCAGGCACCGTCATCAGGATTCGCTGAGCTGGTCTACACCGAGACGCACGGTGCAGTCAGCGAATTTCGATTGCTCTCGCAAAACGAGGCTGACGGAATGGTCGAAGTGGTGATCGAGGCCAGTGTCGAGAAGTTCGTCAAACCCGAATCCGCCTCGCAACTGCGCGTCGCCATCTCACCGCTGCGTCTGATTCAGAGCAGCTTCACGATCGGTAGCAAATCGGTATCATCAGCCAAAATTGCGCAACAAATTACGGATGACATATCCGATGCGTTACTGCGGAGCAAACGGGTTACTGTGCTCGATCGCGAGTTTGATACCGAGATTCAAAGGGAGCTTGGTCGTATCGACGCGGGAAACTGGAAAAATGAGGACCGGCTGCGACTTGGACAGCAACTCGCGGCTGATTTTCTCGTCGTGGGGCGCCTCGATCGCTTTGAGTACACGAAACACGTCCGCAAACTCAGAACTTCCGACAAGCAAATCGTTTCGTACTCCGGCGGCGCGTCATTGCTCGTCCGGGTAGTCAATGTTGCGACCGGTCAGGTCCAGGTGGCGGAGACGTTCGACGTCGAGGTGCCAGAGACCAAACCGACCAGCATGGGGCGCACTGTCGATACGGCCCAAATCGTTGCTGAGTTAGTTCAGGGTCTGACGGATTCCGCGACAAAACAAATCACGCTGTCATTATTCCCGGTCACAGTTGTTGACGTCGACGGCGAAGACATCGTGCTGAGCCAGGGTGGCGATATGGTTGATGAAGGACAGATTTACCAGATCGTGCTAAGAGGTAAAGAGATCACAGATCCCCAGACCGGCCGGGTAATTGGTCGCATCGAGAAGCCTTGCTGCACCGTCCTGGTAACGACCGTGACGCCAGATATGTCGTATGGCGTTGTCAAGGACAAACAAATTGCCGATGTAGCCGCGGTATTCAAACCAGGTGCATTGGAGGTGCGTGGCGCCGTAGCAAAAGAACCGGCAGCGAGGTCTGCGGAGAGAGCAGAACCCGTGGTCGTACGGGTTGCCACGCCCACACCGATGAAAACCGACGCAGAATCAACGGCGGATGAGAACAGCGTTCCGGACGCTGATAAAGACAAGGATTGGTGACGCGATGAATATGACTTTCAAGATTCGTCACCTGGTTTGCCTCATCGCGTTTATCTTGATCGCCGGCTGCGCCGGTGTACCGAAACGCGATGGCCTTGAACCTGGTGTTTGGCAGCTGCAGACGGCCGACGGCAAAATCGTCAATGTCACAGTGAGCGAATTACGATTCCCCGAATACTACTTTGACGCCGGTACACATCCAATCTCGGGTGTGTATTCTTATCAGGTCGGACAGGTCGTCATGCTGAAGCCCGATAATCCGAGGATGAAAGAGTATGTCTGGCATGTGCAATCCGACGGATCTCTTGTTCTTGTCGAAGAAGCGCCGGTTGAACTATCGGGAGAGCGACTAATTTCATCGACGCTTATCGGGCCGATTTAAGACGAATAGTCCAAGCAAGCCATCACCACCAATTCCGAAAAGGGAGTCACTGAGGGCTCCCTTTTTCATTTTCAGCTGCGCAGATTGGTGGAAAAGCAACGCCCATTGCCGGAAAAGTATGACCTGCCTCTCAAACGGCGCCTTATGTTCAAGACGTTGTTTTATTTCCACAACAATTTGGTTTGTACCGTCATTTAGCACGAACGGCTGTTGCCAATCTACAAGAGACGTCCGGGCTTTTTGTCGCAATGCTCAATTGAGAACCGTTTCACTGATACGCATAGGTCTAAGAACGTACCAAGGAATTGTCAGCATGTAATCACATGGATGACAGGGAGGTACGAGTCGTGAGGGGCATCGTAATTCTTGCTCTGATTTTGTTGGCCGGTTGCTCGGGATATATACCGCTTGAGCAACTGGAAGCACAGGCACTAATCACAGGCGATTGGTCTGCAGTGCAAAAGCGTGAACGCACGATAGCCAGGCGCAATTTGCACAGCTATATGCAATGTCCACCCGGCACGACAGGCTACTGCGAGACCTACGGCTCACCAGCCCGTTGCAGTTGCGTTGATTCGAAAGTGATCAGGTCATTCTTTGACGACTTCTAGTTCTGACTTGACAACCAATCGTGATCTGACATGGCCTGCCCGGCGGCAGAACCTGTGCTTCGTTCTTGTCAGTCATCCACTGTCTTTTTAGTGTGAACTGTTCCAGACTTGCTTCGCGGCAGGACAATTAATGACTGAATCCAGTTTACTCATTGGCGATATTGGCGGCACCAACGCCCGGTTTGCGCTGGCCGATCGGAACGTTCCCGGATATTCCGACCTTACGACGCTGCAGTGCGCCGATTACGCGACAGCCGATGCCGCGATCAAGGCTTATCTTGAATCAGTCGGCGCACCGTCACCTGAAATAATATGTCTTGCAGTAGCGGGCCCGGTTATCGACCAAACAGTCCAATTCACGAACAATCCGTGGCGTATCTCCTCAAAAGATCTGGCGGCGGAGTTTGCAATATCTGCGGTCAGTTTGCTCAATGATTTTGCGGCAATAGCTCATGCGATTCCTTATTTGTCGCTGGACGCCGGCTTGCTCGACAAAGATCAGTACACCGTCGGTATTGTCGGGCCCGGAACAGGTCTCGGTACTGCGGGTTTGCGCAAGCAGGGTGGCGTCTTCATTCCGATTCCCGCCGAGGCCGGCCACGCAGGATTCGCACCAGAGACAGAATTGCAGCTTGAAATCCTGTCGGCGCTCCGTCAAAAGTTCGATCGCGTCCCAGTTGAAGGCCTCGTCTCAGGACCAGGCCTGGAGAACATCTACTGGGCGCTTGGCCAGAAGCGATGGCCCGATTCCGAACAATTGTCTGCAGCGGAAATCTTCGCGGAAGCCGGCAACGCCGGTAGCGATCATGCGGTGGAGGCTGTGCAGTTGTTCTTCGAAATACTTGGCCAGTTTGCCGGGGACCTGGCGCTGATGTTCGGTGCTGAAGACGGGGTGTTCATCGCCGGCGGAATTGTGCGCCGCTATCCCGAATTGTTTGCGGCCAGCCGTTTCAGGGCCGGATTCGAAAACAAGGGCAGCTACCGGTCTTTGATGGAGCGCATCCCGACACAACTGATCATGCACGAGCAGCCTGGACTGCTTGGTGCCAGCTACGTTGCACTGGAATTATTCCGCGGTACCGAGGTGATGCCGACTTCGTGACGCGGGAATTGATCCGCGTCGATCGTCTCGAGGTAGCCGTGCCAGGCGGCATAGCCGATCACAGGTATGATTACGATCAGTCCGACGAACGCTGTCATCAGCCCGAGCAGCAGGCTGGCGACGATTATCGTCAACCAGATGATCATTGCCCATTTGTTGCGTAGCACGGCATTCACCGACGTGACAACCGCTGTGATGCTGTCGACATCGCGATGCATGATCATCGGCAATGAAAATGCACTGGCGCTGAAGGTCACGGCTGCGAACACAGCGCCAACGATGCTGCCGAATGACAAATACGGCCACAGTTCGCGGATCGTCAACTCGCCGTCGGCCGGTATGAAGACCGTAATCATGATGGCCGCCCTGGCCCAGACGAGGAAAATGATCAGCAATACGATCGCAAAAATCATCTGGTTGCCGAGGTGGCGCCTGAATGCGGCCCGCAGGCTGCGCGCCATCAGCGCCGGCTGTCCACGCTCGATTTGTGCACTGATCGCGTACAGACCAACGCAGGTCAACGGCGCGAGAAACACAAATCCGCCGAGCATCGCAAACATGATCCACTGACTGCCCTTCAACCAGGCCAGCATGCTGACAATTCCAATCATCAGCGCGATGGCCAGGCCGTAAAACAGACTTTGTTGAGGTGCCTCCAGAAGGTCGGAAATGCCAAGCCGGACCCAGCGAAACGGCGCCCAGGGCGACAACTCACGACAGGGCGCAACGAACGGTAATTCGTCGCGATCAATCCCGGACTGATTTGCGTCAGCCATAAAAACCCCCACTGCTAACTTTCGTTATATTCACTATCATAGCTGCACGGCGACAACATTGGGACTCACGAACTCGTTGGAGCGTTCCAACGGGCTCCTGCAAATACAGTAAACTGTCCGCAAAATAACAAGTGGAGCAATCCACAAAAGGGGCAAACGCATGCAAAAGCGCGGTTTGAATATCGACTCGCTAGTCCTGATTTTCTCATTCATCGTTTTCGCTCAACTGCTTTCCTACGTTGTCCCACAAGGACAATTCGACAGAATGCCCTACCCGGAGAACCCGGGTCGCTCGATGGTTGTCGCGGGCACCTACGAGACGGTTACTGCGGAACAAGAAGTCACTTTGCCGGCGTGGCACTTCCTGATCGGGATCACCAAGGGGTTGGCCGACGCGCAAGACATCATTTTTCTGATATTTATCGTTGGTGGCGTTATCGAGATTCTGCGCAAAAGCGGCGCGATCGATGCCGCACTACACAGATCGGTGGCGAGGCTGGGTCATAGTCCCTGGATCCTGATCCTGGGTTGCTTCCTGATGTTCAGCCTTGGGTCCTTCACGATCGGACTGGGCGAGGAGTACGTGCCACTGGTGCCGATAATCGTCACGATGACGCTCGCGATGCGTATGGACGCCGTTGTCGCGATGGGCATGGTCTGGATTCCTTACGGCATTGGTTGGGGCTGCGCCGGTATTAATCCATTTGGTGTGTTGATCGCACAAAATATCGCAGGTGTACCGTTGACGTCGGGCTGGGAAGTCCGACTCGTGATGATGTTTGTCTTCGTCGCGCTTGGCTTCCATCATGTTTACCGCTACGCAATGAAAGTGCAGCGGGACCCATCGGCCAGCCTCGTCGCAGATATCGACTACAGCTCCGGATTCGAAATTCCGGAAGATATACGGATGACGGGTCCACGCATTGCCATATTGCTCGTTTTTGTTCTGGGCCTTGTGACATTCGTTTACGGTGCGGCGAACCATCATTGGTATATTTTCGAACTGAACGCGATTTTCTTCGCGATCGGCCTGCTTGCTGCCCTGATTGCGCGCATTGCACCCGGAGAGACGAGCCGCACGTTCCTGGAAGGTGCAGCAAAGATGGCTGCGCCTGCGCTCATCGTCGGCTTCGCACGAGCGATTGCGGTCGTCCTCGAGGATGGGCAGATCATTGATTCAATTGTCATGTCTATAGCGAGCCTTCTCGAAGGTCTGGCACCTGATGTATCGGCGATAGGCATGTTAATTGTGCAATCCATCTGCAACTTCTTTATCCCGTCGGGATCCGGTCAGGCGTTTGTGACCATGCCTATCATGTCGCCGCTCGCAACGTTGGTCGATGTGCCGCAACAGACTGCCGTGCTCGCGTTTCAATTCGGCGATGGGTTCACGAACATGATCGTGCCGACAAACGCACTTATCATGGGTGCCCTGGCGCTGGGCAAACTGCCGTACACAGCCTGGTTCCGGTTTGTTGCCCCACTCATGTTAAAGATTCTCGTGCTGGCCGCCGTATTTATCGTGTTGTCGATACACTTCGGCGATGCGGTCGGGTTTACATCGTAGCGGGGAAAAGCGTTGGCTGGATTGCCGCTTGAAGGAGTGCGAATTGTCGACCTGACAACGGTCGTCATGGGCCCGCTTGCGACGCGGATGTTGGCCGATATGGGAGCGGACGTTATCTGGGTGGAATCGCCCGATGGCGACA
>Ga0255046_10000113_pt1 | contig 17919 bp, 21 predicted proteins | sample BC1_12_27_MG_FD_183632 | JGI IMG/M metagenome (GOLD analysis project Ga0255046, IMG submission 183632) | Seawater microbial communities from Strait of Georgia, British Columbia, Canada - BC1_12_27 | ecosystem: Environmental > Aquatic > Marine > Strait | place: Canada: British Columbia...
TGGGTTGAGATGGTCGCGTCGTCAGCGGATGATTTATACGGTTTTAATTTCTCAGTCGGCACAAATAACAATGCGACAACAGGCGGAACGCTAGGGATTTGGTTTGATGTTGGCATTGGCAGCTCAGGGAATGAGGAAATAATTGCGGGTGATATGGCTATGTGCATGAATAACCGAGAACAGGCCGCCTACGATTCACACTATCTCGACATACCCATACCTGCAGGATCAAGAATAGCAGTTCGCGGACAATCATCATCAAATAACGCATCGCAGCGACTTTTCGACATAATCATTCACGGGGTTCTATAAAATGGCTACATCAGAGAGTGATGGGTCGCAGACGGCCACGGTCACAACAGAACACACGCTAGACACAATCACAACGGCGGGCATCTTTGTCCTCTATGTGGATACTGTGAATATGGCTATCGGTGATTACCTGACGTTACGTGCTAAAGTGAAAGTCCGGAGCGTGGGAACAACTCGCCTTGCTTACACTGCGAAATATGCTGGCGTTCAGGGCGATCTAGTCAAGATCTCACTTCCTGTGGCGTCAACTAATGAAGTTGTTTTTACACTAGAGCAGACAGCAGGCACAGGGCGAGCATACCCCTGGGAAATAATGAGCCTATAAGATGAGCTTAGGCTACCGGGTACGAAATTTCTATGTAACGGCAGACACTGGTGTAGCTGTCTCTGTACCCGTAGGCGCTTTAACTCTCACAGGTCTAGCCCCAGCAGCAAACCTCACCGCAAATATATCTGTAGAAATACCTACCGGCGCATTAACGCTAAATGGCCAAGCTCCCACGGTCATCGCTGAAAATAATATATCTGTAGATGTTCCCACTGGCGCTTTAAGCCTAACCGGGTTTGCTCCGGTTGTTGATATTGCCGCAGATGTAACCGTTCCTATTCCACTGGGCGCTTTATCACTAACCGGCCTAGCTCCAGTAGTAAACGCAACAGCAAACATCGATATAGAAATCCCAGTAGGCGCTTTGTCACTGGCTGGGTTAGTGCCTACTATCGATGCAACAAACGATATTTCGGTCGATGTACCTACCGGGTCGCTATCTCTCACGGGTTTAGCCCCTACGGTTATAGCCGGCGCAAATATAGACATAGATATTCCGGTCGGCGCACTCTCACTAACAGGATTTGCACCAACTCCGAATATTTCCGTAGTGGTAACGGTCCCTACCGGAAGCCTTAATCTATCAGGGTTTGCACCAGTAGCGAATCTGACTAATAATGTTACAATTGATATACCAGCCGGCGCTCTATCTCTAACGGGACTAGCGCCTGTAGCCGATCTTGGTGACTTAACCGTACCAGTTCCAGTCGGTGCTTTATCGCTAACAGGTCTCGAGCCAACAGTAATTGCTGCTGGCGTGCTCTGGACAAAACAAGCTGATGCAGTAACCAGCTATAATAAACAGGCTAACGCCACTACAACATGGTCTAAACAGGGGTAAAACACTATGGCTGCTGATGCATGGGTATTTCACGACCGATACAAAGAATATATGGGCGATAACACTATCGACATGGATGGTGACACTTTCGAAATGCGCCTATACACAAGCGCCTCGAACATCGCTACCACCAGCATAGGCGATGCCACCACCGCAACTAACGAGGTTAGCGGCAATGGTTATGCAGCTGATGTCCTGGTTACAACATGGACGCGAGCCACTTCAACGGTAACATGGGATAGTGATGATGGCGCATTTACAGCCAGTGGCGGATCTATTATTTCTCGTTATGCCGCTATCATCGACACCACTACAACCCCTGATGAGGTTGTCTGCCACTCACTATTAGACAATAGCCCAGCTGACGTAACGGTTACTGATGGCAATACGCTAACAGTTCAAATAAACGCCAGCGGCATCAACACACTAACATAAGGAATAAACATGCCATCTCCAAGCATACTTATAACCAGTAACGGCGACACAACTTCACTTATTACCATTGATAGATTAAATGGTAGAATGGAACGCCTAAAACTCGCGCTAGCAAAGCCCTCTATCACTCCAGAGCGCCGAGCTATTTTACAAGCCGAGCTAACTAAGCTTGAGGCAGTAAAGAACCCCTAACAAAACCAATTATCATAGCAACGAGGCCAAACGCCCGTAAGGTATAGATAAAATGACGGCAATAACCACCATAGAACAATCCTTCATAGCTGATGATGAACCCTTAGCCCAACTAACATCGGCTCTTTTTCAGCTGCTTAATAATTCGGCATTCGATGCGCTTCCCCATCACTCTAAAAGCATGGTGATGTGGCACACTCTCGATCATAGAGGGATGACTGATGCGGGGGGTGATGATGGCGGCCACACTAGGATGGAGTCAGTTTCTGAGCTTATTCCTGGGCTCGGGGGTGAATCATAATGGCAGGAGGACGCCCCCCAAAAAGCAAAGACAGCAGCGCCTCCAGCCCGGACGATGAGCAAGGTAAAAATAAGGGAGGGAGACCAACAGATTACACGACAGACCTAGCCGACGCTATATGCGAAAGACTAGCTATAGGTGAGTCTATGCGCTCTGTCGCGAGGGATGAGAGTATGCCTGCAATGACCACGCTCTTTAGGTGGTTAAGAGAGAAGGAAGGGTTTAAGCAGCAATACGAGATAGCAAAGGTAGAATCGGCTGATGCAATGAGTGAGGATTGCATAGATATTGCCGATAATATTGATGGTCAGCCCGTTATGGCTGATGGTATCCCTCTTGTTGTAGAGGGTGAGATGGTTAAGGTCATTGATAGCGTATCTGTTCAGCATGCCAAGCTTAAAGTCGATACCCGTAAGTGGCTAATGTCTAAGATGAAGCCTAAGAAATACGGAGATAAAATAGCCCAAGAGCTAACTGGAGCCGATGGCGGCCCCATTCAGACAGACTCAGTTTTTGAGTTTATTCCTGTAGGCTCCAATGACTAAACGTATACCAATAAAATACGTTAAAAACCTGCACCCAATATTTACCAAGCCTAAACGAATAAAAATAATAGTCGGTGGCCGTGGTAGCACCAAATCAACCGGGGTCGCTGATTACGTTGCAGCTAACATGACTAGAGGTCAGTTGTGGTGCTGCGCAAGAGAGAATCAAAACTCTATCGAGGAGTCAGTACACCGAACCATCCTTGATGAGATAAGCCGCTTGGGTATGGAAGGCTTCGAAGATACCAAGACTTCAATCACTCACTCATCAGGTGGTCGTACCTTCTACCGTGGATTAGCCAGGAATATAACCAGTCTCAAATCAACGCTATCGGGTATCGATGGGTTGTGGATAGAGGAAGGCGAGGATATATCAGCAAACACGCTTCGAGTGCTTACAGCATCAGTCCGGTTGAATGCAGAGGATACCGAGAAGCTGCTAGATGGTCGCAAGGTTTCAAGCTTAGAAGAGCTGGATGCAATGCTGGCTGATAGTGACATTAAAATGCCTGAAATCATTGTCACAATGAACCGGGGCGCTCGCAATGGTGCTATTGCTCAGCAATGGCTAGCACGGGCAGATAAAGAGCTTAAGCGTTGCGGGTATTATGAAGACGATCTAATTATGGTTGTCGAGATGAATTACACTGACATGCCTAAGAGCTGGTTTATCGCATCAGGGCTGGAGGTTGAGCGGCAGGATGACGAAGCCAAAATGTCTAATGCCGCATACAGGAATAAGTGGTTTAGTGACTATCTGGACGAGGTAGAGAATTCCATTGTTAAGCCTGAATGGTTTAACGCTGCTGTCGATGCTCACAAGATTCCAAAACTAGAAAAGGTATTTCAGCCGCTTGGTGCTAAGTTTGCATCACATGACCCGTCAGACACCGGAAGAGACTCTAAAGGCTACTCGCTTAGGCATGGCTCTATCTTCAAGGCGATAATAGAAAAGACTGACGGCGAAATAGATGAGGGGTGCGACTGGGCTACTGATCGAGCTATAGATGATGGTGCGGATTGGTTTATCTGGGATTGTGATGGGATGGGCGTAGGATTAAAGCGCCAAGTTTCCGACGCCTTCAAAGGCAAGCATATCAAGACGCATATGTTTAAGGGTTCGCTGTCGGGAATTGGTCAAGATAACGCCAAGGCTGTATACTTACCAACAGATATAGACAAGTTAGGCGAAGATAAGCCTAAAACGTATGCTGAAACGTTTACTAATAACAGGTCGCAATATTCCATAAGGCTGGCTAACCTATTTTATAATACCTATCGTTGCGTTGTGCGGGGTGAATATGTAGACCCCGGTGACATGATTAGCATTGACTCGGATGGCGTTGAGTCTATCGACAACCTAAGATCAGAGGTGTGCCGTATACCGAGAAAGAAAAATAATACCGGCTTGATTCAGATAATGAGCAAGCAGGACATGATGAAGCTAGGTATAGAATCTCCTAACATGTGGGATTCGATGATGATGAGCCTGTTCCAGCCGCCAGTCACGGGATGGAAGCCAAAACCCAAGCATAAAAAGAGAGTGGTAGTATAATGGCAGAAGAAACACAGCAAATGGATGACCTTACGCTTATCAGTGATGTTGAGACTATGAGTAAGGATGGTGTCACATTCAATACTGAGTTTATGAAAGAGAATGAGACTTTCATGGATCGCTACTTAGGCAATCTATATGGCGATGAGGAGGTAGACCGCTCTAAGATTCTCTCTAATGATGTTGAGGACTCGGTGAATAGCTATCTAGTGTCACTGGCCAGAGTGTTTCTAGGATCAGGTGAGATTATAGATTTTGAACCGCTTAATCCTGACAATGAAGAGGATGTAGAGGAGGCCGATCAGAAATCTAAGTACGCTGATTGGCTTGTCCGTGGCCAGTCAGATTCCTACCCAACGCAATATGGTGCGCTTTTCGACATACTTTTAATGAAGTTCGGCGTGGTTAAGTACTTTATCGAAGAAACTAAGGGGATAAAGGAAGAGAGCTATACAGCTATAACTCCGGAAGAGCTTGTGTTATTCGAAGAGTCACTTGAAGGCGAGGATGTTATATCGACAGAGATTGTTGAGCGCTCAGGCGACTTCAACGGCGTAGACCCGATTGACTTTAAGTTCAAGGTTATCCGCAAGGAAAAGAAAATCAAGGTAATGTCCATCCCTCCCGAGTGCTTTATCATCTCAAAGGATGCGCGCAGTAAGAGTGAGGCCCCTGTTGTTGGTGATGACACACCAATTACTCGTGGCGAACTTGTTGAGATGGGCTATAGCAAAGAAAAGATTGCTCAGATTCCGCGCTTTAGTGGACAGAAAGATGATGAGGGAAACTCACGCCTAGACACTATTCGAGATAGAGAGCAGGGCAGCAGCAGCAAACCTTGGTATGCGCCCACATGGGCTAGCGAAGAAGTAATGCTAAGAACCCGTTATGCTCTGATTGATTACGATGGCGACGGTATAGCTGAGCGCCGTTATGTTCTCTATTCTGGGCAAGTGCTTCTCGAGAATGAAGTGTTTGATCATGTCCCGTATGCAATTGGTAGCTCCCTGCTTATGCCTCACCGCGCTATTGGCCGGTCTATTGGCGAGCAGGCATCGCCATTTGCTAGACAGAACACCACATTGCTACGTGGTATTGCTGACAATATCTATGCGGTACAGGCCCCTAGAATCGCTCACAATGAGCTTGTCAATCAGGATGATCTACTGGATCAGGAACATGGCGCGACGATAAGGGTAAGTGGTAACGATACAATCCCGGCAAATGCTATGCAGGCTATCGAAATCCCTTATATTGGGGATAAGGTTATGCAGGTGCTACAGATGCAGATGCAGCGCAGGGCTGACACTATCGGAACAATGATCACTAGCCAGGGGTTAGAGGCTGACGACTTCAACAAAGAGACTGCCACGCGCTTTGAGGGTGTACAGGATCAAGGCAAGGGCAAGGTTGAGCTTGTTGCAAGAAACATTGCCGAGACTTATTACCGCGATCTATATGATGGTGTTATCTGGATGGCGACCCACTACCAGAACACCGAGCAAGAGATTCGAGTTCTCGGTAAACCGCTAAAGATCAATCCTGGTGATTGGAAGTTTGATCACGCTGCTGATGTGCGGGTAGGCCTTGGTTCTGGCGATGAAGACCACGTTGTTGAAACAATGAGCGGCATCCTCAATCTAACCATGCAGCTAGAGGCGGCAGGTTCGCCATTGGTCGATCAAGAGAAGAAGTACAACACTATTACCTCGATGATGAAGGGGCTTGGGATATCCAATGTGGGCAAGCACTTCAATGATCCTTCTCAGCCTGATGAGCTAGTTCTCGCTCAAAATGAGATCCTGACTAGAAACAATGCCCAGCTTCAGCAGATGGTAGAGCAGCTAAGCAACCAGAACCCATTGGCCGAGGCTGAGAAGGTTAAGCAGCAGACAGATTTAGCCAAGGCTCAGAGCAGTGCACAACTTGACGCAGCCAAGCTTGCAGAGGAGAAGCGCCAGTTCAATATATCCACGACACAAAAGCAAAACCAGAACGATCAAAAGGTAGCCGTCGAGCTAACCAAGCTTGAACTTGATAGTGGGAAGGATGTGGAGGGGTCTATTGTATGAATGAAGAGCGACGAAAGCAGCTAGAACAAGAGTCTATCGAAGGGGCTAATGCCTTATCTGAGTTCAAGATATTAAATGGCGCGTTTGTTGCTATAAAGGCTGAGATTATGGACAGCTTCGAGAATAAAGAAACGCTAGATGTTGCAGAGTTACAAGAGGTTCACAGAACATACCGTAACTTAGCCAAGATTGAGGACATCTTTCTTGGTAAGATAAGGGATGGAAAGCAGGCACAAAACATACTAAACTCCAAAACTAAGAGGAAATAGCAATGAACGATCAAGCCACCTTACAGGGCGCTGATTTACTATTCGCTGATGAACCCGCTGATACTGAAGCTGCCAATGAGCTAACCGAGGTTGATAGTGGTGCTGAAACCGTTGATGAAACGCAAGCCGAGGAAGAGACGGCTCCTGATGAAACAGATGGTGAAGCTGAAGAGTCGCAAGATTCAGATGGTGAAGCTGAAGAAGACTCAGAGGACGCTGAAGATAGCGACGACGACAACTCAGATAACGACGAAGAAGAAGCTCTTTACCTCGACTTAGACGGCGAAGACTTTAGCTTAGACGAAGTCAGAGATTGGCGTAAGGCGCATGAGATTCAGGGTAAAGTAACTCAAAAACGTATGGAGGATGCTAGGCGCGAAAAACATAATATTGCTAATGAGGAGCGGATTACCGAAAGGTTGCAGCGAACCGAGGCGATTACCAGTGTTGTTAGCGAGCTAGTTGATACGTTAAAGAGTGAAGGCATTTATAGTGACGATGAGATAAAAGGCTTTGAGGGTAAGGTTGAATCATTACGCGCAAAACTAGCTTCTGATGTAGAGGCAGATAAAAACAGTAAGGCTGGGCGGGAACGTGACCTACTGATTAAGCGCAATAAAGCATGGTTCAATGAGGGTACGACTGAATACACTGAAGAGGGTACGAAGGCGTATAAACTTATCAATGACTATATGGCTAAAGAGCAGTTTACCCCTGAAGAGGCCGGTGTTTTAGGCAGCTTCCACAAGGTACACATGCTGTTGCATAAGTCAGCTCAGTTCGATGCCCTGAAAAAGAAGACTGTTGACTTGAAGAAAAAGGTCAAGAAAGTCCCCGTTACTAGTAAGCCGAAAGCAAAACCAAAGGCACCAACTAAACCCAAAACGGCAGAAGAATCTGTCTTCAATTTATAAGAGAGGCTTATTATGGCTGAGTTAAGTACAGCGGCGCTCACACTGGGCGAACATGCGAAGCGTTTAGACCCTGACGGTAAAACCGCACAGGTAGTCGAATTGCTATCACAAACCAACGAGATTATCGATGACATGCTTTGGCGTGAAGGTAATCAACCAATGGGTGATCAGGCTACAGTCCGAACTGGCTTGCCTGATGTTTACTTTCGGTTAACCAACCAAGGTACTCCTTCCTCAACTTCCAAGACTGCCCAAATCACCGAGCAATGCGCCCTGTTAAATGGTCGCAGCTCAGTTGATAAAGTGGTTGCTGAAATGAATGGCAATGTAAATATGCTACGTGCTGATGAAGGCGCAGCGTTTATGGAGTCATTGAATCAGAAGTTTGCCGATACCCTGTTTTATGGATCGTCTGCAAACCCTGAAGAGATTGTCGGTTTAGCTAATCGATACAGCGACCTTGGCGCTCAGAATGGCGAGAACATTATCGATGCCGGCGGTACTGGCTCCGATAACTCCTCAGTCTGGCTGATTGGCTGGGGGCAGCGTACCGTTCACGGCATCTTCCCGCGCGCATCAAAGGCTGGCGTCGGTCACGAGAACATGGGCTTGCAAGATGAGTTCGATAGTTCTAATAACCGCTACCGCGCTTACATGGATGAGTGGGATTGGAAATTCGGTTTACAGGTTCGTGACTGGAGATATGCTGTTCGTATCGCCAATATCGACATCTCGACCTTAGTTGCAGATCCAGATGGCACGACTACCAACCTGCTCAACTTGATGTTGGATGCTGTACACCACTTGCCCACAACCTCAGGGTCTTCAAGTGATCGTGGCGTTGTTGGTGTTACCCCTGTATTTTATGCAAACCGGACGCTTGCCAAGATGTTAGATACTCAGGCGATGAACAAGTCCAACCTGCATTTAAGCGTAGGTAACGAAGAGGGGGATCAGAAAGTTCGGTTCCGTGGCATTCCAATCAAAACCGTTGACGCTTTGACCGAAGCTGAAGCCCGCGTAACATAATAGGAGAATTATTATGACTGTATTAGATGCAAACCTTCAGTTTTCTGACTCACAGGCGCTGACTGTAGATGCTGACTCCACCAACTATTACAATGCTTCTTCAGATCGTGATATTGGAGTTGGTGAACCCATGGCCGTCGTTGTTTATGCTGAGAGCGCTTTCGGTGGTACTACGCCGACTATCGCTGTAAGCGTCGAGACTGACGACAACACAAGCTTTTCATCAGGCACCATTTTAACGACCAGTCAGGCTTACACGCCGGCTACGTTAACTGCTGCTAATGACAAGATTGTTATTCCTCTACCTATGACTAATGAGCAGTACATTCAGCTCAATTACGATATGGAAGGGACTAGTCCAACGCTGACTGTTAGCGCCTATTTGATGCCATTATCAATGGTTGAGAATCGTCGTGAATACCCCAACAATTACACTATTTCGTAGGGGGTGATCAGTGAAAGTTAAAGTTATCGGCAGAAACAAGCCATTTTGGGACGGACAGCTCCGCGAAATAGGTGATGTTGTTGATGTGCCTAATAAGATTATGGATTCAAAGAATCCTCCTCGATGGGCTAAGCCGGTTAGAGCAAAAAAGGCAGATAGTAAGCCGGAAGCTTCTGACTTGCTAACTTAACTTTGAAGGGGGGTTCGCCCCCCTTATTTATTTACAACTCAGGCAGGCACAATGGCTATATCTAATTACTCAGAGCTTAAGCAATCTGTAATCGCATGGAGTAAGCGCGGTGATTTAGATTTATTAATTGATGATTTTATACTCATTGCAGAAGATGCAATGTTAGCTAATCCGCAAGTTAATCTTAGGATTAGAGACCAGGAAACAAGATCAACGGCCACTCTCGATGCAGATGCTAGATTTATAGCCCTTCCAGATGATTTCCTATCTATGCGCAAGGTGTCGCTAATCATCGATGACGGCAGCAACTCCAGATACCCTATTGACTTCAAGACGCCAGAGCAGTTACACGTTTTGGACGACTCTACCGGGCAGCCAACAGAGTTCACAGTGACCTCGCAAATTGAATTCAACATAGCCGCCGATCAGGCTTACACTATTGAGATTCAATATATGGCCGGCTTTACACCACTAACAAGCTCCAACACCACGAATATAGTTTTAGATAGCGGGCCTAATGTTTATTTATTCGGCTGCCTATGGGCTGCTATGCGATACACTGAAGACTCCGAAGAGGAAGCCAGGTACTTACCACTATTTATTGACGCGATAACCGGAGCAAATAGAAAAATGAATGAGGGCAAGTACGGCCCCCGACCAAGAATCATACCTCGCGGAACTAAACCATAATGGCTTTTGAAACCGTTGATGTTCAGGTTGCCGGCCCCTCTTATCAGAGCAGGTCTCGCCCCGTATCATCTCAGGCGACCATAAACTTTTATCAGCAGTTCGATGAGAGTGGCAAAGAGCCTTTTATTATCCACTCTTGGCCCGGTCAAGACCTTGTAGGGTCGGTTGCTGGAAGGGATCGCGGCCAGCACGTAATGTCAGGGATTAGATACCGCATTGCAGGGAGTACGCTATATGAGATCAAGAGCGATGGAACCCATACGGATCGCGGTACGATTCTTGGTAGTTCTCGCTGTATTATCGCTGATGATGGCACTAACATGTTTATCGTTAATGCGGGAAATGTACAACAATACAACGCAAGCACAACAACGCTATCGTCAGTAACTGATGCTGACATTGTTGGCTCTATCGCTGTAGCGTTCCTAAATAACCAATTTATATACACGAAGCCTGATCTATTTATTATTTCCGATGTTGGTGACGGCTCAACAGCTAGTGGATTAAACGCAGCGCAGGCAGAGTCACAGCCTGACGACTTGGTTAGGGCTTATGTATTTGACGGCATCGCTAACATGATGGGTACTGCGACTAATGAGCCTTGGTGGAATGACGGCACAAACACCCCACCTTTTAGTCGTATTGATGCGCAAATAACCTCTATAGGACTGGCTGCGCTTCACTCGGTAGCCTCCAATGATGACTTTATGTACTGGCTTGGTGATGATCGTCAGGTTTACCAGGGCACTAACTCATCAAGAGAGCGAATAACCAGTATCGGTGTTGCTCATGCTCTAGAGAGCTATACCACTGTCAGTGACGCTGTAGCCTGGACAATGACGCTAGAGGGTCAAAACTTCTACGTACTTAACTTCCCAGTCGAAAATGTCACATGGGTACTTAATGAAAGCCTGGGCAAGAATGGATGGTTCCAGCTATCCGGTGATACTGAAGGCGGGCGCTACAACTCAACATCTTATTCATACGTTAACGGCGAGCACTTTCTAGCTGATTTATCTAATGGGAATTACTACCAGCTAAACCTAAATACCTTTACCAACAATGGCGAAACAATACACAGAACAAGAACAATGTCTTCTATCCATGGCGGGATGATTGGTCATCGAGGTAAGCGGGTTAAGATGTCACGCTTTGAGCTGATTATGGAGATGGGGGTTGGCACCATTACAGGGCAAGGGGAGAATCCACGTGTCATGGCCGAAGCCTCTTATGATGGCGGCAAATCATTCGATCCTATTGGCTGGGCTAGAATTGGAAGGCTTGGGGAAACCAATATCCGAGCCGAGTGGTGGAATCTTGAGTCTTTCTATGACCTGATTATTAGAATAACCACTTCTGATCCTGTTGATTACACGATTATAAGCGGTGCTATTGATTTGAAGTTGGCCGGTAGATAATGGCATCTGTTAACCCGCCAAGCGCGCTAAGGACGCCACCGAAGCTTAAGGGCGACCCATCATTGCGCAGCTATTTTGAGCAGATAGAGTTCATTCTATATCAGCTAGCAAATAGAACGGGCGGGCAGAATGATCTAATTTATGAAGGCGGGCAAGCGATAGATGCTATCTTGCTCAGGCTAGATTTAATTGAGGATAGGCTTGATTTAATCGAAGCCGCCATTCTTGATCTATACGCCCGAGTTACATACATTGAAGGATTAACGGTAGTAACAGCCGTAGATTATACGATTAATAACGCGGTAACAGGCCACCAAACGATAGTCTGCACAAGTGATTTAACTGTTAGCCTTGATCCGACTCCAAGCGACAGAGATACGGCGACAATTAAAGTTGGGCAGGCGAACACGCAGGTTATTATCGACGGTAATGGCAAGTTAATAGAGGCTGATTCAACCCTGACGCTAAGAAGTCGTCAAACCAAAAGGCAGATAGGCATGGATCTAGAGTATTCAGCAGAACTTGATAAGTGGTTTACAACATGAGCGACGTTCCAGAGCAAGAGCTACAGCAAACAGCCTATGGCGATCTAGTAACCGCCCAGCTTGACCCTGAAATTCAGATAAGCGCTGAGTATAATTCAACCGGGTTTGTCGATCAGATTGCTACAGGCGGGAGCACGACAGGTGCTACAGGTGGCGAGTATTTTGGAACCGTCGGAACCGGCACCACCGACATTGCCGCCATCTTCTCTAAAACACAAATCATCCCTAGGCATGGGCAAGGCTCGCTGTTTAGGTTTTCTGCCAGATTCGATGCAGGCGTTGCTGATAGCCGAATGGTTGCCGGTGCTGCTACCGCTAGCGATGCTATTGCATTTGGTTATGAGGAGGCCGTATTCGGCACTTTCTACACACACGGCGGCGCGGTTGTAGTTTATGAGCTACAGATCACCGGGGCGGCAGCTGGCGCAGAGAATGCCACTGTTACAATAGACGGCACAGGATATACGGTGCCTTTGACGGCGGGAACGGTAAACCACAACGCCTCAGAGATAGCGACATCACTAAACGCGCAAGTCCCTCTGTATAATTTCTCGCAGGTCGATGACCTTGTAGTTTTGCGTTCTATTCTGGCCGCTCCAGAAACCGGCGCTTTTACATTCTCTAGCGCGACAGCCACAGGTACTTTTACACAGATAGCAGCAGGCGTTGTTCCTACCAGGGATTTCACGGCGCAGACTAGATGGAATGTAGATGCAAGGGCAGATTTAGACCCCTCAAAAACAAATTACTACTCTATACGCCACAACGGCGATATTGAATACTATGTGCAGGATGAATTGACCGGGCAGGAGGTTCTTGTTCACCGGCAGCAATTACCAAACACGCTAAGTACACCTGTATTCGGCAACGCTTCATTCAGGATGGTGTGGTCGGTTACGAATTTTGGAAACACTACTCCAATAACTATTAGTGGATCGCACGCCGCTGCATTTGTTGAGGGATTCGGCAAATTTATACCATCCTCACTATCTGAAGAGAGTGATGCTACAGGCATCGGGACAACTTTAACTAATATCCTAACTATCAGAGTGCGCCAGGTTTTTGGAACACAGGTGAATCTAGGTAGGATTATCCCGCTCGCGGCGTCTGCGTTTTCAACTGGATCAAAAGGCTCCGAGCTGGAGATTCTCTGCGATGCTACATTTTCAGGCGAAACAGATTACACCTATGAAGATGAAGATTCGTCTATTGTAGAGATTGATACCACTACCACAAACACTATAACCGGCGGCGAAATTCTCGACTCCAAGGTTTTTCTTGCCGATGCAGATATTGACCTATCGGCTCTAAATGATCGAATCCAGCCCGGCAGTACGTTAACTATAGCGATGCGAGTTATTCAGACGCCTACAGCAGATATGGGCGCAGCCCTAGTCTGGCGAGAAGAGTTCTAATAGAGCACGATCAATACAAATAGCTGCAATTGGTGTATAATTAGGCAAAAAATAAGGTTTGTTTATGGATGTTGTTGATAACTTTCTAGATGGCTTTGATGCTCTAAAAGAGTACGCAACTATCGCTGCCTTCAATAGCGAAGTAAATGAGGTCGATGGCGCGGTGTATCCTGCTATTAACTTTGAGATTCCAGACCATATAAAAGACGAATTTATAACCAGTATCGAGGATAAGCGCGGCTTCAAGATTGATCCAAGGTTGATATTTTTACGGGCTAACCAAATCGGAAGTCCGGAGCCATATCAAGCCCACAACGATTTGAACATGGGCAAGTACACCTGCATTGTTTATCTGACCGATGACGGCGGCACCGCTTTTGTTAAGCATCGCGAGACCGGCATGGATAGAAATGATCCGGAACTTGCTGACGTATGGCATAGAGACTGCAACAACCACGATGCCTGGGAAGTAACTGACTTTTGTGAGATGAAGCCAAACAAGGCTTTATTCTTTGATGCTGAGTTAATGCATCGCGGCGAGCCTGTTAGCGGGTATGGTCAAGGAACTGACGCCAGAATGATAATGGTGTGTTTTTATGACAGGATGCCAGAATGTTAAGCCGAACTTTTGACGTTAATAAGATTAATTCGGTGCTAAAGCACCCTGATATATGGCCGCTAATTGCAGATGAAGAAACTGATATTGAAAGTTTTGAGCCCCCTATGGTGGACAACCATTATCTCTATTCAGCTGGTATTGTTTATATTCTACATCCTGACGGTGATGACTTTCAAATACATGCGAACGTCACTAAAGAGAGCCGCAAAGACGCTTTCAAGGCAGGCCAAGAAGCTCTTAAATATGGGTTTGAAACCATTGGAGCCGACAGAATAGTGGCTAAAATACCTACAAAATACGGTAACGTCTACGGATTTACGCTAAAACACGGCTTTGAGGATGAAGGCGTTGTTGACGGTGAACATATATTAACAATGAGGGCTGATCAATGGGCTTTGTAAGAGATTTTACGGGCAAGACCGCAGCAGGCGCTGCCACAAAGGCCGGAGAGATCCAGCAGGCCTCCGCCATAGAGCAGGCTGGTGAGGTGGGGTTGGCCAGAGACCGGGCTATTAGCTTGCTAGATCCTTTTGCGGCTGCAACACAGGCAGGCGTTGAGCAAGCAGGGTTCTTAACCGATCCTAATGCTCAGTTTGATTTTGTGCAGAATAATCCACTATTTAAGCTGGCCCTAGAAAATGCTAACCGCCAAACCAATCAGTCGGCGGCGGCTGGCGGCAGGCTGAGCGCAGGCGATACCCTTCAAGATCTATCGAGCAATGTACTGCTACAGGCATCACCGCTAATTCAGCAGCAGAAACAAAGTATCAGCCAGTTACTGGGGGCAGGTACTGGCATTGCTCAGAATCAAGCCAATATCGATATGGGCGGCACTTCAGACATTGCCAATCTAATCACCGGAGGAGCAGCAGCGCAGGCGGCGGGTAAAGTTGGTGCAGCTAATGCTAGGACGGCGGGCGCTCAAGGATTGGGGCAGCTGGCCCTTACCGCCGCCTTCGCATCAGATGAGCGTTTAAAAACCAACATTAACAAGACCGGCGTGAAGGGTGGTCACAACTGGTACACATGGACGTGGAATGATCTTGCTAAAAAGGTATTCGGCCTTACTGGTGATTCAGAGGGTGTTATTGCTCAAGAGGCTATCAAGATAACGCCCGACGCGGTTATCCTAGACCCCAGCGGCTACTATAAAGTTAATTATGGAGCGCTCTAATGGCGATAGATCCACGAATTTCACTAGCAGCAGACGCCGGCAACATTGGTGATATATTCAGTAATGCGCTCTCTACGGCTCAGCAAGCACAAACCTTGCGGCAGAATAGAGAATTAGCGCCTATTCAGAATCAATTGTTGCAGGCTAAAGCGGCGCAAGCTGAGTCCGGCGTCGAGCAGTCGCAGCAGTTAAATAGAGTGCGGTCATTAGCAATCTATGGTCAGAATGCAACTCCATTCTTACAGAGTGGCGATCTTGAAGGATTGCGGGAGTTTACTGTTAACCGCTCAGGCGAGCTTGCCGCCCAAGGCACACCAAATAACGATACGGCAGACGCTCTAGCTATTATCGACAATCCAGCAGTTAGTCGAGAGCAGAAGATTCAAGGTCTTTCTGAGCTGGCAGCAAGGGCACAGCAGAATGCTATATCGCTCGGTGCTTTGCAAGCGCCTGCTGCTAGTGGCGGTCTAGCCTCTGCTAAAACAGAAATTTATGAAGATGGCACTATTATTAACGCCTTGCCAGATGGCACTTCGCAGGTAATAAACCCCAGCGGTCAAGTAGTTGAGGGGCAGGATAGGATAGATACATTAAGAACTGCTAAAGAGTCAGGTCTTGCTCAATTGCAGGCTGAATCTGATATAGCGGTAGAAGAGGCGAGGCTTAAGGCTGGAGCCACTAATCGAGCGTCTAGAATATCTACAATAACAAGTGAAATGAGCGAGCGTAACCGTACGGCTAAGCGCGGCGAGATTAATCTGGCACAAGCCGCCATTCTAGTAGAGCAGGCCGCTCAAGGAGTGGAGGGTGTTAACAAAGTGCGGCTGGCTAGGTTATTTCCAGGCATTGATGTTAGTAACGAGGCAGCCTTATCTCAATCATTAACCAATCTTGCGCTTGATGAGCTTCAGAAGTTTTCTGGCCCCACAACTGACTTTGAATTTCAAAAGACAGAAGAGATTGCCGGTACTCTTGGCGACTCACAAACAGCAAACAGAGCTAAAATTGCCTCACTCCAGCGAGCTAACTGGTTTAATCAGCGCGAAGCTAAGCAGTTTCAAGAGCACGCCAAAAGCGGTGGTGATCCAGACACTTTTGGATTTAACTTTGGGGAGCCTGTTAAGACTAAAAAAGGCGTTTTTACCTTGAGAGACATTCAGGATACAGCGGTAGCAAATAATATTTCTATTGATGATGCTCTTAAGAGGCTTAATCAGTAATGGCTATAATCGATCTTGGCACGGGCGCAATAGTAAGTAGTGGCGATAGTCTGCAAGGCCAGTCTTTGCAAGATTCATCACCAGATATTGGTGTGTCTACTATTATAGACCTAGATACAGGCCAGAGGGTATCTATCGCACCGCAGGCCGATAAATCACCACAAAACACCCAGGCTCCTAAAACGGGCGTAGCTGATATATTTACAGGCTCTGAGCGTATCTCGGCGACGCCAGAACTAGGTGAATTGCCAGAGTTTGGCACTACACAAGAGGGCGACACTTTTAAGATGGCGCTAGGCTTACTGTCTACATTCGACCCACAGGCACAAAAAGACATAATTCAAGAGCAGATACCAGGCGTTGTTTTCGAGACAACACCAGACGGATCAACAATTATCGAGGTTCCAACCGAGGCGGGAGGCACAAGAAGGTCGGTGCTAAATCGTCCCGGTTTCTCGCCGCAAGATTTAACCACGGCAACAGCCCAGGTTTTGTCATTTGTTCCCGCGGGTAGAATTGCAAATCTCGGCAAGACATTAGCCCAAAAAGTAGGTATTGGTGCCGCGGCTGCTGGAGCCACTGAGCAGGCATTGCAAGAGGGAGGTATTGCGCTTGGCAGGGAAGAGCGAGACCCAGTATCAACAGCTATCGCCGCGGGCACCGGTGGACTTGCCGAGGCTGTAGTTCCAGCTATTCAGTCGTTTAGAGCTGGGCGACAGGCTTCAAAGGTGGGTGCCGCGGCTGATGAGATCGAGCAGGTGGCGGAAAGCATTAATGTTGCGCAAGAAGCTACCAGCCAAACAGGCGTGCCGTTATTCCAAGCACAGCAGACCGTTATACCGGCACAGCTAGAGAAGCAAGCCTTTGTGGCTCAGCTGCCAGCAGGTACTAGGGCCGCGGTCAGCGGGCTGAAGACGCAAAATAAGGCCGCGGGCGATGCTGTCGAGGAGTTTTTAGGTCAGATTGCGCCAGATTCCGCGGTGGTTACTGGCGCTGAGCAGCTGCGCACAGCCTCTAATACCGCGGTAGCTGCTACCAAGAGAGCAAGATCGGAGGCGGCATCACCGATATATAAGCAGGCGTTCAGACGCCAGAGAAAAGGCCAGCTGGACGATATAGATACATCAGGACTGGAAACCAAAGTGACTCAGATGGCGAGGCAGTTTGACCCCAGTGGACAGATAGCCAAAAACTTAACAGTTGCCGCCAATAAAATAAGGTCAGCCGATGGCAATCTTCAGAAGTTACACCTAGCAAAAACAGAGCTTGATCAAACAATAAATAGTTTTGGAGCTGATGCTGTAGGTAGCACTACAAAACGGTTTTTAACGGATGTTGTTGGCGACTTAACGGACAACCTTGTTTCTCAAAGCCCATCTTATAGGGCTGCGCGTGATGAATTTATAAGGC
>Ga0255046_10000115_pt1 | contig 17822 bp, 24 predicted proteins | sample BC1_12_27_MG_FD_183632 | JGI IMG/M metagenome (GOLD analysis project Ga0255046, IMG submission 183632) | Seawater microbial communities from Strait of Georgia, British Columbia, Canada - BC1_12_27 | ecosystem: Environmental > Aquatic > Marine > Strait | place: Canada: British Columbia...
AGCCTGCACTATAACTCTGGCACCACGTAATATTTTGCCAGAAGTAGTAATCGGGGGAAGGTATCCACCTTTCTTAGACTTCTTGATAGGTGGAATAGCTTCTTCGTCCCACATATTATCACTGTTCTGTGCTAGGTCTGGTGGGTGCATCTTCCTGGACGGCGACCATGAGTCCCCACTTCGGGCTGCATCCAATCTAACAGTTGAAGGCTTCGGTCTTCTAGATTTTTTGGGTTTTGAAGATGCCGTGTCCAACATCACCGCCTGGTTCACGCTTATACCAACTACGTCCTTTGCATAGAACCATTTACATCTACCATCGTTCCCCATACCACTTCCGTTATGACCGCCCTGGATACGACGACTAAACTGTAGCAAAAATCTACCAAACTTTCCTTTGCTAAGAATTGATGCTGATATGTCATCATACGGAGTTCTTATGCCGTCAGCGTTCTGAATCCTACAGAGATCGCCCACTTCAAGTGGTAGTTGCCCGGCACGCCTTATATTGATTCTCAAGTTATCTTCGATCCCACTTACACTCCCATCTGCTGGTGTGGTACGACCTGCTGATGTGGTACGAACATTACCACCTATAGGTGCGTGTGGGTCGAATTGTGCATAAACGCTTTGGGGCGGACTGTCCCTCGTCACCCTCACTTTCTCAAACAGTTCTTCTTCAGGTTCAGAAGGCCTCGGTTCATCCGAATCGTCCGGAACATCTTCACCCATCACCACACGATGAGCATATTTGGCAACGTTTTTTTTCTTAAAATATTCGGCTTTTACCTGGTCGATCTCCGCTTTTCCGACCCCTTCAGGCCACATAGATTCGACTTTAGCTTCTAATCTATCATATGAAATCTCATCAACGCTCATAACCACCTGAGACTCTTCATCTTCGCCAGTGGTCTCTTCATTTAATTTCATTACCACTTCGTTGCTTGTAAAAACGTTCGGTCTAAATTCGGCTTTAGGTTTAGGCATTCTAACCACAGAGTAGATTTGGACATCTCCTACGTAGAGGCAGCAATTTGGTCTGCCTTTTCCGTCACCGTCATGTAGTTGAGGAAACTCCCGGTCAAACTCTAACAATACCTGCTCTTCTTCAGGCACATGTTCTAATACTGTTGCATCTATGCCTGTAAAGTTGTTCCAACCTACATTCTCTTTCACTCGAACTAGAGCGCCTGGTTTCCATCCTGGTTTCGTTAAAGCACTTTTCTTTCTTTTTTTTCTTGCCGTGTCTGCGTGAAGTGCTTCTTCATACATTGATCTTGATGCCATATTCCTCTCCAAAATAAAAATTAGGGGGCCACATTAAGTGACCCCCTTTGCATTCACCGGAACAGAGAAGTTAAACTGTGAAGGGGATTTCTATATCTTCAGATTCAACCTTGGGCCAAGGGTCTTGTTCCTGATCTTCTATTTCCAAAGGAACTAAACCAGCAGCCTCTAGTTTTACCATCCTCCACAGTTCTTGGAATCTTTGTTTCTTTATCTCTTCCTCGCTCATGAGATTTTGCGTCCGCATTTCAGCTAACTTCTTTTTGAGGAACAACATCTTTTCCTCTGCGTCGCTTTTTGCTGTCTTCAGAGCTCGCATAAAGAGATGTGATGGTAGATCAACCGGTTTTGCTTCGAGATTTCGCAGCAGAAAATAAGGAGCAAGATTTGCGCGGCTGGCAAAATAGATTTTATTCAGCCTTCTCACAATCACGTTAATTACACTACTCCTACCCTCTTGCTTATGCTGCCGATAGGCCTCTTCGAGATCTACAACACCTACCTGTCGAGCTTTCTTTCTAATTATACTACAGATAAGCTCGCTCGGTACTCTATCAAAACCCGCCTCAACCAATGCGTCAACATCAGCCAGACACACAGCCCGAATTGTTTCTTCATGAAGTGGCGTTGTGCCATGCTTTTGGCTGAAAACTGTATTACCTAACTGATCCAGCATCTTCTCTACTTGCGCATTGACTTCTATATTATGGTAGCCCATTTCAGACTCAACGATTCGCATTAGATTATACGCAAGGGCAATAACTGGCCCAGTGTGTGATTTGACGCCGACTGCTCGGCGCACTATTAAAGAATGTTCCTCATCATTCATCTCCTTAAACTTCTGGAGACCATAATCAGCCAAAGCCATCTCTTTGAACTGAGGCTTCTTTCTCGCGTTCATTTCCTCCACAATCTTCTTAATGAGAGGATGCGGGTCCTCGAAAGCTTTCTGAAGAGCTATCTTAGACTCGGGTCGATGGAAACTAGCTAGATACAGAACATCTCCATCAAAGTCGAGATTCTGGCTAACCAGAGAATTCTCACTGACCCTAATCACATACTTACAACCAGGGTCATCGGTAACTCTGATCTTTTGAGGACGAATGGACATAAAGCCAAGACAGGGGAATCTCTCTGCCAAGACCACATCTCCAGTTCTAACATTCAAGTCTTTTGCCATGTCATGATGTATTTCAATCGTGTTCCTTGGTAGATTTTCACCAAGGGCAGCTGTGGCCTTCGAAGACCAAGGATACCTGACAGCCATACCATATTGAGCAATGTCTCCTCGCTTCGTGCTCAAACTACGGCCAACAGAGTTAAGATAAATTTTGACTGTGTTCACAATACCAGTCTCATCGTCGTCCTTGTTTTCAAAAGCGTGACAAGCCTGGAGAACACGATTCACAAGACTCGCCGTTTGACTGAGACCATATTTACCACAACTGTGTCTCCAGCTTTTTCTCAGATTAAAATAAGGAATGAAAAGCCTTTCGACGGGAATTACTGTATCGTCATTTAGAATGTGGCTACCATAGGTTAGACGACTTACCCATCTAATACCATCTAGTGGATTTCTCGGCACTAACATAGCTATCCGAGTAGGTAATTTCATAATAAATCCAGCTGGATGGAACTCTTCATCTCCAACAGTGCCTACCAGTTCGTTCTTTTCTTTCAGTAGGCTGGCACGTGTATCTATAGGTGGGATGTCCAAGGCTTTTACCGTTGGTACGTCTTTCGGAAACTCCTGTCTACAAGATTTGAGGACTTGAATTTCCTGCCGCATATCTTCGGTGCCTTGAAAGTAAGACAGAATCTCATCTACAATAGGGTTCTTAGGACCGAGCTGTGTAATGATAGACCTCATTTCAATATTCGAAAACTTCAGTCCTGCTCTCCTTCTGCCTTTCCCATCTTTGATTCGTGTGTCTTTTCTATCCCACAGTTGGTCTTCCGGGTCTTTAATAACACCCCAGAATACCCATCCGCAAACAGCGCGGAATGTTCCCCACTTTGTTTGCACTTCCCAAGTTCCGTCTGCCGGAAGACCGTGCTTTACAAGAGCTTTACTAATCTTCTCGCCATTCGTAGCGAACTCAGTGGGAAGAACGACTTTCTTATCCTTGCCTATCATAGAAGTCATCATGGCCTCAAGAATCTGGCCAAAATTACCTCTCCGCATAACGGAGCTACAAGAGACAAGAATTTCAATTTGCTGCTTCTTTCCTGTCCTCGGGTCTATGGCATACCCGACATCGGTGAAAGATGCGATTCCTTTATTTCCATGGCGGTTGGTAAATTTAGTGCCATCTCTCAAACATCTACCAACCTTCACTTTTACGAGAAATACTTCAGCTTCTTCGCCACCGATGTTTACTGTCCTTGGCACGATGTCAGAAACTTCAGCCATATCGCATGCTATTGCAAACTGCACAGGCTCTCCATCAGGATTTATCGCAAGGATGTCACCTTTCTCTAGCCTTTGGCCTTTCTCAACTCGCAGTTCTCCAAAACATTGATATCTTCTCTCATGGAAACTAACTAGCTTTTTCAGAGAGCTATCGCCAGCTATATGATCTTCGAAATTAAACGGCACGTCCAAGAATGCAGTAAACAACATCTTGCCGCCACGTTTAACACCTTGTCTAGCTAGCTCCTCTGCATCTTCAGTAGTTATAGACGGCGACTCATCACCTTTCATCCCAAGAGTCTGATATAGATTTCTTTTAGGGTGGTGATGTTTAGCACCAAATGGAATTGTCCGCTTCAGATCAAACTTCAGCAGATAGTTCCTTTCGCTCAATGCGCTATCACTCAGACCAATCGAACTCCACTTCCAGAGATCCCAGAATTCCTCATTCTTTTTCACCTGGTATTCAAGCTTTTCTCCAGGACTTCTTATTGCCTGGAATTCAGGGTCGAGAAACTCTACTCTGTTGTTAACTGCCCAAGAGTTCATGTCGGTTTCATGTAGCGGTAAGCGGTGGATAAAGTGATTGATGTTAGTTTGGCAGAGATTTACAATCCAAGCCGGGTTGTCGTTGCCATATCCATACATAATTCTTCGAAGAAATGACGTTCTCGATGGACATAACGCATCAATCTTTTGCAGATTTTCTGTCATAATGAACAACATCATACCAAGAAAACCAACTTCACGGAAATCATCTTTGATAAAGTAAACACCAACTGGCCGCAAAGTTTCGTTATCATTGATTAGCCAGATTCCGTTTTCCGTCTTGAACGGTATCGGTATACTAACCGTCAGCTTAATGGATTCGTTATCAAACCGAAGCTTTATCTTTCCCTCATCCTCCTCTATTTTTAGTTCAAGATTTTTGACTTGCGGATACTTTCTCGCGATAAAAGATCTCGCTGATACAAACTCGTTCCGCACCGCTACTACAAACCGTTTCACTCGTGCGTCCAATGTCCGCCTCCTTCTTGAGTAATGGAAAAGTCCAAAAAACGGTCTAGAGAGGGTCAGCTACCAGTTACATGTAGCTTCTGCCACTCTCGCCACATAGGTCTTAAAATAACATGGTAAGGGTTGGAGTCGGTGTTCATATTATTGATGAAAATATTTCCGACTACGTTGAAGTAAGTCATACGTGTAAAAAGGTCGTAAAAATATTCGAATCTTGCTCCTCGCTTTACGATTATACGGTCAACAATATTTTTTGTGTTGAGCCCGTCGCGATTTAACCTGTCTAATCTAGATAATGCTTGTGCCAAAAAATGCTCTGTGTCTCTCTTATACAGTTTAAACGCAATCAACTTCAACTCTCTTGCAATATTAGCTAACTCAACCCTACGTTTGACATTGAATTTATGCTGGGAAAATCTAGTTGGACTAAAATCTGCGGGAGAAAAAGCCATTTTTTCTCTGATATTCTCTGAGGCTCGGTGGCCTCTATAAAGACGCATTATGGAGTACAGCCAACAGTTGAACTCTAGATTTCCCATGTCTTCGATTTTCTTTTTTTCAAATATTGGAGCAAGAATACCACCTCGTCGACAACCTAAATCTCTTAGGTTAACAGAGAAATTCGATGTCGGGTCTGGTAGCAGCATGCCAAAAGAGCCTGTTTCCATTCTACATGTTTCTTGGTTTCCGAACTGGTACCACACTACCTTGTTAAACCGCAAACCATAGAAATTTACGTTAAAGTCTGACACGAATCCTATACTTCCAACTTTAGGACCGGTCTTTCTATTAAAGTTGCTTTTCACGACCATAACTTTCTGGCCAGGCTCGAACATGAATAGCTCCTCAAGTTGAATTCGTAGTTGACGCCCAGGTTGTGCCACTGTAGTAGGCAGCCCGATCTCTCGGTTTGGCTGCTGCCCGCTGACGTTGCCGTTCAAACGCTTCTCCAATTACCTCTGGTGGCCACGGTGGATTCATCCTATGAACAATATCACCATTTTCGTTGAAGCATTTAATTATGTGGTTGCCAGCTTGATATACAACGCTTACGATATCCGTGTCTGATCCAAATCGGTACCTAGTGATTTCTAGGTCAGCTACAGATAAATTAAATGTAAGGTAGCCCATGTCATCGAGACCGGCATACTCTGCTTCAATCCATATATCATTAGCAGATCTGGCCTTCTTCTTTTCCAACTTCTCTTGTTTCCTTCGCATTCTAAGTGCTGCACGAACGTGAAATCGACTAAAATCGATGTTCTTTAGTTGGATATCTCTGTTATAAAGTTCGTCGATATGGCTCCTGGACACGCCGTGACGTGTAAAATAGATACGGACAGCTTCTAGAGGCCAGTCTCTTAAGTCTCTCATTCTCTTTAAGAGCACAGCTTTTGCTATATCTATTGGGGCGATAGAAAATCCTTCTGGGGAGTAATTCTTTCTCATTTCTACCGCTTCATATGTGAATCTCTTTTTATCGAACTTCTCTTTTTGAAGATCCTGATATCTGTATATGCGGCGGTTAGAAAAATTTACTAGAAGGATAAGAGCTCTATAGGACGGCATTGGCTTCTTACTCTTTTTACCAGATCGGTAGTAAATTCTATACAGACCGCCAGGAATTAAAAATTTATCCATATTATTCTCCTACAAATTCCCTTTGGAGTTCTGTCTCATCAAATTCACTTGGTATCTGCTGAACTAACTCGATGTCTAGATACCTAAATATAATGACGTTTTCAATAGACAACCCCGTCCTCATTTTCAGCTCGTCCTCTATCTGGAAAGCAACCTCTTCGACCCCATCACATTCAAACATTTGAAAGACAGTGTCGTTGTTTCTATTGTACATGTCCGGAAAGAAGAGCAGGTAACTATCTACATATGGATGTTTTTCCGGCAACTTTCGCGCGTCTAACACTTCGCCAAAGTAAACAAACTGGTTAATAAATATATCTTCTACCAGATCGTCCTCTGCGAGCTCTAGCTCCATCATTGCTAGATATTCATTAGCAAATTCAAGCGAGTCTTTATGGTCAGTAGAGAAAGCACGAGTAGCATTTACTGTATAGAAGAAATCGTTAGAGCCATGGCTCTCAATTTTATTCGTGACAAGAAGGTAATACTCGCCTTCTTCCATATATTGAAGCTCTATAGCTAAACCTTCTCTCATAGTATATCCCTCCACTTAAGACTTGTCGTAAACTCACGTGTAAATTTGCTAAGTAACATCCTGAATATTGGTGCTACAGATAGATCAACCTTATGTAAAGAATACTTTATACTGTCGAACGGCAGTGTTATAAGCGGTTCTTTTGACTTTATCACTTCTCCTGAATTAAGAACGAAAGAATAGACTCGGACATGTTCCATTTTTGTACCAATACTCGCCTCTTGATAAAATAGAAATCTCATGCGATTTCGAGCAGCCTTCATACTGAGTCCTAAACCAAGCTTCGTGTTTAGTTCTCTTACCGCAGCAGCATAATAATCTTCGGCATAGTAAACGTGTGTTCCAATCGAACTCCACGCACTCTCGTTCTCTCCACTGTGGTTGAACTTTATGAGAATCTCTCGCCTGTCCGGACTCCATATGAAAATGTGCATGGCTTTATGCGTCTTCTTATAGCCAGGCATATGAACTTCACTTTCTGGAGCCCAACCACGGCTGACGCCTATTCTAGACACAAGCGTCACAAGTGGTTCAGTGCCTTGATACGCCTCGACATCAGCCTGTGTAAACTCTCTTCCGAACATTCTCCAATACCTCTACTTCATTGATGGCAGTTCCAGTTTTTATTTTCAGTAGCACTTTCACTACACCGAAAGGCTTGAACACACCTCTTCCAGAAAAAAATGGGCGACAAACTCTTTCCTTAAAACTACCCAGTTCACTACAGCTCTTTCCGGTAAGCCAAAAGAAGGCACAAGCTTTACAATAGGAATCCGATGATGGGTAATACGCTGCTTCAAAACACAGTGGCTCGTCAGCAATGATTTCCTGTAGAACTAGGTTATAAGAAGGTTTGTATTTGAGAGCGTCGATATGTGCTTCATTAAAGTACTTCACCCATTTAGTTATAAATTTCCACTTATACAAGGTGTCTTTAAGTACCTTTTCATAGTCCAGTGGGCTGCCATGATGCATAGCAGGCAACTCTCTGTAGCTCTCATTCATTTGGATAAGCGTCTGTAGACTCAACCATAGTTCTGGGGTTAGTCCATGATTAGCTAGCATTATCCACCGTCCTTCGGGAGTTCTCCATCAACGTGTGTTTTTGGTACACGCACATAGAACTTTCCATTCAGCTCCAGAATTTCGTAGCCAGTAAAAGGAGTGACTGTGCGTCTCGGTTTGGGATACTTTTTACCACCCCAGCCTTCCGTATGGCCAGCATCGTCAAGGTTGTATTTCTTTACTATCTTTTCTGGAATCTCATCGAGAATGTAATGGTCGATCATGTTGTCTCCCTTGTAAAAAAGGGCGGGATTACTCCCGCCCTTTACTTGTAACTACTCGGTTGAGTCGCCGTTTCCGCTTTCAATCTTCACTAGCTCTTCCTTTGCTGTTTCGATTTTGGCGGTGAGATCTTTGAGCTCGGCAGTAACACCAACTTCCTCTGTGAGGACTTCGAGTTCCTGCTTTCTTTCTTCAAGGTACTCGATCTTTTCACGGAGAGATTCGGCATCTACGAGCAGTTCATCCTCTGGACAGTACTTATCTACGATAAGCGGTTCGCCAACGAACTTCCAGAGAACATAAATTAGGGCGATGATGATAACAAGTGTAATTAAGCCCTGTGCAAACATGTTCATCACTCCTTATGTTAGATTAAGGGAGGGCTTGCACCCTCCCTACCGCTGTCATTGACGGCACGGCGGTTATTTCTTGGTTTTCGCACCTTGCTTGATGGTCATGTCGAGACCGAGATCCTCCATGTTCTTCATGTTTTGCAACTGCATGAACTGCTGGAACTGCATGTCCGCACTACCACCTTTGCCCCCGCCAGCGTTATAAACGGAAGGGACATTCCTCTTGGAGAACGCATCCGCCCACAGAGCTTGAGATTCGACATAAGCGCTTAATTTCTGCTTCAAGGCACCATCAGCCAGGAGGACTAGTTTCTTTCTCTCAGCTTCACCTTGACCTAGCAGAATATTTTTCTGCTTGGTTTCAGCAGCTGCTTTCTTGTCGAGCTTTGCAACCGCAAGCCGCTGTTCGGCCTGCAATTCGGCAACAGCCTTGACCTTTTCAGCGTCGACGACGGCCTTGACCTTTTCCTGCTCTTTCTGGTATTTCGCCGTCATAACCTTGGCTTTACCCTGCTCTTCAATGGTCTTAGCATCCTGCTTTGCTCGTTCTGAATTAGCACGGGCAGTAGCAACCGCCATCAATGCTTCCTGCTGAGTAGCGATCTGCTTCTTAACCACGTCGGCATAGACAAAGTCTTTAATTTCAAAGTTCATCAAGGATATGCCAGTTCCCGCCCAAGGATTACCTGAGCGAACCGCATTACCGTCTTTGTCCTTTTTGATAATCTTGACAACCTTCTTTATCTTTTTGTTGGTTATCGGGTCTACAGGATAGGTTGTTTCTTCCTTCGTTTCATAGATACCATTCTGAATCTGGTCCCATGCTAAGAAGATGAAGTCATGCCTTTTCTCGCTGTAGGATTCCCGAGCCGTCATTAAGTTGGCTGTCAGCCTAAGAGCATTACGGGTGATGGGCAAGATAAGCTTCTGCTCCAGTTCGTTATAATCTTTATAACCCAATTCAGTGACGAGCCTAATGGCATCATCTTCGGTTGTCGGGAGGATTACCCTCAAGGTTCCTGAGACATTACACAGAGAACCATCATTGAATCGGACTTCGATGCTCTGGTCATGCCCAGCACCTTCTTTGGTATCAGCAGTAAAGAAGAAAGTGTCAGCCTTTGGCCACTGTTCAATGTCACCAAATAACTGTAACCAAAGGCCTGGGGTCATCTTGGCGCTCATGGTTCCAGTTACGGCTGCCTGTTTGACTTGGTAAGTTCCTTTATCAACGGTGTCTACCAACTGCGGGCCAAGAATTAGACCCACGGTGACAATAACACCGAGCACGATGAGACTAATCATATTACGTTTGGCCTTCTTGACCTTAGATGGCCTGCTTGAAAATTCGTCTCGCATGTTGTTTACTCCTTTAAGTTAAGTTGTTGTCAGTTTTGGTTTTGGCGAACCATTAGTTCTTGTGATCTCACCTCCTCTTCATACTATAATGTTGGCTAAACAAAAAGCCAATCCAACCTATCGGAAAAGAGAGGGTGAACTGGCTCTATGCGCTGTGTTTAGAATTTCTTGTTAGCAAACTTTTCCAAGAGGGCTATCGCAGCTGAGCTGCCTTCAAGGATAACCGAATCTTTCACTTTGGTAGCCTCTGTAGTTACGGCTGTCCTCCGCTTATACTTCTCATCGGCAAGTCGGCGGGCCTCTTTGTTGAATTTCTTGTGATAGGCTGCCACAGCATCCTTGTCTACAAAATCAAACGTTCCAAGAGTAATAGTTTTGGATGAGGAGCCATAGAACCTTCCAGCCGCCCGCGCGATTTCAGCATCAGCTTGAGCTTCTTTTGCAGTCTTAAGCCTGTCGGCGATCACTTTCAGAATGTTCTCTTTGGTCTTCAGTTTGACCTTGCCTGCCAAGATGCCCTCGGCTGCTTCAAAGTCGAGACCAGAATAGCCACCGGTTCGAAGATTGATTTTACCCCTGTAATCATTCTCGATTGCTTCGAGTTTTTCGGTAGTAATTGTGTCAATCCTCTTGGTCATGTAAACTTTCTGTTGTACTGTTAGAGCTTTCATAGTTTTCCTTATGTCTGGCGGAAGGTAGAGGATTCGAACCTCTGGTCCGGCTCATCACCGAACGACGGTTTAGCAAACCGCTCCCTTAAGCCTCTCGGGCAACCTTCCAGTTACTGGTGGCGGAGAGTGTAGGATTCGAACCTACGAGACGCAGTTAACGCCTACACGCTTTCCAGGCGTGCGCCTTCAGCCACTCGGCCAACTCTCCTTAGACTTTTGTTACCATAGTGTAAGGAACTCTCCACTTTTTACCCTCGTCTGTATCGACGCTAAGAGTTTTCTGGTTAACTTTTACTACAGTTCCTTCTAGTGTACGGTTACCGTAGCCCCTCTTACGTGTATTCCAGCTAACTCTGTCGCCTTTGGTGTAATTGAGAGATTCTTTTACAGCGGCGATTCTACGTCTCTCCTTTATGTAGCTTATAACAGTGTCATTCACCACAAGAAGGTCATTATCGGTCTCGATGCTTTCGAGCAATGTGTGGAGCTTGTCTCTTACTTTTTTGTCCATTTGGGTTCCTCCTAATTGGATTAACCCTCACTCTCTTCTTCGTCTTACTTAATTTCTTTAAGGGAATCATAAGGCATTTCGAAGAAAGGGGTCTCGCCTTTAACAGTAGTTACTGCAACCCCATATCCAATACAGCCATAAGTGTGGCCTCCGTACTTGTAGACTATCGTTCCCTCCTTAACTGTGCCGCTTAACCAATGGCATTCCTCTCTAGTCACAGCCCTAATTACTTCATACTTCAATTTTTCCTCCTGTTCTACCCCTGTTCAAGCGTAATCGGTATTTCCTTACCGTCCTTTACTTCGAAGTATAGAACTTCTTTTCCGGAGGCTCGGTAAAAGCACCCTTTCTGGCTACTGTAACCATAAATGACACCACCAAATATTCCTGGTTTCCTGATGTCCGGCTCGACAGCGGCAAGGTCTACTTGATAACCGGTGCGTTGGGTAGTTGTATCAGCGAAGTTAAGATAACCTTTGCTTCTGTTACGTAGATGGACGAAAAGCAGATTAGCTTTGAACGAGGCTTCTGAATTGAAGTAGCTGCCGCCAAAAAGCTTCTCAACCTCTTCGTTGTAACATGTGTCACAAATTTTGACGCTGAAGTATTTCTTAGTGCTTCTCTCGTCGTCTCTGGTACAAAGTAACCAACGATTGACACCTGGCCGCACATGACAACATTTACACTCTTTGTTAGAGCGCTTAAGGATTCTCATTTCAATAGCTTTTCTTGCCACCGAGTGAGGAACTTCTGTCCGCCTCCCGGTATAGTGTAGGATAACATCGTTATCCGGGATGAATTTAAGAACCTTATCATTCTTCATGCCACATCCTCCGGTTTAATTGTTATCTTTGGTCTTGAAGGAATTACCCTCCACTCCGTTTCGCCTTCGAAGCGCCACATCTTATACTGGCCCTTCTTCATGAGGTATTGAATGCGTTTGCCACATCCAGTGGTCACTACAAAATCGTCTCCTGTTCCTTCGATAATTACCGTGCAATCAGACGTTGTTAAATGCTGTGCAAAGCTTGAAAATGTTGGGCAAATAAAGAAAATAGCCAAAGCCACCAACAAAATTCTTTTCATATAAGTCCCCTTCCATGTGCAGCTCTCAATATTGTAGTAGCCACATGTCTATTATGTAACGGATGTTGTCCGGCTATGACTTTTTTATTGAAAATCTGCTCTAGTGCCACCATTACACCAACAGACCTACTCATACCAGCGTCGCAGTTAATCACAAGAATTTGTGGTTCAACAGCAATAATAAAGTCGAGAATGGAATCGGCCTGCTCTTTGGTAAACAGTTTGAACTCCATGCTGGCCATACGGTTTGTTGCCTGGTCCACGTCGTCAAATTTCATTCTGAGGATAGCACCCCACGAACCTATTAGTTCTGGATGTATGCCTGTAGCTATGGTTATGCTGATGAGCGCACAGGTGCTATCGCCTATTAATTGTGAGACTTTATCTCTGCTCTCGCACTTAATACGCATTAGATCAATCCTTTAGCCGAAGGTCCCACTTGTTGAGACTTTTCTTTAACCGGAGTTTCCGCTTATATTCTTTAAATATCTTATAGGAACGGAAGATACATCCAAGCTCATCTCCATCGTGGCAAGGTGCCCACTTTGTCTTATAAGATGCTTTTTCCCAGTGACTGCCGTCGGCAGGTCGGTACCAACCAGCTCCCACCCATTCAGGGTCCATAATTCCTCCTAATCCCAGTAATCAGGGACAATGAGTTCATTAAATCTATTCTTTACAGCTGTTCTAGGAGCGAGCTTTACGTGCATCATTCTAACCTGTTCGATGAGAGCAAGTTTTTCCTGCTTTATATTTTCTAGCTTTTCCCGGAGCTTAGTGCGTTCTTGGGTTATAGAAATATTCAGTTCAACCAAATCATTAACGCTCTCCTGAAGTTCTTTATTCTCTTGCCGAAGAACTCCTAATTCTTCCAACTGGCCCAGCTTTTCTCTAACCTTCTTCAGCATCGAAGTCTCCTTTGAACTCTGTATTTTCAAATCTGTTAAACCAGTCTCCACTTTCTAGAAGGCTAATGCTACCAAGTTTTTTCTCGCTTTCGAAAGTTTTCATGTCGGCGAAAAAATAAACCCAGCATTCAACTTCGTTACCAGCAGAATCAATAGCTACAATACGCTTTCTAACGTAGTAGTTATAAGGATTGTCATCACCATAATAGCCTTCGTAGTGATCCATAACATGAAGGAATTCACCGGGGACGTTTGCACGAACTAACATGCCTTTTATGATGCCTTCACCTTCAATGGCAGCAGGAAACGGTCCAAAGTCCCACAGCTGCCCTTGAATCTTCCCGGGTGTTCTCTCGATTATTTCGCCGATCTTAGAGTCCATCAGCGTTCCGTAGAAAAAGAACGTCATCTCTTGCATAGTGTCTCCTAAAATGTAGCACATTCGCGCATTTTCCTTAGCGCTCTATTATATCTTTTCCATACTGCTTGATGGCTCATAGACATAGATGGCGCAATTGACCTAAAAGATTCACCGACAGTGTGACGTGCAACGATGTTCCTGTCATTTTCCGATAAGACTGTTAGCAGGCCGTCTAGAAATTCAGGCAGTTTATGTTCTGCAACAGGAAAATTCCACTTAAATTGTTTGCCTTCTTTTCTGTCAACAAAATCGTCCGGAGCATATATGCCGAAGTCAACTCTCCAGCTTTTTCTCATAAGTCAATTAGTAGGAACGTAGTCCATACGTTGGTATTTCATACATCGCTCCCTGGAGCGCCTGAGAGGATTCGAACCTCCATGTTTCCATTTACCCTTCCAACGGGTTCGTAGCCCGAGGGGATACAGACGCTATGTGATAAAACCAGCTTCTTTGAGAACTTTTCGGTGACGTTCCATTCTCATACACGTTCCACATATCTTGTGAGATTTTGTGAAAATGTAACCATTAAATGGGCCATGAAACATACCTCTCAAAAACTTTACTGGCGAGCCCCAAGTTTGGTAAGGTTGGCAAGGAATAAAGACTCTTTTGCCGGGTTTATCATGACGAGCAACGTGCCACTTACCGCCAATAGCTATCCTTACAAAAATATTCTTTACTTTAATCCTTTTCTTATTAAATTTACCCACTTTCTCTTCTCCTTCGTGCGGAGGGTAGACGAATCGAACGCCCATGACTCTTCACCACGCCCACGGGTTCAAACCGTGTTGCCGACCATTCAGCGGTACCCTCCATTAACCGCCTGAGATTTCTCCTTCTGTAACAATTACGAACTTTACTTCATCCGATGGAACTACAATGTTGACACCATTGTCCAACCCGACTCGGTAGCAGCTTTTCATTTTATGCTTGTAAAGGCCACTCAGTCCGCCTTCGTTATGCACAATTTCCACTACTGTGCCAACATCTTGCGGAACAGCTCCATCCAACCGCATTGGCACTTGACCAATAGCTAAAGTCATCAAATCAGAAGGATTTAACGCGTCGAGTTGTAAAGCAGTAATTTTCTTTGCCATATCCTTTCTCCTTGTTGCCCTGAAGGACCCTTGCGGGTCCTTAAAAGGCTACGTGGTCCGATTCTTTAGAAGCCGGGTAGAAATCAACGAACTCTGAAAAGAAACCTTTTTCCCATATTCTCTGAGTCATACCAGAAAACCAACCACTGGAATGTGGTTTGCTTCCAGTTATACTCCATTCGTGTGTCCAGCTATCAAAGAAGTTCTCAATTCCCTTGTGCGCTAAAAACTCAAACAACACATAGCCAGGAAAATCTGTCATAAGTTCGCTCTGACCATCATGAAACCTTCGAATGTAAGAAGTATTCAAAACGTCCACTCTACCAGCAGTTGCAGCAGCAACTACATTATGTTTCATAATAGCCCAGAGCTCTCTGGCTACGTCGTAATCGTTCATGTCGATAGCATACCGTACTGCATCTTGATCAACGATGTTAAAGAAATATTTTTCCAAGTTCTGATGTGCTACACTAAATGCAAATCTACACAGACCAAGTGCAAAACCAGACAGTTCTGGCGACTTGAGCCAGAAATTAGACGGCACTCTGTATTCAACACCATACTTCTGCTTCCTATAACAACCAGCTCTGCCGTAGATTTCTCTTCGGGTAGCGCTGCCTTCGTCGCGGTCAAGTATTACTAATGGAATACCAACTAATATATCCATTAGCTGAACAAACTTCATAATAGCCTTGTCCTGGAACATATACTTGACAGTATGGGCGTCGAAGTTAGTTGCACCCATATGAATGTGTCCACCAGAATACCGGAATAAATGGTCTTCTGCCTCAGGGCCTGGTGGATTAGCACTACCACTGTAGGCATCGAAGTCTGGGTCGCAGCCAAATTCTCTTGCTTCCTCATGCGCAGCAGCCAAAATATCAGCTTCTACTGGGACAGTCGATTCCAAAGCGACCTGGTATTGAACACCGTCTTTCTTCGACTTCGCTAGTGCGACATTATGTGCCCCTGTTAGGCCATTGCGTATTCTCCGCAGCACACCTTCACGGCACCCGCCCGAGGAGAAGTTCATTTCACCCTGGAAGCCATCAAAAAACAGCGTAACGTTTGAACCGTCGATTTGTTTCTTCTTCGTTCTGTGCGGAAGGAAATAGTCTGCATTCATTGCTACACCATCGTCTCTTTTGAAAAAGAACTCGGGGTCCGCACCCATCGACGGGTAGTTCACACTCTTCACTATTTTTGGGTCTAAAACATACTTGTTGCCAGCCACCTTCTACCTCCTGAGAGCTTCATATTCAGCTAAGGTGTCTTCGTATAATTGTAACCGTTTAGTTACATCTTCCAGCCGTTCGCTGTCGCAGATTCCTATCTCAATGTGGAATAGCTTTACTAAGTCTTCCATCGCAAGCCTTACAGCTTTGCAGATGGCAAGTAACTCATTGCCGACAACAGGGAGTGCCCTGTCTACATCACAGATGAATTGGGCACATATCAAAGGTCTTACTCTTCTATTCAGAACACATCCTAACTCTGAATAGTATCTACATGGTTCATCTCTGCTTCTTTTGTCTTCTATTTCTCTAGCTTTGTCAAATTCAGGGACGAACCACATTCGCGGCACAGAGAAGTAGTACCGTAAAATATCAGCTAAATGTAAATGATTAACGTTTTTGCAGCATCTATCACGACAAACACTGCATGCTTTATTCGCGAAGTATTCTTGATCCTCTGCACTGACAACGATAAATCGTTGCAGCAGCTTAGCATAGTATGGAGTTTTACGATAACTCCCTTCGTTTTTGATCAGTTGGACAAGAGCTTCATCGACATCTTTCACCCTATTCTCCGTCTTCACGCACGGTAGTGGCATTGTCACTCCAGTCGTAGTTCTCGGCCTTTGATAGAAACAAAGACCGATTCAACGCGCTCGGGTCCATTCCTGCCTTGTGACACAGTTCGATAATGTACCAAACATCTTTCTTCGGAAGGCCGACTTCTGCTAATGCTCTTTCAACGTGTCGATCTATGGGGAACGATGGTAGACCTAGAAAATCTCTAGTAAATAGCCATAAGCATTTTCTTCCCTCGTAACCAACACCACACATTTTGAAGAACTCAAGTAATTGCTCTCTCCATTTCCTTGTGTGAAAAGCCCACTGCGTACACTTGAAACTAAAAGTCACCTTCTGCTCGCTTAGTGCCATAATCATGTTGCGTAGATAAAGATTTTGCCAATCCAATGGAAATGGTTTCCAATTACCGTATTTCGGTATAGCAGAGAGGTCAGACCATCTTTCCTCATACCACTCCATCGCAGCAGCTTGTACAGTAACTCTCCTAAGTCTTTTCCACGGTCCTGCGCCGAGGCATATAAGAAAGGCTCTGTTCGGATTATCAGGCAACCATTTCAAGTTGTGTTCCTCATCAGAGCCCAGCTTCTCTAGTTGATAGAGTCTATAGATTTCTTCTTCCAAACTCATCAGATATCTCCTGCCAAAACATCAGCCTGTCTATCACCGGCCAAGAAAACATTAGCTAACAGACCAATATCATTCAGTTCTTCCGGATGCCACTGGACAGCCAGCACTCTGCCTTCTACCGCAGAGAACGCTTCCAGAACATGACCACTCCAAGCTATCGGAGTTATCGGGCTCTGGTCCCTGCTGAACTGTTTGCTTCCTTTCCCAGTATCCTTCTGAATCCCTTGATGGTGCATGGAATTGACGGGAAGAGCTAACCTTTCTTGTCCTTCGTCTTCCAAACTGTAAAGTCTACGAGTGTGCCAAACGTAGTGAAAGGAGTAAGGTCTGTTTACGTCTTTGAGAGTTTGATTATGTCCTTCCATATGTTGAGTATACTTAAATCCAAAAATTCTACCATCTTCGGTACGTTCTTGGGCCAGTTCTCGAAAGATCAGCTGAAAACCTCGGCAAATTCCAAACACTGGTTTGCCAACGTCTACAAAGCCCCAAAAAAGTTTCCGTTCGAAGTCATCAAGTTCTGGGTCAATGTCGAGCGACGCATAGTTATCGTATCCATAGTAGATAGGGTCGAGATCCGAGCCGCCTTTCAGAATCAAACCGTCACATTCATCGATAACAAACTCTGGTCTTGTGCGCTGATCATAGCAGATTGGCTGCATGTTGGCATTGTGCACATACTCAAGATACTTGTTGTTGATTGCGCTTGTAATTTCACGCTTATTTAGAGTTAGCGCGATTTTCATCTCGAATCTCCTTCCTAATTCTTTTCCTCAGATCGTTGATTACCTG
>Ga0255046_10000117_pt1 | contig 17722 bp, 31 predicted proteins | sample BC1_12_27_MG_FD_183632 | JGI IMG/M metagenome (GOLD analysis project Ga0255046, IMG submission 183632) | Seawater microbial communities from Strait of Georgia, British Columbia, Canada - BC1_12_27 | ecosystem: Environmental > Aquatic > Marine > Strait | place: Canada: British Columbia...
CAACTGGAGAAGGCATTGTGTGCTGATGAACCAAGCTCCACATCATGAACTTATTACCTCTCACAGCAGGCTCACTAGCGCCCTTGCCAAGCTTAACCCCGCCAGCATTAGCAATGAAGTCCTTATTGCAATCAGCTGTTACATTATCCCCAGTCATTACATGGTCTTTTCCATCAATGCCGTAAGCTCCGCCACTCTTAGTAGCTAACGTGATTTTGTCGTCACCAAGCATTAACATCGACGTAACTTCACCATCTGCGTTAGAGGTCATCAACGTAGTCTCTGGCTTCTCTCCGTTCATATAGAGCGTACTGCCTAAAATATTAGTCAGCATCGTATGACCCTCTTTACTAAATGATAAAAACATAGATGACTCAGCGCCAGCTCCATCTCCGCGCCCGATCTTTATATGCAAATCTTCAGAATCGTCACTCATCTCAAGGTAATGGCCAGTTTTCGTTCTAATACCCTTTTTATAGGCGTCAGGACTAGTAAACGTATCAGATGTATTTTTAGTAGTTACCCAGCCACCAATATAGATAGGAAATTCAGGATTTCCGTGCCGAAACATCACCCATATATTCATGCCGATATCAGGCGGATGAAACAGTCCAGTCATGTTTCCCGTCTCAGGATCTACACCCAACCCAGGCATGGAAGGCAACATCCAATAATCACTACTTACATCGTCCTCTTCCACCAATTTAATAGCAGGACACAACGCCCTAACCCTACCTCTACTATCAGGATCTGCGTTGTCGATTACTTTACCCTCGTAAACCCCATAATACCTACCTGTTAACCACTCTAAACCCTTAGTAGCGTCAGCAAGTACACTTCTCAGCCACCCAATAGGGTCCGTCATTTTCTGGTAAGCATCATTTGTATGTCCAAAACTCATACTCTACTCCAATTGCCCGCCAGCGCCGATCTCCTCGTCGCCAGTTTTGGCTTTTCTACCGTCTCTATGAACAACAAGCGACATCTCCCAGGATCCAGGGCCGTAACTATGCGTCAGCTTATCAATTGCGTAAGGGCCGTCATAAACAAATCCAGCCCCGCCCAAATAGCATTTATTGCCACATTCCTCGTCAGGCAATCCAAGGCTAGTAATCACTCCTTTTTGAGCTGCATTACCCTGCCCCTGCCTGCTCTCAGCCGTCTTCTGTGCTTTCGCAGAACCACCGTCCTGAACTGCAATGCTGGCATGAGATACTGGAGATGTCTCGTCTCTCTCCTCGTCGTCACTAACTCCCTCTACCACCGTCTCTACAGGAAGATTGCTAGCAACAGAACCAACAGTAGGTGCAGTTTGATTCTTAGGATTTACTACCACCGTCTCCATCTCACCACTGTCCGTGAGAATATAAGACGTACTGCATCCATGGGCAGCTGCATCAGGTTTTGAAGACAACCAAGTAGCCACCCCGTCACCCTCTGGCGACCATGACAAGCATGGATATATATTAGCTTCCTCGTCTATTCCGCCCCTAATTACATATGTTTTTGGCTCAGCTTCTATCAGCCCCATGTCGCCTTTTGCGAACTCTCCCTTAGTCCCAATTTTCAAAACCCTGCCGCTTTCAGAATTTACGTCAGTCGATACCATAAAGACTAGGTTCATCTCTTTGCAAACATGGCTAACGATATCATAATATGATTTAGATAATATATGAGATGGAAAGCTGTCAGTAGACAATGTAGACTTAGTTAACCCCTCTCCTATGATCAAATAATCAGCTAAGCTGCCAGCCGCTTCAGTGGTAATGAAAATATCCATGCCCATCCCGCCAGCGCAAACCTCTAATAATTTAGTGTAGTCCCAGCCCGCTTCTTTAAGCTTTTTCTTGTCTATGTCGTAAGTATAACTCTCTGCCATTCCAGTTACCGTAATAGATCCAGATACACCATTAGCGTCTACACTAATACCAGCTCCGCCCTCTTTCATGAACCCACTAACCCAAGGCGTCCATCCGCCACTTGCGTACCCAATTCTGGCCCGAACTAAGTTACCCTGTTTAAACGGACTAGGAAGTTGCATGAACTTGATCCCAGCTTCGTAAGTCATATCAATTGAATAGGTAAACATCGCAACCCTGCCGCGCTCGTAATTAATAGATAATCCAGTCAAGAATGGCAGCTCAGGTGCAGCCCATCTCCAGACAGTATTGTCAGTAGGGTCAGTAACGATCACTTGTGCTACAGGATCAGTAAATAGCGTCATGTTAATCCTGCCTCCTCAACACGCCGCCTTGAGGGAGCAACTTATCCCTAACCCATGACTTACTAGGTATCTTAAGTACTTGGCCTCTATAGATTTGTATATCAGGCAAGTCCATATGATTCCTGGCAGCAATAACGTCCATCAACACAGGATCCCCATAAAACTCTACAGCAATCTGGTAAAGTGTAGTCCAAGAATGCTCTACTACATAATCGAATTCATTTTCCTCAACTCCATCCCAATTAGGCATTATATACATGCCTCTGAACCTGATATATGACTCATTCTCAGAATCGTATATTAAATACTCCTTCATGAACTGCATGCGCGAATTATCAGGCGACTGTAATAAATTCTCCCTTGGTTTTGGATCTACTGCTTTTACCATAACTTATTACGATGGCAGTACTGCCAGCCTCCCATTGTTCACGCTTGTGCTAGAAACTAACTGTGAATTTGCTATAGAACTCGTGTTCTCCTGTATTTTCTTCAGCACCACCCTAGTCTGATGGCCATCAGCTATAATCGCAGCTATTACACCAGCCATGCCAGGAATTGATAAAGCAGCCTCGAATGTCTTCTTGGAATTCAAATCAGCCTGGCCCTCCATCTGAATGGTGCCCATGTCCATCCCTTTGCCGCCGAAATCCTTAACCATCTGATGTGCAATGCTCTGCAATAATGATTTCTTGCTAGACCATTCCTTGACCTTTTCTGCGTAAGTGTCTAATGATGCTATGACCGAATCTTCAAGCACTTGAGAAATGGTGTCAGAAACCATTCCAGCCGAATCAAATATCCCGTTAGCGAATTCGTACATAATGTCTAGTCCGCCATGATACATTGGGTTATTCCCAGGGCCACCAGCCAGTGGGCCCTCTTCAGGTAACGACCCGCCAAGGTTATGCTTAAGCTTATCCAGTGGCTCCTTCACCCCATTATCTACTGCCTCAACACTCTCCTTGCTACCCAGTGCCTTGCCAAACTCTCCCATTATCTCAGTTCCAGCAGCAGTTGCGTTGGCAGTATACCCCATGATATCCTCTGCTTCAAACTTGGCTGCCTGCATAATGTCTACATCTCCAGATTGTAACCCACTGGTAACACGCTCTAGATCCTTGCGCTCCCGTTCAACAGCAACCTTCATAATGGCAAATTGCTCAGTAGCAGCTTTTATTGTCTGATCCCTAGTGTTTTCTTCTCCCCATATGTCCTTAGTGAAGAAGTCCCCTATGTCAGTAGTGCTAGTTCCAGACGTCCAGGCTTCCTTGAGATTTCTTTCAGCCTCAAAAAGTGCCTTAACCTTCTCATCACTAGTCCCGCTTTTGGCGACGTTCCTAACATTGGTAGTGCCGCTTCTTATCTGCTCAAATTTGTCCTGTTGCTTATCAGTAAACTCTTCCCACTCATTGCTGATCATAGTCCCTACAGCTGCACCAGCAGCAAGCATAGCCACGTATATAGACCCACTCTTGCTAAACCCGTTTGCTATCACTCCAACGAAACTACCAGCAGCTCCAAGTAGCCCGCTGCCACCAACCGCCCCCAATAGAACCCCACCAACTGCAAGCTGTCCGCCAGTTCCCATCTCTTCGCCAACTTTACCCCACGCCCACTTCAGCGCCTCCCAGACTTTTTCGCCAAGAGTAGATAAAGCAGGCCAAATGTAATCGTCACCTATCTGAGCCCATGGGATCTCAGTAGTGATATATGTCCAGATAGCCTTGGCCCCCTCTGCTATCCTTGGCCATGCCCTTTTTATTCCAGGTACAACCTTGGTATCCCATGCCTTTACCACTTTTTCCCAAAGTGGCTTGATCGAATCCATTATCTTATTCTGCTCACTCGCATCAAGCATGAAGAATCCTGCTATCCCCCCAGCAGCAACCCCTCCAATGCCAAACATGCCCATTAGCTCCTTTACAGGTGCCAATTCAGACCCAAGATCCTTGAGCGTGTCAAATGCTAGTCCGAATTTTATGCCCATTTTCGAAGCGCCCTTGGCATCTAGCCCCATCGCCTCGCCAAGACTTAAGAATAATCCAGTAGCACCCATCTGCTTAAACCTAGAGAGTGAATTTATAAGCCCACCCCATGTCTCATCAGACCCTAGCTCCTTAATCTCTTTGCCAACTTCCTTATAAGCACCCATCTGCGAGCCGACTAGCTTCTTCACGTCAGATCTGGCTATACTCCTTATCTGAGTATCAAAACTCTCTTTAGCAAGATCAAAGCTCTCCTGTAGTGTCCTGCCAGTCTTGAACGCTTGATTTCCGTATTTCTTAAGCGCACCCTCTCCGTCTATGGTTGCGTTAGTCATCTTGTCAAGCGCTTCAGTACCCTTGGTAACATTTCCAGCCAACCAACCAAGGCCAGCTGCACTAGACCCCATAGCTTCGCTTAACCCCGCTAGCGCATGGCTTACATTCCCAGATTGATCAGGGCCCATTTTCTCGAAAACTTTATTTATTTCAGTTACACCAGCAAGAGCATCGCGAGATCCTACCTGGATTATCCTTACGGCCTCCTCAGTGCCTATCCCAAGCTGTGACAAGAATGTAAATAGCTTAGAGTCACTCAAGTTTCCAGACCCGCCATGACCCATTATCTTGTCGATCTCAACTGATTGCTCAGCAAACATCTTAGCCGTAGCCTCACCTGCCTTAGTAGCATCAGCCTCAGTCTCGCCCATCTCCTTAAACGCGCCTGAAAGCTTATACGTTGACTCCATAAGGCTTTGAATCTCATCAGCAGATCTAGCCAGATTTGGAGGCAAAGTCTCGAATGTAGCGTTGAGGCTATCAAAATGACCCTTGGCACCAGCAATCGCATTAATCCCAATTTTGGAAACCTTGCCAATTGCCATGATATTATCGATCATCTTTCCAGCTTGCTTAGGAGAAGCACCCCAACTATTGACCATATCTGTCATTAAAGCAGTATACGTATCCATCGTAACGCCAGTAGTCTGCGTGACTTTGACCCACTCCTTCTCAGACATGCCCATTGCGTCAAGAGACTTCTTCGCAGCATCGCTAGCTTGGTCTATACCCTTTAGCGTCTCGCCAACACCCTCAACGCCAGTGTTCATGCTTATGGCCATGCTGACCATTCTACCAGTAAGTTTCTTTGCTTCTTTACCAGTTAGGTCCATGGCAGCTACCATAGGGCTTACAGCTTGTGTATAGCTAACTGCCATTGACTCAAGACTATTTGATAGGTTTCCAGTATCTCCAGTTAACGACCTTACGTTACTAGCAATTGATGCTATATTGAATTGCTCAGTACGCTTATTCAGCTTAGCCCACATCTTGCCGAGCTTAGAACCTTTTTTATCCTGCTTATCTAATGAATCATTTATGCTCTCTAGACTGTTATTAGCAGAATCAAAAGCAGCGCCTAGCCCTACATCTCTTGCCCCGAAACCAAATGCTGCTCCTAAAAAATTATTCATCTATTCCTCGCGAACTCAAGTTCACCTATGTCGCCTGGGCGTCTGACGGTTAGCCTGTTTGCGCTTCCTTTCAACCTCTTTTTTTCCTTCAACAATACGCTTCCGCCTACTCCACGGCATTGCCATTGTTCCAATGTAGTCAGGTCCAAACACCTCTGCGAGAAAATAAAAATCACTCTCAAGCGCTCCTAAATCTCCGATGGGAAAAAAAAACTTGGTTGACCCACGTCTAGTTCTGATTCCCATTCATTCTCGCACGCGGGGCAGTCGAACTCTACAACAGTATCAACTGATCCCTCGTGCTTATTAAACAATTGCCTAATTTCGTTTCTGTCTCTCATTGGTAGTGACTTGAGTATTGCAATAGACAGGTCATGCCCACGCTTATTTTTCTTACTGTCTCTATCCATGAATTTATGCTCTAGCCCTGAATCACCCATTATTCCATCGACTGAATCAATCCGGCTCATCATTCCAAGCGTAATTTTGTCGTCTTTGTTTTTCTTGTATTTAGCAAGCCATTCTTCGTCGCCAGCATTCATGACATGCCAATGGACTATTTTCCCAGAAGCTATCTTATCCTCGCGAGATCTGGCCATAGGCTCTATCATCTTCAGCATTTCTATCTCAGAAAGATTAATGTTGAATTTAACAGTCTCATTGCATTTTTCCTTAGGGCATTGAACCTTTACGCTGTACCAATCGCCCAATGATATACGCCTGATTGCTATTAATGCCGCCATTCTGTCAACAGCAGTCATCTCATTTACTGCGTTTACTACTTCTAATCTATTCTCTATTCCGCCAATTCTAATAGTGCAATTAGCTATTATCTGATTCAAGCGCGATACAATCGGACCTTTACCTGCAAGTAGGTCCTCTTCGTTGCCCGTCATTTCCTTTACAACTAATACGTCATGAAGGTTACCATCTTTGTCCACATGACCGCTGGGGAGCAATACACCTAAAGACCCTGGACCTGTATCCTGCCAGGATTCACGCTGCATAGTAGCACTTATAGCAACATTCTCAATCGCTTCACCCTTTTCTGCAACTATCTTCTTATCAGCCTTCTTTACCATCGTTCTCACCTTTCATTACTAGCGCCTTAAACACTAAAAGCTCTTCGCGCCGCTTTTTTACATTCCAATTAACAACAAGTCCACGTATTACATCACTTAAAGACCTACCCTCATTCTCACAGTATTTAACCATTTCGTCATAGATCTCATTTTTAATGTCGACATTAAGTCTCATGAGTAGAGTTTACTCAATTACATATACCTATACAAGTAAATTTTATTGTATTGGCTAAAATGCTCGTCAAATTAAAATAAATAAAAACTGCATCGCTGGGTTGACAAACCAGATAATCGAGTTTAAGCTTCACTTAGATGCTGGCAAGATGCCAAAAACAAAAGGAGAATACGTAACATGAATAATCCAAAACAATTCCAAGCAACCGTAGACTACCCAGAAGACTATTATTTTGACACCTCTGGAATTGATGAAATAATAGAGCATGAAAACTACGAAACTAATTTAATCCTCGAAACAGACGAACCAGGATCTCTTTTTGATCCACTAAGGTAGATAAATGTCCAGATCTAGAAAGAAAACCCCCGTCCATAACATTGCTAGCAATGGCAGCAAGAAATCAGACAAGAAACTCGCCAACAGAACCTTCCGGCGAAAAGAAAAAGAAGCTATCTTTAATGAAGAAGAGCCTCCAGAGGACGTAAAAGAAGTCTCTGATATATGGGGTTGGGATTGCGATGGCTGGAGATATGATAACCGTCTACTAGATGGAGACCATGATGATTTTTTCAGGAAATAGACGAACTCAAGTTCGTGAAAAGGAAAACAAAATGTCCATAGAAAAACAAATTGAAGTAATTGACACTATCTGCAAACATAGCTCTATTCCTATTGACGAGCTAGAAGAGCTAAAGGACGCCTCCACCGAAGCCCTCAAATTGCTCGTTGTCAACCCACAGGAATCAATGAGCGTACGCATCAAGCGCCTTAAAAGAGCCAAAGGAGAAGCCGGTAGAATCGCCGTACGCATGGAGATGGAGCATATCATCGATGTTGCTTCAGCTGTTCACGCACACGGTGGCCAAGCTTCTAGTACTAGGCATCATTATATTAGTCTTCTTTCTTCTCTCTCTGAAACCATTATCTAGCCCTGCAACTTTTTCACAACTACGCAAAACCATACAATTAGACCCAACCTATCAATATCGTTCATGTTTATCCTCTCTCTCGCGATATGGCTATGAAAAAGTTGCGTACTCTAACCTGAATTATGTCCGTTACTGCCCTGTATTTAGCCTCTCAATACTTGGCATGCTGATTGCATCGCTATCAGAGTATGCTGCATGATGCAGCCAGAAGAAGGAGACCACAAGATGGACACACTGGAATTCATGTACTTTTTATTGCTCGCCGCCAGTGCAAGCCAGTACGCAGGAACCGACAACACAGTCTTAGATCGCATCAATATGGCAACTGCGTATCTAGACGACCAAAAGATATGGGAAATATCTCCCAAGTCAACAAATGGACTCAAATCAGTCAAAGTTGGCATCGGAGACAAGACATACACGATATCGATAGAAGAATGTAAATAACAACAAAAGAATCAATCGATTCAAAGCAAAAAGGAGACCAAAATGTTTTTAATCACAAATTTAGAAGAAAACCTGTTCTGGGACGACAAACGTAATTGGGTAGAACGAGAAAAAGCACATGAATATGGGTTTGTATCCGATCTACCCTATAGACTCGTGTCTGACGAAGAAGTGGAGAAAAAGGACTGGAACTCTGCATTCAACAATGCGCCAATTCGGTACCACTCAAAGGATAGGGAATTCCAGCACCCCAGAACTAAGGCTGTGTTAGCAAAAGCAGTACTAGCAAAGGATGTCTAATGGGGTCGTTAGCTGTAACATGTAGCTGTGGAAGAAAATACACAGAATATGAATTCAAGGCTCTTCCGCCGCCTAAAACAGGCAAAGGTGGAATACTGACAGTAGGTATCGATGCCTATTTAGTTAGAAATTGTCCTTGTAAATCTACACTCCATATGCCTATCGACGTAAATGGCAACTACTATAGAAAGGGTTAAAAGGGTCGAAACATCAGAATTCACTAGGCGCTTTTAAAGACGAACTTGAGTTCACGAAAGGATTGAAATGAATTTCAGAGATATAAAAAGCTTGCCCAGTGCAAATTACACGGTAGGCATCCCATGGGACTTCTTGGCAGAATGGCTCGACAAGGATCGTGGCATGAAAGTAGATATGAACCCAGAATATCAACGCGGATACGTGTGGTCTCAGGATCAAAAAACTTTCTACTTAGAGCACATCCTAAAAGGTGGCTTAGGTGGAAGGGATATATTCTGGAATTGCCCAGGATGGATGACTACTTTTACTGGCCCGATGGAACTGGTAGACGGCAAGCAGCGCATATCCGCCGTTCTCGAATTTATGGCTGATAGAATACCATGCTTTGGAACGCTATATTCAGAGTACGAAGGTTTCTTGCCTGGTAGCATATCTTTCACGTTTCATATCCACAATCTAGAAAACAAACAGGAAATAATTGAATGGTACATAGCAATGAATACGGGAGGATCCATTCATACAGAAGAAGATCTAGCCCCGGCATACGCGCTTCTAAAAAAAGGTGAAATATAATGAGCCAACAATCAGACCTGACTGGAATGGCCTGGCTAGAGCGCAAAATAGTCCTAGTGAAAAACAGGGCTCAAGGACAAGAGCAGTGGATGCTAGAAGACGAGCTATGCACAGGAAAACTAAGAGGCACCAGAAAACAATGGTCTGCGTACCTCAAAGGAACTGTTTGGCACATGATGCCAGAAGATCCTAGTAAAGCTGAAAGTTGGGTTCCAGCCCTTAATGAATGGACAAAAGAAACACTAGACAACAACCTAACACCGTGGGACGGCGATAAGTCGTACACAGAACTATAGAAAAGGACTGAAGAAATGAAAACTGTAGTGAACACTCCCCACGAATAAATTCGGGGGCTTCTAGGCATTACTTGCCAAACTCTGTGTCCCCAGAGTTAAAATATTTAGTGCTGCATTTAGATCCCGATCAATCACAAGCCCACAATTCGGGCAATTATGTACCCGATCTTGAAGCCTCTTATGAACACGATATCCACAAGCACTGCAATCCTGAGACGTATATGCCGGGTTCACCTTCACAACTCTCTTACCAGCCCATTCTGCCTTGTAAGAAAGCTTATCTATGAAAGACCTCCAACTAACGTCTGATATCTCACGATTAAGATTCCTATAGGAACCTTCCTTCATTTTATTAATATTCAGATCCTCAACACAAATGCAATCATATTCATCAACTAATTTCCTAGATAACTGATGTGCAAAATTCTCACGGCGATTACGAATTCGCTCATGAATCCTTGCAATAACCTTGCGAGACTTTTGTGTTTTTGCCTTTTGATGCCTTCGCTGTGCCTTGGCAAGCGCATTGGCATCCCCCTTGAAAAACCTCGGATTTTCAATAGTAGAACCATCAGACATGGTAGCAAAGTGCTTAATACCAACGTCAATCCCAATAACTTTTCTAGGAATTAATCCTTCAACACGTGCATCTTCCTCGCACGTTAGAACCACAAACCACTTGCCCGTAGGCGTTCTCTGAACAGTGCATCTCTTTATTTTTCCAGCGGTTTCCCTGTGCAAAACTATGGGCACATGGCCGATCTTGGAAAGATATATATGATTTCCTTTAATCTTGAAACCAGACTGGGGGTAACAAAATGAATCATACCTGCCCTTGCTGCGAAACCTCGGATGACCAGCCTTCTCCCTGCGCTTAATACGACGAAAAAATGACTTGTAAGCCAAGTCAAGCCGCTCCAATACGTTCTGAAGAACTTGAGAATATACATCCTTGAATTCTACAAACTCTGCCTTTAACTCAGACAACTGATTATATTGATCATACGCAGAAACACCCTGCTTTCTGCTACTCCATAGCGTCTTCCGCTGCTCAAGCGCTACATTCCAGAGACACCGGCATTGCTCAAGCGTCCAGTTCAACTTGGAACTTTGGGCCGCCGTAGGATAGATCCTATATTTGTAATTCCTAATCATCCCAATCAATATACCGTGCCTTTTATGTCCCAACGAATAAATTCGGGGGTTTTACGGCTGTTTTTTTTAATAAAATAAATATAAATTTCATTTAAAACCTCATGTGTTCATCTCTTGCGATCTCTGCCATAACGTGCTTCTCAAGCTCCACTGAGCAAAACTCATTCCTCGATAACTCAGCCAGAACCTCTGTTCTGATTTTATAGCTCTTACATATTACACTCTCTTGGCCCACCTTGATCTCATATGTGAACTCAACTAGACCATCGCTATCCAATCCAACCTTGACACATGTGCCACTAGCTCCAAATCGGATCTTGCCGTATAGCCCACCTAATGTCTCTAGTTCAAATACTACCCTGTTTATTTCTTCTTTAGTTATCATACTGCACCCTCCTCCACTGGCAATGCCCAGTCTTCAATCTTGATGTTAATTTCAGCGCCAACTATTTTGGCGTTGCTATCTGACTTGTACGATTTTGTAATGCTCCATCGGACTACTGTAACCCCGTTCAGGCTGTCTACAACGGAAGCAATGCACCCTATGATCTCAGGCGCTACACTTTTTCGCGCGCTCCTCTCCATCGGACCACACTAATTGCAACCATGGCTTTCTATTAGTCATTCCCCACTCTCTACTCCTTTGAAAACCTGAATGTAGGCTCATACATATTATCAGCATTCCACGCAGGGCTATCATAGCGAACCGTCCATCCAGCTTTTCTGAAAACATTCTCAACGTCTAGATACTTGTTATTGAATAAGGCTGCCCTATCCATATTGAATTCATCAACTAGCCTATCAATAACGTCTTTCTGCAATATGGTAGAGTTGTGTCCGTTCCATTTTTCTACTATCATCTCGTTAAAAACCTCTATTACTTCGCCGCCGAACCTGCTTTGCCAAAGAACTGTGGCCCCTTGGGTAGAAACCTAAACTCACAAGGCAGATGAAGTGTCAAATTATCAGCCTTATTATCCAGATATAGACTAACTGCGATATGATCGCTATACGCTGCACCACCACTTACCAGAGTAATGTCCCTTGGCTCTAAACCAAGATTAGATATGTAGGCGTCTGCCTTTCTATACATCTTTCCATATAGCTCCTTGCTCATCTTAGCGCCATCTTCCTTGCGCCCAGCTGTACCTATGATGCCTATTGTTATTCCTTCACGGTTAGCTTTCTTGCGTAGCTTTTCTGTTTCACTTAGCATTCCTCTTCGTAATCCTTCCTGAGAATCGTAAATGCAGTATAGAAATCCATCTTACCTACCTTATCGCATGAATAAACTATAGTCTCATCCTTGAAATCATCGTACTCCTCAATAACTGCTAGCGATACAGTGGAATCTTTATCAAAATCAATCCTAAGCCTTCTATTAGATTTATCTCCATACCAGACTCTGATACTGTCTGGCGAATCACAATTAGTCCAACTAGGAGACTCGCCAAATCTACTGAGTATCCAACCCTGCATCTCCCTGACATGCTCTTCTAAGTCAAACAGTGCTCTGTTCACTGACTCTCGTGTAATGAATGCGTCAAACTTACTAGCCATGCACTGTTCGAATACGTCCTCAATAGTACAATTCAAAAGCTTAGCAGCCTCCTCCACTGTTACAAAATCTTCTTTTGCATCTTTCATTCTATCTCCAGTAAACCCATCTAGTTGCAATTGTTTCAGCAATCGTTTTTTAGCCTGTTCTCTTTCATACTCCTCTAAATTGTTTTTCTTCTCTTTCACCTTTAGACTATCCATCCTGCACTCAAGTTTCCACGAATCGACAACTACTAGATTATCGCCGTTGTCACCACATTTTCCACAGCGCTTCCGGCCAACTTCATTTACAGTATGAAATCCATCTAGCTCCAACAATTCAGAACATTTGTTGCACAAATAATCAATCATTATTTACCTTCTCTATTGCCTCTATTCCTTTTTCCATCCTTTTTCTAGCGACCGGATTTACAGAATGAACGGTCATTGCTGGAGGGACAAACCCCCTCATTACGACAGCCTCCTCTATCCACAAGATAACATCGTATCCAGTTCCTCTATTGTCGTCCCCTAGATCATGATCTAGGCTTAACTGCTCTACGTTTCCACCTTTTAACAGGTTAATAACCTCATCTGGCCACCTCGCACGAATCCACCCATCTGGAGCAGCTCTTATATCGTCTAGATAAACACGCATCTTTATTTACTCCTTATATCTAGCCAAAAGTACCCTTTTAGGCGCTGTTTTGGCGAGTTAAACAAATTAAGCCACCAGTGACTAACCGCTTTGTGTAGCCTCTACCCTACACTCGTACGCTACCATGCGAGAAAAGCCGCAGCAGCCAGGAGGGGGTTAATGGTAGATTCCATCCCTTTACTGGTGGCGGTGAAGGAGATCTTGTTCCAACACCTTAGAGCCTGGGACAAGGATCGAACTTGCGCGGTGCAGATTACAGATCTGCTGCTCTACCAACTGAGCTACCCAGGCAGGGTGGAGGTCATATTTTTGTTCCCAGAACTATCAATCTAGAATCAAGCACTGGAATCTTGGCCGTGAAAAAAAGGCCCCCAAGAAAAAATTCCGTCAGCGTATCTGGTAGCTACTCCTAATACACGAACGACAGAAACCAAACTTATCAAAGAACTACACTAACTTGACATATGCTTGCTGGCTTGTCAATACCTGCATTCTATCTATATTTAGCTTCAAGACTTCTTTAGCAGTATATCCCTAGCCCTATCAATACCCCATATTCTAGCAGCTGTTGAATATTCAATCGCACCTTCTGGATCCATATGGATATGCTGACTTATTAGCGCTCCAACTCCATTAGCACATGTCAAGCTTACATCCGTAAAACAAACTGGACACTCTACCTTCCAAGTCGGCGGGCTCGTGTTTTTCTCAACGGCATCCACATGGTCCAAAGAAAGTACACTATTGCAATTCTTGCATTTCACCTGGACATTACCCTCTTTTATTACTTTGATCATTACTCCTCCTGCGAACTTGAGTTCGTCTCTGCCTCTACCTTCATCGTAGTCTCAAATACTAGATCAGCGCCACAAAACATCTTCTTTCCAAAAATATTCATTACTTCATGAAGGTGGAACTTGATAAAACCATCGTCACCCTCTCGGTCAAACCTATATAACCCCTCATGCGCTGCCAGTATTCTATCCCCTTTCTCAGTAAGCTTTATCCACACATCATCGTTTGTATTTATCTCGATCATATTATTCACCTTACCATTTTGTTGGCGTCACCAAATTGGTTGTCACTTGTTATTCAGCACTTTCTTTCTGGATACAGTGAAGTTCTCACACTTTTGACAAACGTCAATGTTCTTGCTGTCGCCGCTGAAATCCATGCAATGTTCAGGCGAAATAAGCGCCCCTCCTTTTTCAGGACATACAAATTTAACACCCGCTTCTGATCCACATACTATCGCGCTGCTCCTTTCTAGTAAGTTTTTACTCGTGGCTTTAGCCATTAATCCCTTTTGATTTCCAGACGCCTTCCAGATGTCAAACATCAATCGCTCGCGCTTTGCAACCTGGCTATAAATCGCCAGCTGCATTGACGCGGTCTTCATATCCGTCTTTCCATCCATTACGCTAGTTAATAATTCTCTCAGTTCGGTTACTTCAGTTTCAATTAGTCCCATTTTGGATCGCCTTTCCATGTCTAGTGCAGCAATTCTTGCCATGCACAGTTACCTTAGCATAGCTTATGCAATCACCGTATTCGCAGAAGCTAGCTAGTCGCCCATTTTCCATTTTTTTTGCAAAATTCTTCATCATTAGCGCCATCCACTGCTTAAGATGTTCCCCAGTTGGATGCACCCCCCATTCTCCTTCCAAATGTACCCACGACCACCTACCTGCAACTCGCCGATCATCATTATCTGAAGGCACGTACTTGCATTTTCCTTTGACGTATTTAACAAGGGACGCACGATGCTTATCACACAGATCGCCTATATCAATCATGTCCCCGTAACCATGGTTGAGTCCGAAATAATTAACCCTATCATCAACTGCCTTCCCACAAGCCTTGCAGGTCGCAAGACCCATACGTATAGCACAGCCATCACATAGCCTCTCTCCGTGGTCCATTGTAGAATTAAACGCCTTGAAACACTTATCACACACACTAAAAGCACTGTCGCTTTCCATTTCAGTGAATTCACTGTATTCTTTCGACTTGTACCCCCCTTTAACCCGTAACTCAGTAACCGAAAGCCCATTGTCCATGCATTTAGTATAAATAGCTCCCATCAATGCTTTCATATGGCTGTAGTTGCACCACTTTTCGTTAAACTGATACTTGTGATCACTCTCTAGCATTATATCCCACCAGTATAGCCCCCACTTGTCCACTTTGTCATTCTCAGCAGCCTGAACCATCAGCCACCACCACGTCTTTTGCACAGTCAGTACTATTCTGAAAGACATTGTTTTAAGATTTAAACCATCTTCTCCTTTTATCTCAGCCCTATGGTTGCATATCTCTATTCCCTCCTTAACAGCTCTTATAGACATCTCGGCATTATATTCTATCTCACTCTTGTCCATTACTAACTCTCGCCTAATACAAAATGCTCGCCGCAATAAGGGCATTCTATTTTATCGCCCTCTTGAACCACCTCTTCCTCTATAGCTCTTCCGTCGTCATCAAACTTCAACCTCCACACATCCCCAGCTTCTTCACCATTTGCAAGAAACCCTCCCGTAAGCCCAAAATCAGGAAATTCCAGCCTCATATTGTCAATAATGATATTCACACATTCTACCATGTTGTAGGTTTTCTCTGATCCATTCCACTTCAAGCATGAGAAGTCTTCTGAAATTTCGAGTTCTATATAGGTAGGGCTGCCATCTTGCGACCATTCCTTGTGATCCCTTACATCCTCGCCGAGGAATGTCTTTACCTTTGCCAGCTGACCTATTGTAATATCTTCCTTGAACTTCAATTCTCCACTGAAATCAGTATTGTATCCCATTTTTTACTCCTCATTTCTTCCCTACATGTTTATAAGTAGGGTAGTTATTATCCCGCGCGAACTTGAGTTCGTCTTATTTATAGCCTAATGAACCTATATATTATCTTTATAGGTTTTCATCGTTCCGTCAATTTGCAACTTCGTCCTTTGGAATCGCTATATCGCTCATTTTCCTTATCCATCCTTTTGTTATTTCTTTTAACAATATACTTAGCATATAGAAGACAAATCATGTCCGCCTGCTTGTTAGGTAAAGTGGCCACTGGAGATGTATGTAAATGGTTATAAGCTGCATTTACATATTGTTCCTCCGCATTAGACATACTTTCAGGAATTAATAGAGAAATCATAAGTCTCTGTGTTGCATTACACTTTATATCAAGATCCATTTGAGTTAAATCTCTGTCTTTCATTTATTTGCTCCTATCTGTAACATCCGTGGAAATTCAGTGTAAACGTTTCCACTGTCGGTTCTCGATACGTTTCCTTCTTAAATGGTTCTGGAGGATACGGCTTCATCGTTCTTGCATCTGCAAGGTCGAACACTTTTCCAGGCTCAGTAGTCCGTTTAGTAACTTCCACATTATCAAAAGTCAAAGCCTGTATATACTCTATTAATTCTTCTTTTGTTAAAAACATGTACTAGCCTTTCTATATTGCATTGTTTGAGTAAAATCTCTGTCTTCCATCTACTTGCTCACTTTCTTTTGTTTTTTTACCCATCTCCTGAAATCAACTTCGATCATGCTGTCACACAAACTGTCATATCCGCAATATGACCTCCCACAGTGCCTTCTGCGCCATGTCTCAGCCATAGCTGTGTCTCCTTCAAAACCCTCCAGAATATATGCTCTAATATCTGCGTCTAGCTGAATCTCCCCACTGTCATAACCTAATCTCATGGTTAGAAACAATATGATTGCTATTGAAAAAGCTGCGCATAAAATTATTATCGATATGTTTTTCATTTATTTGCTCGCTTTCTTAATCTGTATAGGCTATGAATTTGAACGTTCCGCCTCCAAAATTCACAAACCTTCCACCGAATGTTCCATCTACCTCTTTCCGCACTTGACTTTCTGTGGTTCCAGGAGGGTAAACCCCATTACACTCCATCGTTGAATTGCTGTGCCCCTTGACCCGCCAGTCGATCTTTGTTTTGTCGAGCGGCTTTTCTTTATACCAATCAATTGGCACTATTGTGGCGCTCTCGCTTGAAATGTCAACTTCATCACCAGCCTCCCAGTCGCATTCTGGGCAATATTCCCTTGATTCAGTACAATATGAACAAGGAGGGTTAATATGGCATGAGCAACCATCTAGTTCACTGTCATGCAATCCTATAACACCCGTGCATTCTTCTCTTCCGCACTTCTCTCCAAATAAATATCCAGGTTCAACGTCGTGCTCTTGATTACCCATTTATTTGCTCGCTTTCTTAACAGCTCCGTAAGCACTACACCAGTCTTCCATGGTTACATATTCTTTGTTTTTGTTACATCTAGTCCCAGTTCGATGTTTGCAATTTTCGCATTTTTGACCTGATTTGAATTTTGCCATTTTATTTCTCCTTTAGGCATCTTGCCCTCAATCTCTAATAAATTTAACATCAATTAACTGGTTTGTCAACAGATGAGGCAAACTAAATCATCTTCTTTGCAACCACAACGACCTACGCAATCAGTGCATCCTTCCTCTCCGCAAGAAATACAAGAGTATATATTGCTATCCGTTACTTCAGCCTGGCAGTACTTGCACGTTGAAACTACTGATACCTCTTGTGCCCCACTTGCGCTTTCAGCATCTTTTAATATCTCATCTAGAAAACACCACCTGTAAATGTCCGTGCAATCAAACCCGGTCCAGCTCCCACATTCGGGGTC
>Ga0255046_10000118_pt1 | contig 17713 bp, 29 predicted proteins | sample BC1_12_27_MG_FD_183632 | JGI IMG/M metagenome (GOLD analysis project Ga0255046, IMG submission 183632) | Seawater microbial communities from Strait of Georgia, British Columbia, Canada - BC1_12_27 | ecosystem: Environmental > Aquatic > Marine > Strait | place: Canada: British Columbia...
ACCCATTCGCCATTCACCCACCAATGCACTGGGCGGCGACCATCTTCCGTCTTTGGCCCAAAATGTATCTCTGAGGGCTTCTTCCTCTCTGCCGTCATGACAGAGATGCCTTGATCAAGGCAGTAATCACGTACCTGAGTATTAGACCAATGCCATGAATTACATCGAAAATACCATTGAATATGTTCATTTATCCCTCTCCACGCAGACTGCGGTTGCCCCTGTCCCACTCTTGCCGCCCACTCGCTTCTCCAGCGCTTCCTCTGCTGCTGCCATACAGCTCTCGTAACTCTGGTATGTGCCTACCTCTATGGGATCACTCATCCCAGCAGAGGTCCACATCCAGATAATCATTACCCATTCGGTCATAATTCCTTCTCCCACCAGCGCAGCCCTGAGTCGTCTTTCCGCTTAAGATGCGTTAGCTCGTACGTCAGATACCACAACCAAAAATAAGTGCATCCGGCAAGGACTAGCAGCTTCAGCGCATACTCACACAGGCTCATTGAAACTAATTATTCTCCAGCCATAATCTTGAGGATGGCCTTGGTGTCTTCCTCGACAATTTCAACCTGACCGCTGACGCGACCGACCTCGCTCTTCACGTCATTGATAGCTCCTGTGTTGCCCTGCACGGCACCAGTTAGCTGCACGATCGCTGGTTGCTCCAGCGTCTGCACCTTGATTGCCTTGGCTATCTTCGTGTCCAGCCACAGCTCGCTGTAACCAAACATCATCGCGACCACTACGCCATAGATCGGCCAGCCCTTGATCACCATCTTGATGACCTCTGCCAGCTTGTCCACTGCTTGCTCTTCGTCGCCCATTAGTTCTGCTCCTTCTCTGCCCCTTTCGCTTCACGAGCATCGAGACGGCGCTTGAACTGTGCGCGGACATCGGCCTGCTTCCTCTCTTCAGCTTCCTGCGCGGCCCGAAGAGCTGCCGCCTCCTGCTTTAATCGATCAAGCTCTTCCTGCTCTACGTTGTGGTCCTTGATCTCACCCCGGAGCGCCTCCAGCAGGACCTGCTGCTCAACGTATCGTTCTTCTGCTCGCTCAACAGCGTCGTCCAGACTCTCCTGTGAGACCTGAGTCATCAGTAGGGCCTCGTACTCATCCTCTTCGATCTGGATCATGCCGGTTGGCACTGGTGCAGGCTCTGGCTCAGCCTTCGGTGCTGGCGCAGGCTCTGGCTCAGCCTTCGGTGCTGGCGCAAACTGCGGAATGCTTATGCTTCGATTCCCACCAAACTCAAACCCGAAGCTGCCGCGCACTGCCGTCTCGTCACCGGCCTGACCAACAGATAGCGTCAGTGCCGAGTTGCGCTCGTTGTCAAGCATGTACGCATAGCCGATGCCGACACCTGTGGTGTTGTTGATTCTGACACCACTGAATGTGATGCGTTGGGTCTGGTCATGTGGCAAGAACGTCTGCATGGCACCTTGAGCTGCCATCGCATCACGTGCTGCCTCTATCCATTTATTGTGGGTGTTGAACGTGTTGTTGGTGTTGGTGATCCATTCGGTAGGAACCTCGCCGGGTTCACCTTGAGGGCCAGTTGCACCCGTTGCTCCGGTAGCTCCGGTAGCTCCGGTAGCTCCCGTAGCTCCAGCCTCCCCTCTCTGTCCCGCTGGCCCTGTAGCACCAGTCTCACCAGTTTCACCTTGCTCTCCTTGCGGTCCCGGTGGGCCTGCTTCGCCACAGCCGTGCTCAACAAATCGCGGATGATCACACTCACCCAAGTCAGTGGCGTATGCCATCTGGATGCAGGTCAGCCAGAACATCGCGGTCACCAACCCGGCTGCGATCATTTGCTTGTTAGTCTTGGTCATCGTCTTCCCCATACTTCTGTTGATACTCATCTTCCAGAACGGTAACTAGCCTTTCTAAAAGATCAAGCGTCTCATCTGGAAGGCAGAGCGTCACAATTATCTCAGCCGTCATACAAGTCTCTCCTGCCTGCCCTCATACTCAAGATGGCGATCGATCTTCGTCCTCATTAACCACTGCGCTCGCCACAGAGTCCTCAATCCTTTCTGTGCCGTCGAATAGCTCACTCGATACCGATTCGCTGCCCCCTGTATGGTTAGCTTCATACCGGGCGTTAAGTCCTGTGTAATCTGATCCGTGATCGCCATCCACCCATCCACCAATAGAAGATTCCGGCAGCTGCACGAAGCGATAGAACTCCAGCAGCGGCAGGGTTATAAACTTGCGCTCGCCATTGGTCAGCTCGACCCTAACCCATAATATCCGCGAGTTTGGCACCGCGCCCTTTGGAAATACAAGCTCAGATGATACCACCTGATCAGGCGCAAATGCCTGATTACTACACAATTCTTCGAGGTTTATGACGTAGCCAGTCACATCATCACGAATAAACCGGGAATGGTAATCATGGCGAACCACGCCAGCACAGCCACGGTCACAATAAAGAAAAACCACCTTGCTTTTCTGTTCATCTATCTACCTCAATTTGGCAGCACTATTCCAGACGGCTTGTCCTTTGCCTGAGCCTCCAGCTCTGCCTTCCGTCCTTCATCAAGCGTACCGTTGAGCGCCTGCACGAACTTGAACGCCGTGTACTGGGCTTCAGTCAGTTCCTCTACGTCCTTTGGCAGCTCTTCGCCATCTTCGAGGCCATAATCAGCACCGTATTCCAGACTCACTTCCTGACCAGCAACGTCCTTTATCATGATGTAGCACGTTCTTGGTTTTTGCTCAATCATTCTTTACCTCTTTATATTCGCCTTCTATAGCGCCTGAGTTCATTGTTTCCACCCACGACTGCTTTAGCTGCTCCAGCTGTTTGGGTGATGCGTTCTTAAATGGATTCTGCTGGTTGCCTGTCAGCCTCAGCTTGTCATCGAAGATGCCGAAGTGCCTACCCATATTCTCAAGCGCCTTCGACTTATCGGAAAGGATGTACGTGTACGCCTTGATCCATAGCTTCTGCACCTCACCATTCTCGATGGTCGTGATCTCGTGCATCGAGTACGTCACCTTCTCCACGATCGATCGCTGATCGGGTGTCAGTTCATCTGGTGATTTGTAGATGTACTCGCCGGGATAATTCGGGTCCTCTTTCAGGAGGTCCACGCGGTCTGCGAATGCGATTTTCGAGAACTCATTGATCACATCAGTGGCTGACTTATCGGCTGTCTGGTTCAGCCGCTCACGCAGTCGGTTGACCTCTTCCTTTACATCAGGCTTGCGTAACAGTTCGTGCGCCCTGCCATCGGCATACTTGTCTGAGTACCCAGCCCCACGAGCCGCTTCAGCTATCACCCCGCACTGTGAATACAGGCGACAAAATTCTTTCTGCCTTGGTGTCATGCCGCCAGTGTACCTAACCCATTGATAGAGATAAAGTTACCACTGAGTGTGAAAATAATCACACTTAGGGGTTGACTTCCTCTGGCAGTCATGTATAGTGCGCTTCATCGGTTGCTTGAGAGGCACTTCAGGCACCGAGCGATGGTGAGCATCGTCTAACTGGTTAAGATCGAGGACTGTGAATCCTCAGATACGGGTTCGAGTCCCGTTGTTCACCCCAAATTTAAGTGTCAGATGATGGTGACTATCGTCACATATAGGCTGACACAGGCGTACGGTGGCGCGTCGTTATAAAACGCCACCCCTTACATAAGAGGGGCCGCTGGCATCCTCGCGATGGGTTACCAGAACGAAACGAAATGGCAACTAACGCGGCCCAATTTTTTAGGAGAAGACAATGAGTAGGTATTTTTGGTGTATGCCTGAGTTCGAGGAAATCGACACAGGCGACGAGTTCATCATCTGTTCTTATAGCAGGTGGGCGGACGCAGTTTACAGTAGACCTGTCAAGTGCGTGAGAACCTCACCACAGCAGTTCGCTGTAGAGAATCCATACGACGACACAGGCAAGCCGATCAGGTTCACCAGAAAGGGTGACGAAATTGGCGGCAGCAGGTCCATCAAGAGGGCCACAGTCGAGTTCGTCAAAGAGGTGGACACGTACCACAAGGACATGGCAGCAGAAAAGGCGAAGAAAGCATCTGAAGCCGACGCTGCTGAGATGGCGCTGAGAGACAAGTATGGCGCAACCATGATCACTGACTGGAATGCCCAGAAAGTTCTTGGTTCGATCAGAGCCATTGCAGAGAAGCACAACGCCACTCTCGAAAGATGGTTTGAGAGAGTTGGTGAGCCGACTGCTGAAGAGCCATGGAGCTTGATCCATCAGTTGGATTGGGACGGTAGAGACACGGAGCTGAAGGTTGCTGCGAACGTCAGGAATGACGCTACCGAACTCCACGACAGGCTGGTGATGATATGTCAGCAGTGGTACAGAGGCTCATCGTTCAAGGTATCGACCGGCGTAACCTACGATCCCACCATAGCAGTGTCTGATCTGACGAACCTGTTGAAGTGCGAGATTGGCTGCACCATACAAAAGGCGCAGGCAGGTTACTTCGACCACAACAGGTGGGAAGAGAACCAGCAGACCGCTGAGTTTATCAGCGACCTGAGAGACGCTCTCGACATGAGGTACACGTACGAGTCCGTCAGGATCGTTCACCCGGAAGACAAAGAAGAGGCAGCGTGATGAACAGAGACTATGTATCGAACAAGCTGGCTGAAGACTTGGGCGGCAAACCTGCCTCAGTCTCCTTCACGCCAGAGTCACGCGAAGAGCTGCGTCAGCTATATGACGCAGCCGTCTCTGACAACAAGGAGTCGTTCATGTTCCAAGACAATGAGGTCTTGGTGGGGTACGCGAAGTACCTGCTCCAGTACCTTGATATGGTGATGGAGCCGCACAACTGCCATTGACATTGCTTCCACCGTCAGGTATAATGATCACTTGACACTGGAGAAGAAGATGACAGAACTGAGATTCTACAGGACTGAGCATGGCGAGAAAACCGTGTTGGCAGGACCGCACGCAAGAACGCTGATGCCAATCCTTTTAATCGAAGGCTCTGGTCTGACCTTGAGGAAAGTGCCGATCTCAGAAGAGAAATATATGAGACCGGCACCGACCAGCAAAAAGACGATCAAGGGTATTGCCAAACAGTACAGAGCCATCGGAAACAAGTTGGGAATGAGCAAGGCAGCAAAGGCATTCCTAACCTCAATAACTAATGCTGCATAACTGGAGAAAATAATGTCATTAGCAACAATCACAGCAGCACTACTGAATGAAGCTGGCGTAAGCGCCGACGACATTCTCAGGGAAGCGGGTGTGGATCGTAATGGTGCGATCGAGGCGCTTGCATCAAGGCTCGGAGTTGATCTCAACGACTTGGCAGATGCCCCGGCACAGCCAGAAGGCATCCCGGTCGAGATCACCGACAGCGACGTAGCGAAGGTACGCGAAGGACTCGCAGTTCTCAATCGCGCTTTCAATTAAGGTGCAGTGCCACTGGAGACGGATGCTTATGCTGAAGTCTCCAGTTGCGCATAAAGGAGAACGTAATGAAAGAACGAAAATGGTACGGAATGCGCCAACGCGACAATCGAGTTTGGTTGCAGCGGATGATGAAACACTTTGGCCTGACGCGGCGACGAGTCGCAGAAGCTGTCGGAGTAAACATCAGCACGGTTGACCGGTGGTTGGTGCCACCAGAGAAAGTCAGCCATCGCAAAATGCCAGTGACGACGCGCAAGCTATTGCAGATGGGTATCGAAGCTGGAGTGTTTGATAACGAAAAGGGTTGACTTCCATAGGAAGTGACTGCATACTACGAATATCTGCTGGGGTTGCCTCAGCACCAAGTGGAGAAAACAATGAAAAGCATCACCAACAGAAAGACCAAGGGCATGTCCCTCGAAGAGATGGCTGTTGAGCTAACTCGTCAAAAGGACGCGAAGCGAGACTTCGTTGCCACCACTACGGACATCACGGTGTCGGCTGACTCTGAGTCACCCACCAACCTGATGCTTCACCTTGGTGACATGACAGAACGCTTCCCTGTTCGCAAGCACGCCATCCGTCAGATCGGAACGCAGCTGAAGATTCCTGCACCGTTCGTTGATCGGCTGGCACAGGACCACCCGGACATGTTGGCATGGAATGTCAACAAACTGTTCGAGCGTGAGCCTGCTGACCGCATGATCCGCACGTTGGATGGTCAGGTACGAGCTTACATGTCTGACAAGTACCGTCCGCTCGACAACTTCGACTTCGCGAACGCTGTGTTGCCGAAGCTAATGGAGCACAAGGCCGAAGTCACGTCTTGCGACATCACCGAAACTCGCCTGTACATCAAGGGCAAGGTTCCCGGTGTCGAGAAGACAGTCTCTAAGGCTGGCACGTTCCTTGGTGACGGTGGTCACAATCCGATCCACAGGTTCTCTCCGGGCATCTGCCTGTCGAACTCTGAGGTCGGCGCAGGATCACTGGCTGTAGAGCCGGGTATCCACGAGCGTGACTGCTCCAACCTGTTTATCATCGGTTCCAACGCGATGCGCAAGTACCACATTGGTAAGAAACTGTCCGACGAGCAACTGTTCGAGCTGTACACGGACGCTACGAAGACCGCTGCTGATCGCGCCTTCTGGATGCAGGTCGCTGACCTCGTACAGGCAGGCTTGGACGGCACGATGTTCGAGAAAATGGTCGCTGAGTGTGAGGCGAAGATGAACGGCACTGAGATCGAGAAGCCTTCGATCGCGGTACGTGAGTTGCCTAACCTCACTGAGACTGAGCAGGAAGGCGTACTTGCCTCTCTGATCAAGGGTGGCGACTTGTCACAGTTCGGTATGCAGTGGGCGCTGACTCACTACGCACAGAACGATGACGTGTCTTACGAACGTCAGGTAGAACTGGAGCGCGTTGGTGGCAACATCATCGAGCTGCCAACGTCGCAGTGGGAGCGCATTGCTCTGGCTGCATAATTGAGTCGTGGGCCTCGGCCCACTCTCTCCATGGAGAAAACAGATGGCTATGAAACAAGTATCAAGAGAGGACTTTGAGGTCCTTAGCAAGTACCACCCGACCGAGATTCGCTATTACGCGGATACCGGCACAGAAGTGACGAAGCGCAAGCCAACTCGCGTGACGGTGAAGAGGAATCGGAAGCCGATCAAGCACGTAGGTGTTGAGAATGGCGTTAATCGCCGCGCCAATGCCTCGAAGTTCGTCCAGTTGACGACCAAGGGTGCTGGCAATATGCGGTCTGATTCGATGCAGTACAGGTTGTACTGTGAGACCACACGTCTGTTGAACGAGGACCCCACCAAGGTCCTGAGGCGTAGCGACCTTACTGCGAAGCTGGTGAAGAAGAACCCCGGCCTCAACAAGGTTTCTCAGATCGTTCCCGCGATCTCTGCTCTGATCAAGGGCGGCTACATTCGCTACACAGGCGAAGCCAGCTCATAAGACTGGCAAAAAAATGGGGCGCTGCCGTGAGGTAGCGCCCCTATTCATTGGTTTTGGAGAAAACAATGTCGTCTGTAAGGACGGCTCGACTATCTCACAATCTCGATCTCTGATCCAGTCTCAGCTTCCACCACAGCGATCTTCAGGTTGCCCAGTGGGGTAGCGTAGCCCTTCACGTCCTCGTAGCGCATACGGCGCAGCTCGTTGTCCCAGTACTTGAAATCCACCACGTAGACCAGCTGCCTCTTCTTCTTTGACAGCACCGGCTTGCCGCCACAGCTCAACTTTATCCTGACCTGACACTTCAGATCGCGGATGGCCCCAGCCGCCTCCATAAGGCACAACTCCTGATACCGCTCGAACTCCCTGATGGAGTCGAACTTCATGCCGTCATGCTCTACCTTTTTGTTTCGGTACTTAGCAGGCTTCCGCCTTTCCGATTCGCCTCTTCCCACCGCACCGCTTCTGCGAAGATGTTGTAGCCAAGCTGATCGTTTACCCATAGTAGATGGTCCCATTGTCTGCCAAATTGTGATTCCCATGTCTCTACTCCCATGCCTGAGTCGATGCCCATGTCGCCTATGTGATAGTCGTCCTTCAATGGTATCTGAAGGAATGGATTCTGCTTCTGCCCTACGCCGACGTGCCAGCCCATCTCCTTCATTGACCCACCATGCGTATGGTGGAGGGTCACATAGGGATTACGCGTTACACAGCACCTCAGCTGTCTAAGGTTCTTCTCGTGCTTACTTACCGCGACCATGCCAGCTCGTGACGTGCTTGGTGTCGATCATATAAAACTCTGAGTCCAGTCCACCAACGTCATCGTAATTGCCGCATGGTTTTTCCTCTTTGTACCAGTGGGGCTTCGTGTTACGCACGTCAAGCATCGCCACGTGCTTCTCATCGGCACTCAGGTAAATATACATGAACGGCTTTCGTTTCTTCGCGTCGAACGTGTTCACTGAGTCCACAATAAATTTATTACCGTGGGGCCAGTCCACCGGGCCAGTCCACTGCGCACTAAGGTGTTTGACCTCCATTGGTAGGCACACCTCGAAGTCTGCATCGTCCTTGTAGTCGTCCCTCTCTTCTACTGTGGGCGCTACCTTGGTCGGCTCCTTGCGCACAGTGTAGCCCTTCTCAGTTAGCCAGCGCATCACCTCCCACACCGAGTCTTCACTCGCTGCCAGTAGGTCCTGAAACCTCTCGTGCTTCTTGCTCAAAACGGCACCCGGTCTTCACCGACGAACTCAAGGTACGCCTTCCTGATGTTGTCGAAGTGAACGGCTGACTGGTGCCCAGCGTCCAGCTCAGCCCTGCTACTGATGCCGCACTTCTGGTATATCCATTGCTTGGCATCCTCTTCATTTAACACGTCCGGTGAAATGAAGTCACCGCTCTGCTCAATATCCTCGTTGATGAATGCGTAGAAGTTGTCTTCCTTGCAGAGCATCGCAGCTACGTAGCTCACGCGCTCTGAGCTGCGCGTTCCCTGCCGCTCCACCCTGTCGCGCATCTTCTGATCGATCGGCTCGTTGTCGTCGTCCAGCTCGATCAGGGATATGAGCAGCTCCGTCTTCCTGCTGACACCATCGAATGGGTGGCCCATGTTGTCGTTACAGAGCCACAGCTTGACTGTGTGCCCCTTCTGCTGGCTGTCGTTCCATCCAGCTAACATCGCCTCGTCTTCGTACAGCGCGTGTCTCACGCCCTCTCCTGCGGTGTGACAGGCCATCATGAATCGCGTGCCTGCCTTTCCCTTGCGCCGCTTCGTGAAGCTGTGGAACGGGTTCCGCTTGTCCTCAGCATCGTGGTTCATAGGCAACCTGAAGGTCACCGTGCTGCCGTTCTCGTCTCCCCATGCCGCGTTATCCATCAACACGCGACCGGTCCATGCTAAGTCACTCATTGCGTTCTCCGTTGAAACTCCACTCCAGAACCTCTGGCTTCAGCAGCTCCTTCGCTGACCAGATGTCATTCATATCGAGACCGAAGACTGTCGGCATCATCACCTCGGTCTCGACCATCAGCTTCTGCTTCATGGTCTTGGCGCAAGTGAACGCCGCCGCCTGACCAGTGAACGATGCGTCATTGTCGGCACAGATGATCACTCGCTCGACGTGACGTGGTATCGACTTGAACTCTGCCATTCCGTGTGCGCTGATCGTTGCCCATGCCGGATAACCTGTGTATGCCCACGCTGACAGTGCGGTCTCGATGCCCTCAGCCAGCACGAGCGTGTCCTCTGGTTCGCCCAGCCTGATGCAACCACCCGTGATCGTCTCAATGGGTGGCATGATCTTCTTCTCTTTGCCATCCTCGGTGAGGTACGTCCTGTGTATTGAAATAGGCTCACCCTTGCTGTTGCGAATAAGCGCCAGCATAGCTGGGTAGATGCCCTTCGGCTTGCCGTTGTCGTACAAGTACATGCCGATATGTCCACGCACGTCTTTGCCCATGGCTTGAATTATTTTTGTAGGAATACCACGATCCATCAGGTAGCCAGCTGCTGTCGCGCCGTCCGTTGCGCTCGCCCACATGTCGTTCAGATTCTTTCTGCGCTTGTCGATGTCGATGTCTGGCTTGAATGGTTCGGCCTCAATGTTGTTCACCAAAGCATCCACCCTTCGCGCAGCAGTGGCGAAGTCCACTCCGAGAGCATCCTGCAAGAGCTTGAATCCGTCTCCGACTCCGCACACGTTGCAGAACCAATCTCCGTCGTTGCGCTTGTTGTCGTAACGGTATCGGTCGGTGCCACCACAGATCGGGCATGGTCCGTGCTTCCTGTTGACGGCCTCCTTCCCAATAAGAGTAGTAATGATGCCATCCCATTTACCTCGCGCTGCTTGTTTGGTTGTCATTCGCATTGTTTTCTTTCTCCATTTTCTTCGCGTATGCGATGTTGCGATGCCGGATAAAACCCAACACCTCACCGCTTGGGTTGACCGCTGTATCGCGGTCTTCGTGGAACAGGTTCGGCCACACCCCGAACTTCGCTTTGTACGTGTGTGCCACCCATCCCTGACCTTTCTTTTTGTTCATGGCGTGACCGCATAACTCACGGAACCACTGCCGCTTTTCGTCCATGGTGAACTCGCGCTTCTTCGCTGTGCGCCGCTTCTCCATTCTCACTTCCATCAAATCACCAGATCGTGACTCGACGTACTTGCCCTTCTTCACTGGGACGTGTCCACAGTGCGGACAGGGTAGCTGACCGGTGTACACGGTGGCGCACATCACGCATGTGATAGGCTTCTTCTCATCGAGTTCCTTCTTGCGATCCTCGTTGGTGCGGTTCAGAGCACGGCCCTCTTCGAGAACCCAGTGATGCTCATCTTGGATGAAGCCATGTTCGTAGACGTTACCGCTATGGTCGATGATTCTGGAGTCTTTCTTGTTTGTGGCTTTACTGGGTCTGAGCGTGCGACCTCCCATCTGGAGATACAGGCCAAGATTCTTCGTCGGACGAGCGAGGACACAGGCGCTGAGGCTGGGTTCATCGAATCCCTCGGTCAACACCGCATAGTTGCAGACAACCTGTACATTGCCTACCTGAAGGTCGGCTATGATCTGCTTACGCTCATCGAGGGGAGTGTCGCCATCTATGTGCGCTGCTTTAGCTCCCATCTTCCTGAACTCATCGCTCAGATTTATCGAATGTTTAACGGAGCTGGCAAACACAATAGTTGGCCTGTCGCTGGCAAGCCTGTACCAATGTTCAACAACATCTCCCACCAGTGAGCGGCGATTCATTGCTCTGTCCAAGTCGCCTTCATCGTAGTCACCGCCGCGTGTGCGCACCCCTGTCAGGTCCGGTATCGTCGGCGCAAACGTATGAGGTTGAACCAGATGTCCGAGATCAATGAGTTCCTGAATCGTGGGGCACTGCACAAGGTAATCGTACACGTGACCCAGACCTTTGCCGTCTCCACGAATGGGTGTCGCCGTCAATCCAATGACGACCTCTTCACCGTAGTGGTTGATGAGCGTCAGGTACGTTGGTGCGAGCGAGCGGTGGGCCTCATCAACGATAACTACATCCGAGTTGGGGAACGGCAGACGATCCGTTGTGATACATCTGGCTGCGATCGTCTGGATACTGGCGACCTGACAATCAGCTGCACCGTATGGATATTCACCGGCCATCAGGATGCCGTGATCGACCCCGAACTTTTCGAGCTTGTCAGCACACTGGTAAATAAGCTCGCGGCGATGGGCAAGGAACATCGATCGCCTGAGTTTCTCAGCGGCCAGCTTTACGATCTGCGCCGCCACAACCGTCTTACCGGAACCTGTCGGGGCCACGATAAGAATACGTCGGTAACCAAGACGAATCGCTTGGCGCACCTGCTCGATGCAAGTCTCTTGATAATCCCTTAACTCAAAGCTCATCGAACTTCCTTGCTTGGTTCATAATGTGGGTCACGTTTGCGCGAGTGCATCCGTATGCCTCGGCGCATTTTAGGTGTGTTTCTCCACCCTTAACCATTGCAATAATTTCGTTGCGATCTTTGACTGTTAGTTTCTTTTGGCACCTACCCTTCTCTCTTGCGTCAGCCATATTCATCGCCTGTGAGCCGACGAAAAGGTGACTGGGACGAACGCATTTTGGGTTGTCGCAGGTGTGACACACGTGTTCTGTTTGTTTTAGTTCACCATGAAGGTGTTGCCATATCCAACGGTGAGCGCCAATCTTTCTTTGGTCGGCATAAAAGAGACCATAACCGTAAGAGTTGCAAGCCGCCGTCCACTCCCAACACCCATTAGATTTACGCACATTTTCCCAGAAGCGATCCTCTGCACAAGCCCAGCGCCGGATACATGGCCTTGAGCAATACTTTTGTTTGTGCCTACCGCTAAGCCTCTTGAAATCTTCCCCGCAAGTTTGGCAGGTTCTTATCATTGGCGACCTTGGTGATCTCATTTGTGTTTCTCCCTCCACTTCTTCTGGCGCTCAGCGTTCGCCTTGCGCTTCTGCTCTTCTGCGATAATGAACGTGTAGTGGTGAAAGGTTGGGATGCTCCAACCATATTCTCGGTCGTCGTCTCCATCGCGCTTCAGTGGAATAATGCGTGCCCCACCAGCGGCTTTAGATCGGCTGAGCTTGTCGTTTTCCATCAGCTTTTTCAGGCCGGGAAGGATTACGTCCTTGAGTGGGATGTTTGTGCGCCGTGAGATAGCCTCTGGTGTCATGTCAACCTCACCATTCTCGTTTGCCAGCACTATTAGTTGCTGGAACGTCACCATGGCTCGCCAGTCCTCGCACACGGTGGAGTCATACATCTGTTGGAATATCTTGCCAAACAGCTGTGCCATTGCCTTCCCCTCTAGTAGGTACTAATAAACTATGTAGGTATTACACACTGGTCAGGAATAACTTAATCTTAATGTTTAATCTTAATGGCGTTATTCGCGTCAATGAGCGTTACTGTAACGCAGCTGTTACCTACGGGCAAGTTATTTAGGAAAGATGTCTGTGATGTCGAGCGGGTAGTCGTTGCGGGAAGCGATCTCGATGATCTTCAATGCGGCTCGTGCGCGTGGTAACGACTTACCTCCTTCCCATACTCGGAGCGTGTCTATGTTGGCTTCAACGAGGCTTGCGAATTGCTGCCTGTCCATCCTGAGTTCCTCTCGAAAGCGCCTGATGGCATTGTTATGTAACGGGGTGGCATCAGGTCTTTCGTTCGGTCCATAGGGTGTTGGCATCACGATGTGCTCACATATTAGGTTTAACAGGAAGGGTGATAACTTTACCACTAAGTGTTGACTTCCGAAAGGGCCGGAGTAAGATGCCACGCCTGAGCCGGAGACACTGGGTTATCCACTCCAAATGTAAATATCCCACCGTCACTAACACGCTCAGGCTAAATTATAGATGGGGGTTGACTTCCTACGTCAGTTGTCTACAATGCAGGCTCGGTTGTTCGCAACATGCTCGATAAGTCGAGCCGAAGAATAGACCGTTATCTGCTAAGAGAGGGCTTCGGCCCATAGTTACACCCCCCGGTGAAATGATAGCCGGGGACTTTTTTCGCCCAGCTGAGTGGATCGGCTGAGCAACAGAACAATACGAGCCGGATGGTAGAGCGTTATCTTTCGCTAAAACTGAAACGCCTTCGGGCACTCGCTCTCCAAAAAAATGTTCGTGTTTAAGATTTGTGAGCCGGATGTAGCTGGGTTATCACTGTTAATGATTACTCCCAGTACAACACCACGCTCACTTTAGGTTTTCGGGCCGGATAGCGGAACGGTTATCCTTGAAGATCGAGGTCGCAGGTTCGATCCCTGCTGCGTGGTTCGCCACGTATAGCTCAGTTGGCAGAGCGCGTACCCCGTTTGCTAATAACATGCCCGTTTTACATGCTCGTGATGGACGAGCCGCATGGAGAAAAAGATGGATTACTCAAAGCACATAAGCACTAAGGCGACTCCACAGACGGAGCGCACTCCCGGTCGTACCGATGAAGTCAAGAACAGTGAAGGTGGATACGTCCATCAGCTGTCTGACTGGGATCGGCTTGACCGCTTTCTAATTCTTGGCTCTGAAGGTGGAACCTTCTACGTCAGTGAGCGCAACCTGACCAAGGACAACGCGAACGCAACCATCCAGCTAATCAAAGAGGATGGGCTTCGTGTCGTCAATCGGGTTGTCGAAATTTCACAGGCAGGTCGTGCGCATAAGAACGACTCTGCTCTGTTTGTTCTCGCTGCCGCAGCTAAGCTGGGTAATGAGCAGACGCGCAAGCTGGCTTTCGGCGTATTGACCGAAGTCGCTCGCACCGGAACTCACCTGTTCAAGTTCGCTACTTTTGTGGAAGCCTTCGGTGGCTGGGGCCGCGCAACCAAGCGTGCCTTCCAGCGCTGGTACAACGACAAGGACAACGACAAGCTGGCTTACCAGCTGTTGAAGTACCGTCAGCGTGATGGTTGGTCGCACCGTGACATCATGCGCCTTGCTCACCCGGTTACGACCGACGAGCAGAAGCGTGCGATGTTCGACGTAACCTGCCGCCCTGAGAGGCTGCTTGAGTACGCGCACGGTGTTGGCAAGCTGCCAGCCATCTACATCGGTTACGCCGCTGCGCAGGAACTGGAAATGGCAATTCCGAAGGAAGCTCGTGCCCATCTGGTTAAGAAGTTCAACCTGTCGTGGGAGATGCTGCCGACTGAGTGGCTGAAGGACGAGGCTGTCAACCGCGAGCTGCTGAAGAAGATGCCGCTCATGGCAACGATTCGTCAGCTGGGCAAGATGACTGCCAATGGCACACTCAAGCCCATGTCGATGGAGACGAAGCTGGTACTGGATCGACTGATGGATCAGGAGCAGATCACTCGCTCTCGTATCCACCCGATGCACTACCTGCTGGCGCTGAAGAACTACGCTGCTGGTCATGGCTTCCGTGGCAACATGACGTGGAACTCTGACCCTCGCGTAATCGCTGCACTGGACAAGGGCTTCGAGAAGTCATTCGCGAATGTTGAGCCTACTGGTAAGGCGTTTATGCTCGGTGTCGATGTCTCCAGCTCAATGAGCTGGGCGCACACCGGCACCAACATCACGGCTGCTGAAGCAGCTGGTGCCATGGCAATGGTGATCGCTCGTACTGAGTCTGTTCACTACATCCACGGCTTCACTGGCGGTCGCCGCTACGGTGGAGGTTCTGAGACCGGTGTCGCTGGGTTCGTTGATCTGGGTATCAGTTCGTCTGACTCCATCGACAGCGCTATGAGGAAGGTGCAGAAGAGCAACTTCGGCACCACCGACTGCGCGGTTCCGATGTTGTACGCCTCGGCAAACAACATCATGGTTGACACCTTCGTCGTCCTCACGGATAACGAGACCTATGCAGGCAACATCAAGCCTGCACAGGCGCTGGCAGACTACCGTAGGACCCACAACCCGAACGCGAAGTGCGTGGTTGTCGGTATGACCAGCACCGGGTTCAGCATTGCTGATCCGAACGATGCCAACATGTTGGACGTGGTTGGCTTCGACGCGAACGTGCTACCGCTGATTGCGGAGTTCAGTAGATAACGTCCTTTAGCACTGGGTGTTGAAACTTCAGCACCCGGTGCTATAATTGGTTTGTGTGAGTGAAGCTGGACAGGCACCGAAAGGACAGGCACAGAGATGCCATTAGGTTGGTACAGAGATGCCGCTTTCGATATGAGTCCGGGTCTGATCGTCAGGTCAGGTGAGCGGTTGAAAGTATCGCTGTAAAGTGGGTTGGATTCCCGCCCTCACACATTTACCTACTCCGGTGGTCGGGGTAGCACAACTAGGAGAACAGCATGTCCCTTACACAGGCGCAGCTCGAAGAACGAAGAACAGGGGTAGGTGGCTCAGACGCTGCCACGGTCTTGGGTCTCAACCCATTTACCACCGCTTACGAACTCTATCTCGATAAGCTCGGTGAAGCCCCACCAGAAGACGAAAACTTTCTCAAAGAAGCACGCTACTGGGGTTCCGTATTGGAACAGCCGGTGTGTGATCGCTATGCGGAAGAGACCGGCTTCAAGGTTCAACGAGCCAACCAACTTATCCGCTCGAAAGAGCATCCCTTTATGATCGCCAACATCGACCGCAAGGTGGTGGGCGAAGATCGCAAGATCGGCTTCGAGGCGAAGACCGCAGCACGTCCAGACGGATGGGGCGAGTCAGGCTCGAATGAGATACCACCGTACATCATGCTCCAGTGCCAGCATTACCTCGCTGTCACCGGCTATGACGTATGGGACCTCGCTGTGCTGATCGGCAACCGCGACTATCGATCGTTCCGCATCGTTCCCATCGAAGAGATCATCAGCCAGCTTGTAGAGGCCGAGGAAGAGTTCTGGGATCGAGTGCAGGCGAAGGTAGCACCGGAACCCGACTGGCAGTCAGCGGCAACCACGCGCCTGATCAAGAACCTGTACCCCGGCACCAATGGTCAGGTCGTACAGCTCCCAGAGGTCACTCAAAAATATCAGGACGTACTTAAAGATGCACAGGAACAGGCTAAGCTCTTCGGAGGCATTATCGACGGCTGCAAGAACCGCATTGCTATGCTCATGGGTGAAGCCGCAGTCGGCATCCTGCCAGACCAAACCGCATACACCCGTAAGGAGCAGAAGCGGAAAGAATTCACGGTTGCAGAAAATACTTTCATCGCAACCCGACACACCACCAAGCTCCCAGTCGCAGCAGCAAACGCGATAGCAGAGGGCACCGTATTGAGCATAGAGGACAAGTCATGACTACGAAGAAAGCAACGAAAAAGAAGGCGAATAAAAAGGTTGCCAAGAAAGCACCGGCTAAGAAGCCAGCAGCCGAGCAGACGATCGCTGATGCTGCTGCTGAGGCAGCGACAGATCGCTACCCGCTCGACACGCTGGAAGCCGCGAGCGGTGATGTCTATCAGGTTGACCTGACAGCACACTCACCACAGTTCCAGAAGTTCGAGATCGCCAAACGCATTGCGCACACACTGGCGTGCTCGACACTGGTGCCGGATGCGTACATCGGCAGGCCGAACGACTGCTTTGTAGCAATCAACATGGGCGCAGAGCTGGGCATGGAGCCGTTTCAGGCCATCCAGTCCATCGCTGTGATCGACGGTAAGCCCTGTCTGTACGGTGACGGCCTGATCGGGGTAGTACGTGCTTCTCCCAAGTGCCTCTGGATTGAAGAGAGAATCTCTGATGATGGGAAAACTGCCACCTGTCGCACACAGCGCGACGGTGACCCCAATCCGATAGAGGCGAGCTACTCCATGGACGACGCTGTACAGGCAGGCATCAGTAACAAGCCGAACTGGAAGAAGCACCCGAAGCGGATGCTCCAGATGCGGTCGCGTGCGTACTGCCTGCGCGATGCGTACCCCGACCTACTCAAGGGTCTGGGTGTCGTTGAAGAGCGTCAGGACCACGACGACACGCCACCGCCAGTGACTGAATATCAGCTGCCAGAGAAGCCGAAGGATGAGCTGTTGGAGCAGGCCAAGGAAGTCTTCGGAGAAGGTGTTGAGGCGGCTCCTACGCTGGCTGAGGTCGAGCGTGCGATGCACCAGTCCGACTCCATGGAAGAGCTGCTTGCTGCTGGTCAGAAAGCCAAGCTGCTGACACCAGAAGAACAGGGCACCGCTCGCATCACGTACAAGAAGATGCGTGACGCTCTGCTGGAGCCGGGACAATGACTACATCACAGGCAGCTGTAATTGCGGTCCTGTGCTTCGTGATCGGATACCTGATCTCGACGCGCCTGACCAAGTACAAACTCATGCGCTTCAAGCGATGGGTTAAATGCCAGTTCGGTAAGCACGTACCGGGGCGAGTTCAGGCAGCCCCCGGTGGTCGCAACGTA
>Ga0255046_10000119_pt1 | contig 17676 bp, 17 predicted proteins | sample BC1_12_27_MG_FD_183632 | JGI IMG/M metagenome (GOLD analysis project Ga0255046, IMG submission 183632) | Seawater microbial communities from Strait of Georgia, British Columbia, Canada - BC1_12_27 | ecosystem: Environmental > Aquatic > Marine > Strait | place: Canada: British Columbia...
TGTGCCTGCTCGATCGTCATGATCTGCCTGGCACCCTCCTCTCGATCGGCAAGCAGTTCCTTTCGTTGGCCCATCGTGGTTTCGGCGATTGCGAGCTGATGCTCGTTCATGTGCGAGTAGGCCGAGTGGAAGTAGCGATAGGTCCGCTCGACCTGTGGGATGTGGCCAATGACCTCGCCGTAGCTCGTGAACGGCCCCTTGGCGTCGAGCATGCCCCAGTAAACCGGTGCCATGGATCCGGGCTCATGGGTTTGGGCCGGAACCACCTGCACCCCCCCGCCGTTGCGAGAGGCCCCGGTGTGCGAGGTGATCACCGAGCCGTCAGCCGAGGCCTCCTTGCCGACGACGATGTCGGTGCAGGTGAGGCCATTGATCGGCAAAAGAACGCCTCCGAGGAGCGCCAGCGCCAGGGTCTTGCGGGTCATTTGTTTTCCTCCTTGCCGACGAGCATCGTATCGGGTCGAGCGGTGAGTAGCAACGGCGCTGGGGCACCGTATTTCCAATCTCAAGTCATCAGGTGATGCGTGGCACCCATGATGAAGGATGCAACGAGGGCGCCTTCGTGGACGCGGCATTCATGCAATGCCCCTGTGCAACAATGCGTAAGGCTGCATCGTTGAAATCGACAAGCCACTGCAATTGTTGGTGAATGAAGTGAAGACAGTCCATCTAGTTCAGGTAGGGGGGGAGCGCCATGAGTTTTCGAGACGATGCGGATAAGGGCGGTGGTTTGAGACCGAATGCAGCCGACAGCGACAGAGGACCGGCCTCAACATCATGAAAATCGAGCCAAAGATCAGGCAGAACATCTGCCTGACGGCCCATCCTGAAGGCTGTCGGGAGCAGGTTCGGGAACAGATCGCATACGTGCAAAACCAGCCGGCCCTCGAAGGGCCAAAGCGGGTTCTGGTCGTCGGCGCCTCGAACGGTTACGGTCTAGCCGCGAGGATCGTGTCGGCGTTTTCGTGCGGTGCCGCGACCGCCGGTGTATTCCTCGAAAAACCCGGCACCGCAACCCGTACGGCGACGGTTGGCTGGTATAACAACATCGCGTTGGAGCGGGAAGCCCAGAACGCCGGTTTGGTTGCCTTCAGCGTCAACGGAGATTCCTTTTCACCCGAAGTCAAGAACGAGACGATTCAACGAATTGGCGACGAGCTCGGCCCGGTCGACTGCGTGATCTACAGCATCGCAGCTCCCAGGCGGATCGATCCAGAAACCGGCCAGATCTACTCCTCGGTGGTGAAGCCCATAGGGCAACGCTTCAGCGGCAAGAACGTCGACATCAAGACAGGTGCTCTTACCGATGTGGTCGCCGAACCCGCAACCGAGGATGAGATCGCAGAGACAATCAAAGTGATGGGCGGTGAAGACTGGATGGATTGGATTGCCGCATTACACGAGCAGAACATGCTCGATCGCGGCGCAACGACTGTGGCGCTCTCGTATGTGGGTTCCGACATCACCGCACCTCTCTATCGTGACGGCACGATTGGCCGTGCAAAACAAGACCTGGAAGCTACAGCTTCGAAGATCCAACATCGCTTTGCGGACCAGGATGTGCAGGCAGTTATCTCGGTCAATAAAGCCCTGGTCACCCGGGCGAGTGCAGTGATACCGACGGTGACTGTGTACATATCTCTGCTCTATACGGTCATGAAACGCAAAGGACTGCACGAAGGCTGTATCCAACAGATGTATCGGCTCTTTCGCGACTACCTCTACACCGCCGACCCGAAGCCGCTCGATGCCGACGGGAGGATTCGGTTGGACGATTGGGAGATGCGTGAGGACGTCCAGCGCGAGGTGGTGGAGCGGTGGGAGCAGATGAAAGATGCTCCATCCCAGCAGGTCACGGAAATCGCCGAATTTCGGAGTGAGTTTCTCCGACATCACGGTTTCGAAATGCCGGGGATCGACTACGACCAGGATGTGGAGGAACTTTAGAGGGCGCCGCAGCCGGGTGCCACGTTTCGCAGTGATGCGTTGTGGCGCCCGGGAGTGTGAGTTTTCGGCAGTGAAATGGCAACCATGATATGAAACCGTGCCAAGGGTGGCACCGGTCCAGCGCGCTCAACTAACGGATTCGGCGAAACCCTTGGCATCCAGCCACTCGCGATTGAAGAGCCTCGAGTGGTAACGGTCTCCGCCGTCGCAGAGAACGGTGACGATGGCGTGGCCGGGTCCGAGACGCCGTGCCACCTCGACCGCGGCGCAGACATTGATCCCGGACGAGCCGCCGAGATAGAGGCCCTCTTCCCTCAGCAGGCGGTAGACCATTGCCACGGCGTCCGCGTCACCGATTCGCACCGCGTCGTCGATGGTTGTGCCCTCCAGATTGGCGGTGACTCGGCTATTGCCGATGCCTTCGGTGATCGAGCTGCCCTCGACCTTGATCTCTCCGTGTGCGGCCCACTCATATAAACCTGAACCGTGGGGGTCGGCGAGGACGATCCGAACCTCGGGCTTGTGTGCCTTGAGGGCTCGTCCGACCCCGGCCAGGGTGCCGCCTGTGCCGGTGGCGGCGACAAAGGCATCGACCCCGCCACCGGTCTGCGCCCAGATTTCCGGTCCGGTGGTGCGCTCGTGGATCTCGCGATTGGCGGTGTTGTCGAACTGGTTGGCCCAGATCGCGTCCTCGAGTTCGTCGGCAAGACGTCCGGCAACGTGTTGGTAGTTGCCGGGGTCGCGGTAGGGGACCGCCGGCACCGCGCGCACCTCGGCGCCGAGGGTCTCGAGGATCTCGAACTTTTCCCGCGACTGGGTTTCGGGCATCACGATCAGGCATCGGTAGCCGCGGGTGTTGCAGATGTGGGCAAGCCCGATACCTGTGTTGCCGGCGGTGCCTTCGACCACGGTTCCGCCGGGCTGAAGCCGCCCATCTCGTTCGGCCGCTTCGATGATGCCGAGCGCGGCCCGGTCCTTGACCGACCCACCAGGGTTCATGAACTCGGCCTTCCCGAGGATCTCGCAACCGGTTTCCTCACTGATCCGCCGGAGGCGGATGAGCGGCGTGTCGCCAACTGAACCGACAAAACCGTCTCGGATATCCATATTCCGTTCAACCCGATCTGGCGATCGGCTGTTCCGGATAGGTGGCGGGAGAGAAGTAATGAACATTCGTATACGCCGAACGGTCTTTGAGAAGAACGTCGAAAGTGGCGTGGGCGACCTAAGCAGATTAATGAGGGTTTCTCCTGGCACCTTGAACAGCCCCTTCACGGTGCATCAAGGCGAAGGGTGGCACATAGTTGTTACTCATAATCGCTCCCTTGAAGCGAGCTCCACCCGGATCGAGCGCAGCTTCCTCTGCTATTCGACAATGCGAAAAAGACTGTTGTTAAGCGTTTACCGCGTGAAGTCGGTGCGACCTGTGTACATCGCCACAGTTGCCACCATGGTCGCCAACGCGACGATGAGATTCCCCAGGTGGAGGCTGGGCCAACTCATGGGCCCCTGAAGAAATACAACCGCCGCGGTCAGCGCCGCCAAAAACAGCATCGCCACAACGAAGCTCGCCCACCCGGCTGCTGCCGCCAGGAGGCGGCGCTGGCGATGGGCCGCCGTCGCTTCCTGCACTAGAAGTCCGATCATCGTCCCCATGAACAACATCCCACCCACGTAGCCGACGATGTGCAGGGATTCGAGCGCCAGCTTTCCGGTGACCAGGGCGTCGGCGCTGATGACCAGCGCTGCGGCGAGGACACCGATCGCGAACAGGATTACAGGCAGGAGCACCATCACTCCTGCGAGCTGCCGGGGGGTGAGGGGACCGGCAAGGAGCAGGCGTGTCCGCCGTTCCTCGGAGCGGAGAGTTTGGATGATGAAGCCCACGATCATTGGGGCCATGATCAAGAACATCCCGCGGATCCCGGCCGCTGCATGGCCCGGCGGGCCGTCGTCGCCGACGGCAAAGAACACCACGCTCACGATGATGACGACCCCCAAGGCGAGGCCCATTCCGCCGATTAGCCACGGCCGAAAGTAGGCGAGCTCAGCTCGCAGCGCGTGCCACATGGTGTCCCTCCTTGAGGATCTGTACCGCAATCTCGTCCACGCTCATTCGCGAGACCTCGACTGCCTCCGCCCCCAGTACGGTGAGCTGCTGCAGCGTGGCCGGCGCATCCTGGGTAATTACCTGGTGCTCCGCCCGCACCCGGCGGTGCTCGACGACGCCGGGCAGCTCGACGTTCTCTTCCGGCAGGCGGAACGACACCCGTCGCCAGCTCTCGCTCAGCTCGTCGCGCCCGGTGCGCAGCACGATCTGACCGTCGCGGAGAAAGGCCAGCTCGTCGGCCAGGCGATTGATGTCGGACAACACGTGGGTGGAGTAGAGCACTGCGTGTTCTCCGTCCTCGGTGATTTCCCAGAAGACGTCCAGCACCTCCGAGCGCACGACCGGGTCGAGCCCGGCGGTGGGCTCGTCCAACAGGAGCAGCCGCGGCCCGTGCGCCAGGGCCGCCACCAGGGCGAGCTTGGTACGGTTGCCGCGCGACAGCTTGTTCACCGCCTTGCCCAGGGGCAGGCCGAAACGATCGGCGAGCCGGCTGGCGCGGTCGTGCGACCATCCGGGGAGCAGCTTCGCCAGGTAGTCCAGGTTGCGGCCGGCGGTCCAACGCTGGAAGAAGCCGCTCTCCTCGCCGACATAGCCCACGTCGCGCCGGTACTCCGTTCGTGACGGGTGGACTGGGGCGCCGTACACCTCGGTCCCGCCCTCATCCGGCACGATCAACCCGGCCATGCAGTTGAGAGTTGTCGTCTTCCCTGCGCCGTTCGGCCCCACCAGGGCGAGAACTGTGCCGGGCTCCAACGCGAGGTCGATCGGTCCCAGCTGAAACCCCGGGAAACGCTTGGTCAGTCCGCTCAGGCGGGCCGCGGCGGTGGCCTCCGGCCGGTGATCGTTCATCTCCGCGCCCCTTTCTTCAAGAGCTTTTCGAGGATGCGCCGCATGTCGGCCTGGCTCAATCCGTCGGCGGCGGCGTGTGCCACCAGCTTCTTCAGTGAATCTGCGAACCGCTCCTCGGCCATCTTTTGCTTCCTTCCTTGGGGAATTGGTGCCACCCAGAACCCCTTGCCTCGCCGGGACTGCACCAACCCCTCGCGCTCCAGATCGTCGTACGCCCGCTGCACGGTGATGACGCTGACCCGCTGATCCTTGGCCATACCGCGGATCGAGGGCAACGCCTCGCCGTCGGCCAGGTCCTGAGACAGGATTTTCGCCCGGATCTGGCGCGAAACCTGCGCGTGCAACGGTTCGTCGGAAAGCTCCGACAGGTTCAAAATCATCGTGACCTCTCGGCCTCGTGCGGCACCAGCATGGCCGCGGTCCAGTCGTCTTCTGGCACTCGGCCGGTGCACCGCTGGACCCTGTCGAAGAGCCCGGACAGCCATTTCGAAGGCGATCCGGCGGAGGGTTCCTGTGAGAGCATCGACTCCAGAGCCTGGTACCCCAACGGCTCACCATCGGCGTCGCGAGCCTCGGGCAGGCCGTCGGTGAGCATGAGAAGGCGTGCATCGTCAGCCACCTCCGCCGTACGGGAGGCGTAGGCTACCTGCTCGCGAACACCGAGAGGCAGGCGTGGACCGGGCACCGACAGCGGCTGCGGGGGCTGACCCGGCCGCACCAGATAGGGGTCCGGCGCACCAGCGTTGGCGATCTCCACCAGCCGTTCGCCCGGGCTGTACCGTGCCAGGGTCAGCGCGACGAACTCACCGCGGCCGAGCTCGAGCGCGAGCCGGTGGTTGAGTTGGGCCAGCGACTCGGCGACGCCATTTTCGGCGGTGACGAACGGGAGCATCGCCTTCACCGAGGCCATGATCAGGCTGGCCGCAAAACCCTTGCCGGCCACATCGGCCACCACCACGTCGACGCTGTCATCGGCGCGTCGGAGCACGTCGTAAAAATCGCCCGCCACAACTCTTGCCGGCAGACAGCGGGCGGCCACCTCCCAGCCGGGACCGGCTACCTCGGATGGCGGCAGCAGACGGCGCTGCACGTCGCGGGCCATCTCCAGCTCGCGCCGTCCGAGCTCCTGCGCCACCAGTTTGTCCAGCTGCAGGCGCTCCACAAACTCGCGCCGTCGCTCGGGATCAAGCGTCGCGACCCTTACATCGTCCTCGGGCACGCCGGTCAGCAACCCTTCGGAGGCGAGGAGCTCGAAGGCGGCCTCGACCGTGGACGGCGCCACCCGGTACTGCCGCGCCAGCTGCCGGTGGCCGGGCAGCGGCTCGCCCGCCGGCAGCTCGCCGCGCACGATGCGATCGCGGAGCTGGCGAGCGATCTGTTCGCGCATAGGTTCCGGGTCATCTGGGACCAGGTGGAGGAGCAGTGGAAAAGTATTACTGTTCATATACGGTATATACAGTAAGCCCTGATTCGCCTTTTGTCAAGGGTGCGCCGTTCGGAGTTCAAAGTGCAGATCAGATTCCAGGGTGTGGACTCCGATGCAGGGTGGCGCCCATATGAGGTGTGCATGGAGAAGGTGCAACGCTGCGAAGCGTGGCAACTTATTAGGCCGTCTGCACCTTTTCGAGGATCCAGTCCGACATGAGTTCGAGAAAACCCGGCACGAACTCTAATTTGAGAGAGCCGTACTCGGTGGGGCTGCCGGTTTTCGCATTCTGAAAAACGTGGTTCGCCGTCGGGAATGTCCTGACGAGAAAATCGCTGTTGCCACCCCTTTTCAGTGCATCGACCATGGCCTCACGGTTCATCTCTTCCGAGACCTGCCGGTCGAGGCCACCGAAAATCAGCAGCGCGGGGCATTTGACTGCCTCGAGAATTGGCTGGGCGTCGTGATCGATGAACGACCTGAACCAGGGGCTGCTGAACAGGGTGAGGTGGCAGCTGACTTCACCGCCGGTATCATCTTCCTTATCGCCGTCGGCACCGCCGTCCGTAGCGCTGCCCGATTCGCGATCCGTGTCGCCGTCCATATCAAGATCCTTTTCACTCCGTGTTTTTTCTGCCTCTTCAGACGCCGGCGACATTTGCGCCTGAACCATCCTTACGATCTCGGATTCGAGATCAGCCCTACCGGCTCCAACACGAACGAGTTTTACAATGCGCTTCATGGATTGAATTCGGTCCTCGATTTCATCATCCGTTGCCCCATCGACCTCGGCGATCAGCCTGGTCTGCGCGAGATGGTTCTCCTCTCCGGTGTTGCCGATGCCCGAGATGCAGATGATGAATGCCACGTCCTCTGATTGCGCGGCGCACATGGGAGCGACAATTCCTCCCTGGCTGTGTCCGCAGAATCCGATCCGGGCGGTATCGACATCCCCCCGGGCCTCCAGGTAACGAACGGCGGCCAGGCCATCTCCGGCAACATCTGAAAGCGTGTACTGAAAGGCCGCACCGGTCGATCCTCCCACACCCCTGGAGTCATATCGCAGCACCGCGATGCCGTTCCGGGCGAAATGATCTGCGATGATCACAAACGGCTTCATGCCAAACACTTCTTCATCTCGGTTCAGCGGCCCGGACCCCTGTAGGAGGACGACCGCGGGGTGCTTGGCGGGCGCGTCAGGCAGCGTCAATGTTCCGGCGAGGGTGATCTCCCCGTTGGCGAAGGTCACCTCCTCCTCTACGTACGTCATGGGCCATTTTCCCTTCGTATGCTTGGTTACGGACCATCCTTCCAAACATTCTGCTGGAGTACTCGCTGTGCTAGAGCCATGAGCACTATTAGCACCAGGGCACCAGGTAGGGCGCCACCCACGGGACAGACTCCGTCAGGCGGAGGTCCCTTCAATGATCCGTATTTGTTGCAGATCGGCCTCACCCACGCCGAGCCGTTGCGCCATTCCGATCATCTTTACTTCCTCGGGCAATAGGTCCACGAAACGGGTGCTGTATGCATCGATGGTCACCGGGTCGGTGGCCGCCACAACCGTGTCGGCTCGGCCCAAATCTCCGGGACCGGCGGGGCCGTTGGTTTTCAGGTACGCAGTTGCGTCGACCAGGCACAGATCCGGCTTTCGGATGAGGTTGAGATCTGCGATGCACTGGGAGAGGTGGTCCACGTTTGCGTAGAAATTCTCGCGATCGGGTGGAGCCGAGCCAAAGTGGCAGAAGCTGTTGGTGGGCCGATGCGGGCAAAAACCCATGGCGTTTTTGAGTGCGCCGGTGAAGCCGGTTCCGGCGTGGTCCTTGACCACCGACACATTGAGATAGACATCGCTGTCCAAAACGAGGTTGTCCACATGAGCCTCTTTGAGGGCGACGCCGTTGGGGACCTTTACCACCTTGAAATCGTGCTCCGAGATCTTTGTCATCTCGATCATTTCGCCGAATTCGGAGAATCGTGGCGTGCGTTCCCAGTACCCCGGCTTGCCCGGTTTGACGAGCTTTACCTCTTCCGCGCCCGCGTCAAAACACATTTTCAGAGTTGCGAGGATCACCGCAGGTTCGACGTTCGAGCCCGGAAGCTTGAACGAGGTGTTGGCGTTGATGGCCACCCGCGAGCCCTGGGCCACGAACCGAGACATGCCGCCAATCTTGTCCACCGCGGCCACCGTATTGGTGAACGGATCACTCCCGGCGATGGCCGCCAGATCGGGATGGTCGGCGCCGAATACCGGCGAGAATGAAAGCAGCTCGGTGACCACCGCGGTCCCCAGCCCGACCGACGCCCCCGCGGCGGCACTTGTCTTCAGGAACCAACGTCGTGTTCGGTCGTTCGTCATGGCTCACATCCTGTTCCGCCCTCGGTGGGCTCGTCGGCGTGCATCATCGTTTGCCTGCAGCAGCGGAGCCGGTCACGCGCGATACCAGCTGTTCGATCGTATCGTCTGTTTCCACGGTCTCCTCGGCCAATACCACGACAATCGCCTCGTCTGCCGCCGGCGCCAGGCCCGTGATGGCGGCGCCGGGTGTTTCAGATCCACCGCAATGGGCGAGCACCATTGCTCCAGTCGCCACAACCGCTGCCAAAACAATTACCCGCATCATCGTCGTGCCTGAGTTTACGCCGACCGGCGCCATTTGTTTGCGGACCCGTATCTGTGATGGAAAAGGTACTCGGCACCGAGTTCCGGAACGAGAGAGATTCAACACGGATATCGGTGCCTGGCACCATTACCCATTCACACCCATTCAACGCAACAACGGGATTCGTGGCTCCCATGTAGGTGATGCATCCCTTTCCTCCGCCGTGCGTACATCTTGAAGGGGAGACGTGATGAACATCGGACGCATCGTGGGCGTGATCGCGGCCATTCTCCTGCTGGTGGGCGCTGCAGTTTTCTTCTTCTTTCGCAATTCATATTCGGCCGAGGGGCTTTACCGAATGAAGACGGCTTTCGGTATTGACGCTGCTGCGCCGGAGCGCCACATCGTCGCCGAAGGATTCCAGGGCTGGGCCATCGTCCACCACTCGGTCGAAGATGCGCCGCCGCTTCATGTGGACGACGGCGCCCTGGTCGTGGAGTACCCGGCGTCCGGCCGCCTGGAGACCTCGACCCCCGCCTACGACGACGACGGCTTCCTCCATCGGGAATACTTCACACGCAGAGCTGGTGGCCTCGTCCCCCTGTCGCGGATGGGAGAGATCTGGGGCGAGTACAACATCCGGGTGGTGCGTGACGAAGGTGGCGTCACGACCAACCGCTCCTCGGGTTTCTTCGTCGGCACCATGGCGGAGTTTCGGGAGGCCGAACGTCCAATCGCGGGGATGGAGTTGCCGGAGCTCCCCGGTAGCCCATCACTCTGAATTTTGGCGCCGGCGCCATGACGGCATATGGTGATTCGTGATGGCCGCCCTGGACTCGAGTCATTGAGGAGACGACGAGATGAATGTACAGGCTGCGCTTCTCCACATCGGTGCTGCGGATGAAGCTCTGCCCGTTCGTCAAGTCAGGGGTTGCTCTGGCTTTTATCGCTTCGACTATGGTTTGAACGCCGGGTGGGGCGGACCACAGGCGAAGCATTTGCGACCCTCGGGCCTCATGAATCCGCGCCGCCACTCACAACACAACAATGCGATCGGTGGCGCCCATGGCCGTTCAGAGCTTGAACATCACGTCGAACCCGCCCCAGAACATCCGCTTGCCATCGCCGGGCATATCCTTGGCATTCATCAACTTCTGCGCTCGTGGGTCGCTCATCACCTTGGCCATGACGCGGTCGCGGTGCGTTCGGGACTTGAATGAAACCCACGAGAACACCACCGTCTCGTTCCGCTTGAGCTTCACGCTCCGCGGAAACGACGTCAGCTTGCCTTTCTTGACGTCCTCGGCCACGGTTTCCACGACATCGAGCGCTCCATGCTCCTTCCAGAGCCTGGCGAACTTGCGGGCGGTTTTACGATATACATCCAACTTCTTCTTCGGCACCGGCATAACAAAGCTCGTAACGTACTTCACACTAACCTCCTCGGCATTGATGTTTATCGTTCGCTATGCGACGGACTGGGATCTCTGAAGAGTCAACTCCCGGCTGTGGCATGGCATTCCTTTCGTGCCATCGGCCATTTTGCACCCGCCTTGATTTCTGGAAACGATGCGCGAGAGCAACCAGTTGAGGATCTAGGCGTGGGCCCTCGTGATCACGGGCTGGCACCCATGTATGAATCAGGATTCGGCTTTTTCCTCACGGCGTTCCTCACAGGTCGGCACAATCGGCAGTTTCCGAAGGACCTGCATCAACGGGTCTACCTGCACGTCAGCTTCCCGAACACCCGGCAGCTTTGCCCGGTTTCCGGTGAACTCGACACGGATCATTTCGCCGTTGACACGCACGGGGATCGGCATCGGAAACTCGAGATCGCCGACGTTCTGCCATTCGAGTGTGAGGCCGGAGTCTGATTCGCTGACCCCGAGCACCGGCAACGGGCCGCGGCGGGCATAGACCTCAAAGAACCACGCCAGATCCTCGTCGGCCTCGTCACTCGCGATATTCATGAAATCGTCGGTTGAACGCAGACGAGCCAGTATTGGTGGTGACAATTCCTCGGGATGGGCCGTGTCATACACGAGTCGCCTGGTCGAACGCCAAAAAGCCTCCTCGCCGATCACATAACGCAGCGAATGCAGCAGCCACGTACCCTTCGAATAGATGTCGCCTGCAGGCCCCTGACCACCCGGGTCATCAAAGTACAGCTGGTCGGCAGAAAACTCTTCACGAGGCGCGATCGCATTGCAGGCATTGATTCCTCGATACGAAGAATACATCGACGAATAGAACGCCGCGTCACCCATGACCTCGCGCGTGTACTCCGGTTGCATGAACGCGCCAAAACCCTCATGGAGCCACATGTCCGAAACCGTCGCGTGGGTCATAACATTGCCGAACCACTCATGAGCCAATTCGTGATGGAACAACCAGTCAAAGCCATAGCGGCCGCGCCTGAACTCGTTGCCGTATGCGTTGATCGTCTGATGCTCCATGCCCAGGTGCGGTGTCTCTGCAATGCCGAGCTTTTCCTGACCCCACGGATAGGGTCCAACCTTGCGTTCGAAGAATTCGATTGTGGCTGCAAACTCCCGATTGAATAGCTCGCGCGCCTGTTCTTCATGATCTTCGATCGCCCAGAACTGCACAGGAAACTCGGTTCCGTTTGAAGATGAGTAGGTGTCCTCGATCAGAACGTAGGGACCGACGTTGAGTGCCACGCCATAGGTATTGGTCGGTACTTCGGTGCGCCAGTGAAACGTGCTGCGGTTGTCACCTGCATCCATGACATCAATCAGCACTCCGTTCGATGCCGCCGTCAGACCATCCGGTACGGTGAAGAACAGATCCATGCTTGCTGGCTCTCCAGCCGGATGATCCTTGCACGGCCACCAGATGTCGCAGCCCTCGCCCTGCATCGCGGTGGCGATCCAGGGCTTGCCCGATGGCGTCTCGCTCCAGACGAAGCCGCCGTCCCACGGGGCCCGATCCGCTTCGACCGGTTGCCCGTGATAGCGAATTGTGACCTCGTGGTTCTCGCCGAGCGCCAATGACGAGCTGAGCACCACATAGAGTTTGGCCTCGTCACGTGTGTACTCGAGTGGACCTCTCTCATCCTCAATCCCATCTATCGAAAAAATACCGTCGAAATCCAGCTCGAGAACCGACATATCCTGCACAGCCTTGAATCGAATCGCTGCAGATCCCGCGATCGACTTCTGCTCGACCTGGATGTCGTTTCGAAGCGTGTAGTGTTCGACATCGTAAGCCATGAGTCCATCGGACATCGGCCGGCTCGAATCCATCGTGATTTCACTCCGAGTCACGTCCACATCGGCACAGGAACTGAAAACCAGCAGGCATGCAAAGAACAGTATGCGAATCACGTCGATCCTCCCTTGGGGATATCCGTTTCGAGCATCTAGGGTGGCACCGGAGTGTTCACAATGCAACAGCGCGAATGGTATAGCACCCATGCGATGCAACGATGCGACGGGTGGCACCCATGCGCGTTCAGGGACCAACTGATTGGAAACGCGTAGAATCATCTTGGGGGTACACATCGATGGCTCATGGCGACCGGACTCGAAGAAGGTTCATTCGAGAAATCTTGGCGCTGAGCGTCGCAGGACCGACTGTATTGAGGACTTTCGCAGCGACAGGAACCGTCGAGAAGACACTCTCCCCGATACGCAAGCGAATGCCGAATCCCTTCATGGAGAACGGCAAGCCTGTCGTCGTGGTCGTCAAAGGGGACGACTTCGCCGCGATGTTGGCGAAGGGCATGAATGTCCTGGGAGGCTTTGCAAGGTTTGGGACCGGGAAGTCGGTCATCGTCAAGCCCAACTTCGTCTTCGACAAAAAGACACGCTATCCCACCACCAGCGACGAATCCTCGGTCTTGACGACCGTTCAGTATCTCCAGAAAGAGGGTTTCGGTGATATCACCGTGGCCGATCGCCGCGGCAAGCGCAAGAACGGCCGAGCCGGTGGAAAGTTCGATTGGAGCGGGTTGAACGACCTTGCCGAGGGTGGTGGGTTCAGAACCGATTCACTGATGGACGATGCAGAGGCGCCGACCGTCCACGTCGGTGATGCCCGGTGGACGACGATGTCTTCTATCGGTGTCATCAGGAAGATCTACGAGGCGGGTTTGATCATCAACATGCCGACTCTCAAAAAGCACTCCCAGACGAACCTCACCTGCTCGTTGAAGAACAACATGGGTCTTCTCGATGTGCCGACAACGAATTACATGCACCTCTGGGGGGATGACAACAAGGCTGCTCATGACTCAATGCCGTCCGATGAGGTCACGCGCAGACTCTGTATGGCCGTGGCAGAGGCTGCCATGGCGGTCAGCCCGGAGATGACTGTGATCGACGCGAGAAAAGTGCTCTGCAAAAACCATGTCAGCTTCGCAAGCGGCGAGATGCGTGAGGCGAATCGTCTCATCATCAGCGGCGACCCCGTTGCGGCAGACGTCTTTGCGGCCGGAGTATTGAAGGAAGTATACGAGCCGTACGATCTCGGCTTTACAAGGAAAACTTTCGAACACGCCTCAAACCTCGGAATCGGGGTGGCGGATCTCAACCAGGCGGTGGTGAGAGTGGTTGAGGCCTAGCCCAGACTCTTTTTCTTAGGGTGGCGCCCATGGGGAGAATCGGTGTCGTCGGCCTTTCTCCGCATGACAGTCGCGATATGAGTGTCGAAGCCTTCGAGCGTCCCTGGGGCCCGAAAATGCTCCCGAACACCGTGTTAGCCTGGAATCGGGCAAAAGGAAATTCCTATCCACAGCAGAATCAAGATTTTTTCATTCCGGCTGATTGCGGTTTTAATAGCGCTCCTTCTTTCCGCTGGATTCATGGAAATATGTTTGAGGATATTTGGTCCACCCTATTATCGATTCAACAACTTGAGCGAGGAATACTACACCAATCCGCGTGGCTATCATGATGTCATCAGAAAAGAAGGAAAGCACACCGTATTTGGCCTGAGGTATCATGACTCTCACGATGGATATCGAAACTCTCCGAGCAACGATCAGTCCTCCATTGAGTTGCCTGAAAAGCATGTCTTGGGGCTGGGCGATTCTTTTACTTATGGGAGGGGCGTAAGATACGAAGATATCTATCTGATTCGCCTGGAAAATTTGCTAAATCAGGGACAAGATAGGGTGGCCGTCAAAACTGTGGTGTTGTGGGTGCGGATATCGGGGACATAGTCGACGTTTATGCGCGAGATTCTGCTTCACTACCCCGAGGATCATTAGTAATATATGGCCTGGTGCTGAATGATTTTTGGTCTAGAGGTGGCCACGCCCATCAAAGGATTAAATTTCATTGACATCAACAATGGGGGAAATACGTTCAGTCCACTTAGAAAACAATCCGCTTTGATCAACTTCATCTCTTATTGTATTGAAAAGAGGCGCCTGCATACGAATACGGTCAAGGCATATGTGGAAAGTTTTGAAGGTCAGAGCGCGGGAAATGGATTTGATCTGTTGGACAAACTTAATCAGTCCATTCTGGAAGATGAAGGGACTCTTCTGGTAGTGGTGTTTCCCTTGCTCTATGACTTTGAAAAATATCGATTTCGCTCAATACATAAGAAGATTGAATTATTTTGTGACCGCAATCGTATCCTTTTCCTGGATTAGTTACCTGCTTTTTCTCGTCACAAAGCAGAGGACCTGCGGGCCAATCCTACCGATCACCACCCCAATGAAATAGCTCATAGGATTGCGGCGGATGAAATTGCAGCCTTTATAGAGAGTCATCTGTCAACCGATAGAAGTCACTATTCCAGTCTTACGAGTGGACCGGGCATAGATACCGGTGTACTTCTTCGGCACCACGTTTCGCATGAACGCATTGTTTCGAGCAGCCGCTGAGGAAAGTGATGTCGTGAGTTCGACTTCAATTTCGTCCAACGGCGAGTCTCGCGACCGAGATGCTGGCGCGAATCATCTTGGGGAAAAGAAGAGGGGAGACAGGCAGGCTGATCGTGTGACCTCTCAAAGGCTCGAACTCAACCACGATGCAACCCTGCGGAACATGGCCCCCGGACTGATGTCATACAGTATGATGAGCGAGTGATGACAGAAGCCCTCGACCCCATCATCACTCACTTGAACCGCTTCAGCGGCTTCTGATCCTCCGCCTGCCCAGCATAAGGGACGTCCACCCTGGTGCCCGTCGAGGACTATTTCATTGAATCTTTGACCCGGTAGCCATTCGTACTTCGGAAGAAAAGACAAGGGAGCCTTTATGGCCAATCAGGATTTACCTCAAAGAGCCCGCGTCGTAATTGTGGGTGGTGGCGTGATCGGTTGTTCGGTGGCCTACCATTTAGGTCATCTAGGCTGGAAGGACGTGGTCTTGCTGGAGCGTGACCAGCTGACCAGCGGCACCACCTGGCACGCGGCGGGCCTGATGACCACCTTTGGCTCGACCTCGGAGACCTCGGTCGAGATGCGCATGTACACGCGCGATCTCTACGGGCGCCTCGAGGCGGAAACCGGGCTTGCCACCGGTTTTGAGCCCCTCGGCTTCATCGAGCTGGCCGCGGACTTAGACCGCGTAGAAGAGTATCGCCGGGTCGCGGCTTTCAACCGGTTGTGCGGAAACGACGTCGAGGAGATCGGCCCCGACGAGATCAAGAAGCTCTTCCCCCTGGCCCGGGTGGACGATATCGAGGCGGGCTTCTATTTAAAGCAAGACGGGCGCGTCAATCCCGTGGACGCGACTATGGCCCTGGCCAAAGGTGCGCGCCTGAAGGGCGTAGAGATCGTCGAGGACGTGACCGTCACGGGCGTCACTACCTCAAACGGCCGTGCCACGGGCGTGACCACCCTGCAGGGCACCATCGAAGCGGAGTTCGTGGTCAATTGTGCCGGCATGTGGGCCAGACAGCTCGGAGCCCTCAACGGAGTCAGCATCCCGAACCAGTCGACCGAGCACTACTATCTGATCACCGAGCCCGTCGAAGGCGCGACACGCGAGCTTCCCATCATCGAGGACCCCTCCTGCCACGCCTACTACCGGGAAGAAACAGGCGGTCTGATGATCGGTCTCTTCGAACCGATCTGCGCCCCGTGGATGGTGGACGGCGTCCCCGATGATTTCTCCTTTGGTGAGATAGAGCCCGACTGGGATCGGATGACGCCGTTCGTCGAAAAAGCCATGAGCCGCATCCCGATCTCCGAGGAGACCGGGATCAGGAAGTTTTTCTGCGGCCCGGAGAGCTTCACGCCCGATATGGGAGTGGCTTTCGGCGAGTCGGCAGAGATTCAGAACTACTTCGTTGCCGCGGGGCTCAACTCGATCGGCATCATCACCGCAGGCGGCCTCGGCAAAATCATGGCCCAGTGGATCACCACCGGCGACCCGGGGGCTGACATCACTCCCATCAACGTGGATCGCTTCCACCCCTACCAGTGCAACCCCGAATACCGCAAAACACGCGTTGTCGAGACCCTGGGGCTGGTCTACCGACGCCACTACCCCACCCGCGTGCCCCAGACCGCGCGCGACTGCAAGCGCTCGCCCTTCCACGATCGATTGCGCGATCAGCGCGCCTTCTTCACCGACGTGAGCGGTTGGGAGAGCCCGGCCTGGTATGCGCCGGAAGGTCAGGAACCCAAGGTCGATAAACTGTCCTGGGGACGTCAGAACTGGTTCCCCTATTGGGAGGCTGAGCACAAGGCCTGCCGCGAGGGCGTTATCGCCATGGACATGACCTTCATGGGCAAGTTCCTGGTCCAGGGACGCGATGCCGGGAAGGTGCTCGACCACATTGCGGCCAACAGCGTCAACGGCCCGGTCGAAACCATCACCTACACCCAGTTCCTCAACGAACGCGGCAAGCTGGAAGCCGACGTCACCGTGACCAAGCTGACGGAGGAGCGCTTCATCGTCGTGGTCACCGACACCATGCACCGTCATGTAGAAACCTGGCTTCGGCGGCACATCCCCGCAGATGCCCACTGCTTTCTCACTGACATCACGGGCGGCATCGGCCAGCTCAACGTACAGGGCCCGAGATCGCGCGAGCTCCTGCAGTCCATCACCTCGGCGGATCTCTCGAACGAGGCCTTCCCCTTCCGTACATCGCGCGAGATCGCAATCGGATACGCGCGTCTGCAGTGCAACCGCATCACCTATGTCGGCGAGCTAGGCTACGAGCTGAACATCCCCGCGGAACAGGCCGTGCACGTCTACGACCGCGTGGTCGAAGCGGGAAAAGACTTCGGCCTGCGCCACGCCGGCCTCAGGGCCCTGGGCAGCCTGCGCATGGAGAAGGGCTACCGTGATTACGGTCACGACATCGACAACACCGACGATGCCTACGAGACCGGTCTCGGGTTCGTCGTCGATCTTTCGAAGCCGGATTTCATTGGCAAGGCCTTTTGCGTCGAAAAGAAACCGCAAGGTCCCGCCTTCAACCGAAGGCTGCTGCAGGTGCTGGTCAAGGACCCCGAGCCGCTGCTCTTCCACGCCGAGGTCGTGTATCGAAATGACAAGGCGGTCGGCTATATCCGCGCGGCGAGCTACGGCTTCACCCTTGGTGGCGCCGTGGGTCTGGCCATGATCGAAGCCGGCGAGCCCATCAACAAGGCCTACATTCAGGATGGCGAGTGGGAGATCGATATCGCCGGCACGAGGTATCCGGCCGATGTTTCACTGAGACCCATGTATGACCCGAAGATGGAGCGCATCAAGGCGTAGTCTTATCGAGGCGATGGTGTGAAACACCAGTTACTGTCATTCAGGTGC
>Ga0255046_10000120_pt1 | contig 17639 bp, 14 predicted proteins | sample BC1_12_27_MG_FD_183632 | JGI IMG/M metagenome (GOLD analysis project Ga0255046, IMG submission 183632) | Seawater microbial communities from Strait of Georgia, British Columbia, Canada - BC1_12_27 | ecosystem: Environmental > Aquatic > Marine > Strait | place: Canada: British Columbia...
GCCCTGGGCGTCAATGCCGAGCGTCGGGCACTGGTAGGAATCCACGTCGAGGAGCGCTTGGAGAAAGCGGTCGCAAGAGACCTGCACTGCAAACGGCAACAACGCGAGTTATGGCCTACTTAGGTAATCATCTCACGAGGTGCCATTTTTCCGCTCGAGACGCGCATCGCCCAGGATTGTCATTCCCCCTCTGAAAACGATCAGAACGATTCCAGCGCCAATCAATAAGTCCGGTATCGGGGAATCGAGGACATGGACCAGGACACCGGCAAAAATTACACCGGCATTCGCAATCACATCGTTTCTCGAGAATATCCAGCTGGCACGCATATGGATTTCACCGTCCCGGTGTTTGGAAATCATGCTCAGGCAAAAAATATTGGCTATCAATGCGGCGATGCTAATACCAATCATGAACAGGGGTTCTGGTTCACTTCCCCAGATAAAGCGGCGCACGATCTCGACCGCAACGCCCAATGCCAACAAAACCTGGAAAATTCCGCTCATTGATGCAGCACGTATCTTCACATGGGGCGCTCTCCCCACGGCATAGAGTCCGAGCGCGTAGACGGCAGCATCGGCCAGCATATCGAGGGAATCTGCAATCAGTCCGGTTGATTCCGCGATGATGCCCGTAGTGATTTCTACGACGAACATTGTGGCGTTGACCGCCAGCAACGCCCAGAGCACACGGCTCTGTTCGTTCGATTTGATTTCAATTGAACAATCGCAATCTGACATCGGCTAGTGCGTCATCCTCTGGTGCTGGCGCCCAATGTTATATTGTCTGGGCGCAGCTCTATCTCGTCCCGTCAATCGAATATTAGCTGATCAACGCGAGGTCCTGATGAATCAACCCAATTTCACATTGTCCACCTGGCTGCGTCTGTCAAAGAGGCCAGCTGGAAAATGGGCGTTTTCCCGCCTGGTTTGCTGGAAAGCCCCCTACTTCGGCAGCATACGACCTGCGTTTATGGAACTTCGCCCGGGGTTTTGCGAGGTGCATATTAGAAAGCGACGCCGGGTCCTCAACCACATCAGGACGGTCCATGCTATCGCGATGTGCAATATGGCCGAGCTTGCCGGCGGAACGATGACCGAAGTAACTGTTCCCTCAAATTATCGGTGGATTCCGAAGGGCATGACGGTCGAATATATTGCGAAGGCCGAGACCGACCTAAAAGCGGTGGCGCAAATTGATCCTCTACCACGGTTTGCTGCGGCAGCGGAATTGCCGGTCACGGTGACCGTTACAGATACTTCCAATCAAACGGTATTTCGCGCCGTTATCACGATGTGGGTATCGCCCAAGAATTTGACTTCTTCTGGCCGAATGCGAAAAACACACGGTTAGGGGACGATATCTGTAACGCGCGCTCCCCGCTATACTCTTGCGCTTGGTGGAATCGTGGAATTCGCAAAAAATGAAAAACATCCTTCAACTTTCGATTTTGGTGGTCACCTTGGTAGCTTGCTCAGGCGAAAAGCCCTCATCACCCACTCCGGCCCCGGAAAAACGGCCAGTAACACTCGAGCTACATGGCGATAGTCGTGTCGACAATTATTTCTGGCTCAGGGAACGCGAAAACCCGGAGGTAATCGCCTACCTCGAGGCAGAGAACGCCTACACCGAGGAAGCCCTGAGCCCCTACAAGGGCCTGCAAGACGGGTTGGTCGACGAGATGAAGGCCAGAATGAAACAGGACGAAGAATCGGCGCCTTACAAGCGTGGCGACTACTTTTACTACGTGCGTTACGTCGAGGGTAGCGAGTACCCGATCTACGCGCGCAAAGAAGGTTCATTGGATGCACCGGAACAGGTGATGCTTGACGTAAACGCGCTGGCGGGTGACGCGGACTACTTCGCAGTGCGCGGCTTTTCCGTCAGCCCGGACGACCGCATCGCCGCCTACGGTGTCGATACGGCGGGCCGTCGATTCTATGACCTCTACTTCCTGGATATCGAAACCGGTGAACTGCTTGGCGACAAGATCGATGACACCACGAGTAACTTCGAATGGGCCAACGATAGCCAGACGATACTCTACGGCAAGCAACATCCTGAAACCTTGCGTTCCTACCAGGTATTCCGCCATAGACTCGGCGAACCCGATGACACACTCGTTTACGAGGAAGAGGACGAAACCAATAACTTGTACGTGTCCAAATCGTTGTCTTCGGCGTTTTTCTATCTGACCAGCGCGCAGACACTATCGACGGAGGTGCGCTACGTATCCGCGGATTCGCCGGACGATGCGCCAAAACTGTTCCTTCCCCGGGAAGAAAATCATGAGTACTTCCTTACGGACGGTGCCGATCGCTTTTATGTAATCTCCAATGATGAGGCCAAGAACTTCAAACTCATGGAAGCGCCGCTCGACGATACGTCCAAAGATGCGTGGATTGAGGTTGTCGCACACCGCGATAGCGCCCTGATCGAAGACGTTAATGTGTTCCAGGATTACCTGGTGGTGACAATCGTCGAGAACGGATTGACACAGATGGAAGTCACCGAACGTGCGTCCGGTGCGACAAGGCGAATCGATTTTGATGAAGAGGTCTACACGGCCTCCTCAGACGACAACTACGAATTCGATTCTGATTTGTTCCGCTATAGCTATGAATCGCTGACGACGCCGGAATCGACATATGATTACAGCCTGGGAACCCAGGCCCACACACTCATCAAGGAACGCGCGGTCGTCGGCAGCTTCGATCGCAGCAATTACAAAACGGAACGCCTGTTTGCGACTGCGCGAGAGGGAACCCAGGTCCCAGTGTCAATCGTGTACCGCGATGGCATGGAAAAAGATGGCCAAAACCCGTTGCTGCAGTATGCGTACGGCTCTTACGGCTCAAGCACTTCTCCGTATTTCAGCTCGGACCGTCTGAGCCTTTTGGACCGCGGATTTGTGTATGCGATCGCGCACATTCGGGGCGGGTCCGAGATGGGCCGGGAATGGTATTACGATGGTCGGCAACTAAAGAAGAAAAACACGTTTACCGATTTCGTCGACGTTTCGAACCATCTGATCGACGAAGGCTACACGTCGCCCGAACATCTTTACGCCTATGGCGGCAGCGCCGGCGGCCTGTTGATGGGCGCCGTGCTCAACATGGCGCCTGAACTCTACAAAGGTGTATTTGCTGCGGTGCCGTTTGTCGATGTTGTTACAACGATGCTGGACGAAGACATCCCGTTAACGTCCGGCGAGTGGGACGAATGGGGCAATCCCAACGAGAAAGAATATTACGAATACATGCTGTCGTACTCCCCCTACGACAATGTGCGCAAGACCGACTACCCGAATATCCTGGTAACCACCGGCCTGCATGATTCGCAGGTGCAGTACTGGGAGCCGGCAAAGTGGGTCGCGAAACTTCGCGAGTACAAGACGGACGACAACCTGTTGGTCCTGAAAACGGACATGTCCGCAGGCCACAGCGGCAAGACCGGGCGTTTCCGTCGGCTGGAGGACACGGCACTTTACTACTCGTTCTTCCTTGGGCTCGAGGACATTCGAGAGTGACGATGACCAGTCGGATCTCATGACAGCATCCGACGATGTCGAAATTAGGCTGCGGGATCTTTGTCGCGACTTTGTCGAGGGCCAGCGAACGCACCGAGTTCTCGATGCTATTAGCGCCGACTTCATGCGCGGCGAATCCGTCGCGATTCGTGGTCGCAGCGGGTCCGGCAAGTCGACGATGCTCAACCTGATCGGCGGTATCGACGCGCCCGATGCCGGGCGCGTCGTAGTCGCTGGCACTGACATTACCGGCCTCTCTGAACGGGATCGGACGCTATTCCGGCGTAAACACATCGGCTTCGTCTACCAGGCATTTAATCTCGTACCGACGTTGGACGTGGCTGACAACATTCGCCTGGTGCTGGAGCTAAACGACGTTGCCACCGCTGAAGCCAGCGCTCGAATAGAAGAATTGCTCGATGCGGTGGGCCTTCTTGATCGCACGTCGAGTTACCCGGATGTGCTTTCCGGCGGCGAGCAGCAGCGCGTCGCGATTGCACGGGCGCTCAGTCACCAACCGTCGGTGCTGCTTGCTGATGAACCGACGGGAAACCTGGATGACGCTACTGCAGACAGCATTCTCGAACTGCTTGACCGACTCGTACGTCAGAGCGGTGGCACAATGTTGATCGCAACGCACAGCGCCAAGGTGGCGTCGTTCTGTGATCGGGCTCTTGACCTCCACAACGGCAAGCTGGAAACCTCATCGAACGATCCGTCTGCGCCATGAAACGGACTCTCTATCGCGCAAACTACGGTTACCTCCTCCGCCACCCGTGGCAGCTGGCCCTTGCGGTGCTCGGCATCAGTATCGGCGTTGCCGTGATCGTGGCAGTTGACCTTGCAAACAGTAGCTCCAAGAAAGCCTTCCTGCTTTCGATGGATGCCGTGACCGGCGAAGCGACGCATCAGATTATTGGCGGGTTACGCGGTATCGACGAGAGCCATTACGTCGATCTTCGAATACAGCATGGTGTGCGGAGTATCGCTCCCGTCGTCCAAGGCTATGTAACGGTCAACGAAACTTCGCTTCAGGTACTCGGCGTCGATTTGTTTGCCGAACAGGAGATGCGCACTTTTTCTCGTCAGCTCGGCTCCCGGGATTCGTCCGCGACATCCTCCGAGACGAAGCAAGCGCAGCCACTGTTTCGGGACATGCTAACCGTGCCTGGTGCGGTCATGATGTCGCGTAGTACAGCAAACAGCCTGGGGATCAACGTTGGCGATCGTTTCGATGTTCTGGCCGGAGGTAAGCAACACGTCGCACTATTACTCGGCACGTACGCAAACGACGCAGCTGCAAGCCTCGACAGTCTTGTAACCACCGACATCGCCACTGCGCAGGTTTGGTTTGGCATGGCCGGCAGGCTTTCTCGCGTCGACGTGCGGATTACTGACGGCGAGCCCCACTTACAGGCAAAACTCGAAATGTTGTTGCCCGCGGACACAACGCTTCTATCAACAGCGACACGCACACGCACTACTACGGAAATGAGCGCCGCCTTCATGACCAATCTCTCCGCAATGAGTTTGCTGGCGCTGCTTGTAGGGGTATTTCTTATCTACAACAGCGTGAGCTTCTCCGTCCTGCAGCGGCGTCGACTGATCGGCGTCCTTCGCGCGCTCGGTGCGACACGGCGGCAGATATTCTCCCTGGTGCTCACCGAGACGGCCCTCATCGGCCTCGTGGCGGCATCACTCGGTGTGGCGTCAGGCATTTGGTTGGGTGGCCAGCTACTTGGTCTAGTGTCACAGTCGATCAACGATTTCTACTTTCGCGTATCGGTCACCGATGTTTCGATAAGCGCGTTCTCAGTATCCAAAGGCATCGTTGCCGGTATGATTGCAGCGCTCGTCGCCACCATCGTGCCTGCGAGCGAAGCGGCGTCGTACCGGCCGCGACTGGCAATGACGCGTTCCGCACTCGAACGTCAAACGCGCCGCCTGTTGCCGTTTATAGCTCTCGCGGGCGTCGTAACCATTGCCTTGGCGGCAGTCGTTTTGACCGTGTCTGGCCGCAGCCTCGTAGCCGGCCTTATTTCGGTCTTCATGGTGATACTGGGGTTCGCGCTGTGTGTGCCGCTGGCTGTGAAGTGGTCAACCTATGCGTTGTCACCCTTTGCGAATCAGTTGGCAGGAACCTGGGCGCGGCTCGCGGTTAGTGGCATTGGTAGCAGCCTGAGTCGAACCGGCGTTGCGATTGTCGCGCTCGCCGTCGCGGTGTCCGCGACAATCGGCGTTAGCGTCATGGTCGATAGCTTTCGTGGCTCCGTGAGTGATTGGCTCGAACAGACTCTTCAAGCGGATATTTACGCGGGCGTCCGGCGCGGCACGTTGGACCCTGTTTTGCTCGAAGAGCTATCGCAATTATCGGGCATCGTTGCGTTCAGCAGCAATCGCCGCTCCTGGCACGAAGATGAAAATGGCCGTACTCAGGTGCTCGCGACCAAGATGGCACCGGGGAGTTACGCCGGCACCGAGATACTCGACGCCGATCCGAAGGACGTATGGTCGCTGTTCGAGCGCGACGACGTCGTCCTTGTATCCGAGCCTTATGCCTATCGCAACCGCGTGTCTCGCGGAGACATCGTGTCGCTGCGCACCGCGAGCGGCAAGACTGAATTCCGCATCGTCGCGACTTATCAAAGTTACGACATCAATGCGGCCGCGTTGCTCATGAGCCGACAAACCTACGACCGGCACTTCGATGATTCGGGCGTCGACTCTATCGGGCTCTATCTTGACGACGGTGTAGACGCTGCCGACGTCATCGCGCAGATGGAAGCGATCAGCCGGGGTCGCCAGGAACTGTTGATTAATTCCAACGTCAAGATCCGCGAGCTATCGCTGCAGATTTTCGACCGTACCTTTGTCATTACCGACGTGCTCTATTGGCTCGCTGTTGGTGTTGCTTTCATCGGCATTCTTGGCGCAATGCTGGCGCTGCAGCTCGAACGTGCGCGTGACTTCGCTGTCCTGCGCGCGCTGGGCATGACGCCATTGCAGCTGGGCGGCATGATTACGTTGCAAACCAGCGTCATCGGCCTGCTGAGCGGCCTTGCAGCCATTCCGCTCGGACTCGTCATGGCCTACGTCTTGATCGAGGTGATCAATCGACGTGCGTTCGGTTGGCAAATCGACATGGCGATAGCACCGGACATTTTGCTGTCGGCGGTGCTGTTCGCGGTTGTTGCGGCATTGCTGGCTGGCCTTTACCCCGCCTGGCGTACCGCGCAGAGCCAGCCGGCGCTCGCAATTCGCGAGGAGTAGCGGGTGAGATTTGTCGCCAGGTTTAAGCAGTGGATTTTGTGGTGCTCGGTTGCCACGACGGTATCCCTTGTCGGTGTATGGCCTTCGCAGGCCCATAGCGACGGTACACTACCTTCGGAACTGTCCACATTGCTGAATGCCGACACTGACGCCGGCTTTTCGATGGCAACAGGGCCGCGAATTTTCGAGTTCCCGCGGGATCATGGGCCACACCCTGACTTTCGTAATGAATGGTGGTACATGACGGGTAATCTCGATGCCGCTGACGGTCGCCGCTTCGGATTCGAACTAACGTTCTTCCGCTTTGCCGTCGCGCCTGAGCCAGCCGCATCGGAATCCGCCTGGCGGACCAACCAGGTATACATTGCGCACTTCGCGGTCACCGATGCCGATGGCAAGACGTTTTATGTTGCCGAGCGATTTTCACGCGGCGCGTTGGGGCTTGCTGGTGCCGATACCAATCCGTTTCGAGTCTGGATCGACGATTGGGAGATGGCGTCAACAACCGCCGAGGGCGATCGTGAGCAGTGGCGGCTCCAGGCGAACGACGATGACTTTGCGTTAAGTCTTCAGCTTGTTGCCGAGAAAGCGGCGGTGCTAAATGGCGACGAAGGCCTGTCGCAGAAGTCGGCCGTGATCGGCAATGCGTCCTACTATTACTCAATCACCCGTTGGCAAACAGAAGGACAGATGCGGCTCGGTGACGAGGTGTTCACGGTCTCCGGGCTTTCCTGGCTCGACCGCGAGTGGAGCAGTAGTTCGCTCGGGTCCGATCAGAAAGGCTGGGACTGGTTTGCGCTGCAGCTATCCGACGGCAGCGAGCTAATGTTCTACAACCTTCGCAAAACGGACGGCTCACAGGATGTCCACAGCGCCGGTACCTGGACATTTGCTGACGGTCGTTCGCGCCATCTCGATCGAAACGAGGTTTCGGTGTCGGTTACAAAAGAGTGGACGAGTCCGAAAGGCGGCAGCTATCCGTCCGCATGGGACATCCGTATTCCCCAGTTCGGTCTGACCCTGAGTCTCGCTCCCGTGCTTGACGACCAGGAGTTGTTCACGACGGTCCGTTATTGGGAGGGCGCGGTCGACATCGAGGGCGCGCATCGGGAAGCCAAAGTTACCGGGCGTGGCTATGTTGAGCTGACGGGCTACGCGAACTGATCCGCTCACATCTCAGTCGGAGAACCGGAGACCCGGCCGCTACCAGGCTACGCCGTAGTCCTCGCCGTAATCACTGGCACCACCCCACATCGTTTCGTTTTCCGTATCGAAGAAGATGGCGGTAATCGGGCTGTACGTGCGGTCTCGGACTTCGACGCGATACCCCATGTTGCCCAGCTCATTGTGGACCCATTCCGGCACTTTCCTGGTGACCTCGATGCGTCCGGGTTCAGCCTTATGTGCGCCGAATGAACTTTGCATTTGGTAGCTCGTGATGTTGTGTGCCTCGACCGCTTGCTGCACGTTCATGCCAAATTCAACCACGTTGAGAAAGAACTGCAGCAGATTTTGGTCCTGCGTGTCTCCGCCCTGCACCGAAAATGCCAGGAAGGGCTTGCCGTCTTTCAACGCCAGGCTGGGAGTCAGCGTTGCGCGCGGTCGTTGCCCCGGGTGAACCACGTTGAAAGGATTGAGTGCTTCGTCCAAAACGAAACTTTGCATGCGTTGGCTCATGCCGATACCGGTTCGGCCGGCGATAAAAGCCGGAATCCAGCCACCGCTCGGGGTAATTGAAACCACCCAGCCTTCGGCATCGGCGGCCTGGATCGACGTTGTACCCGCCAGGAAGCTCTCGTCATCACTCATCAAACGAGCCTGCTGGAAGCCCTCTGCGCCTTCGGCTTCGGCGGTCGGCGGAATCGGTGTCCATTTTTCAAGCAGATCGAGGTAAGGATTCTTATCGCCCTGGAACGGATACGGATCGCCAGGCTTCGTTTCAGGATTATTGCGTTGCCAATCAATCTGCGTGCGCCGATGTTTTGCGTACTTCTTCGAAAGAAGGCCCTCGATCGGTTCAACCGGAGGCACGTAAGGGTCGCCGTAGTAGAAATCCCGATCTGCAAACGACAGGTTCATGGTTTGGTACAAGGTGTGGATATACCTCGCCGTGTTGTAGCCCATGCTCTGGAGGTCGATGTCCTCCAGGATATTCAAGGCCTGCAACAGGACCGGACCCTGCACCCAGTGCGTGAGTTTGTAGACGTCGATCCCTTTGTAATTGGTGCTAACGGGCTCCTCGATATGGACTTGCCAGCTATCGAGGTCTGCCATCGTCATCAGACCGCCATACTCCGTCGAGCCGCGAATCAGCTCCTCGGCAATGTCGCCGCGGTAAAAGCGGTCGTATGCCGCATAGATGGCTTCCTTACGGCTCATGCCATCAGCGAGTGCCTTGCGCTCGGTCTCAACCAGTTTCTGCAAGGTGGCCAGCAGGTCCGGCTGCCTGAAGATCTCTCCTGGATTCGGTGCGGCACGTTCCTGGCTGTCATCCTCTTTCAAGTGCGGCAGAAAAACCTGCTTCGAGTACGACCACTGCATCAGGACATCCTTGCGTCGCTCCATATTGTCCGCTTGAGACTTCTCGACCGGATAGCCTTCGGCCATTTGCATGGCGGGTGCCAACACTTCCGCGAGGCTGAGTTTTCCGTATTCGGCGAGCATCACCATCAAACCGCCCGGCGTGCCCGGCGTTACAGCGGCCAGCGGCCCATACTCGGGTGGATACAACATGCCGCGCTCGCGAAAGAACTCAGCCGTTGCGCCAGTCGGTGCGACTCCGAGCGCATTGATTCCGAGGACTTCGCCCGTGTGCGGATTGTAGATCAGTGCCTGGGTTTCGCCGCCCCACCCCAGCGTGTCCCACATCGTCGATGTTGCCGCCAGCATCGCGCATGCGGCATCCACGGCGTTGCCGCCGCGTGTAAACGTCATACCACCCGCCGTCGCAGCCAGTGGTTTGCCGGTAATGGCCACCCAGTGCTTTCCATGCAAAACCGGTTTCGCGGTCTTTTGTGCGTCGGCCGGGCCGGTAGCACACAGCGAGGCGAGGCAAAAGACGATCGCGACGAAATACTTCGGCCCGGAAATCAACAAGTGATTATGTGGGGACATGGCCGCATCCATTGTTACTGACACTTGAGAATAGCAGAGATACCAGGCCGTAATAGGTGACCGCCTGGAAGGACCTCTCTGGACGAAATTTGCTCTGGCCAAGGAAAACGTCGCGGCTCACTCGCTCATTACGATTACCGCCAACCATCCGAAGAATCCCGCACAAGGAACGAACAAAGACCATGCGAGCCAAGGGAGTGAGCGACGAACCGCGATACTGGCTCCAAAAAGGAGCACGGGAAACACCATCGCGATCCACTGGAATCGCGGGGTCGCAGCCAGGTAAAGAGAGACCGGAGTTATGACGGTAGCCGCAAGGACGAGCCAATTGGGTTTTGCACGCACTATTCCCGTTACGCACAATACAAGTGCAATAATAATGGCGGGCCAGCCGAATAGAATTACCGGCGACAACTCCCAAGGGTTCATCTCGGATCTCTCATACGATCTCTGGAATCGGCTCAATCTCCAATATCGACGCCTTTCGACCTGAATCGTTCCTCAATGTCTGTTTTCACCCGAAGCGCACGCTCGATTGATCAGGAATACAAGAATTCGACAGGCAGCTAACGGCTGCGATTTCAACCGGTCGATGCAACACATTCATTAAACTTTTCTGCCGGCGAGTAAAATTGTAACGTTTCTCACGGCCGTTCGTTGAGTTGTCTTGCTACAGCATTCAGTTGGTTCTGATGGATGTTGGACAGGTCCATTCCCTTCGGGAAATACTGTCGCAGTAGTCCGTTCGTGTTTTCGTTTGAGCCACGTTGCCATTGCGCTGATGCTTGGCGGTGGCATAGCGTCATTACAGGCGCTGACGATTTCAATAGGCCTGCCGTTCGGCGTAGTACTGCTGATCATGTGCATCGGCCTGATCAAAGGCTTACGCGAAGAATAGCAGGACCTTTAACGGGTCTTTCCGCCACCCATTGACTGGTTCCAGAATTTCGCCGCTCTGTAAGTCTCGTAACCCAAAATGGCATGCGTGGCAATTAATGCGCACAATGCAGGCCAGCCATAATTTCCGCTTCGCGATAGCCACACGCCGAGCAGGACTATTGCAGTAATAACGACAATCTGCGGCAAAAAGTCGCGTAGCGTTGCCGGAGAATATTGCTCGAACCACCCGCGGTTGGCTGGATCTCGCCGGGCCCGCCGGTGTACCTTATGGCTGACGATAACCATCGTGGCGAAGACAACAGCCAGAACGATTGTCCATTGCCCCAGGTTGTTCGGCCCCATCATGTCGATCATCAGAAACTCGATCAAACCGACAAAGAAGGGCAGTATCGAATCAGCCGTCGACGGCGTCCATCGAAAACGCATCACCATCCCTGAATAGGTCAGCCAGATTAAAATAATGACCATCAGGCTCGCTGCTATCTGCAGCCAGCCGAGCAGCGCTATCCATGAATAATCGTACAAGTCCGACCGATGGCGCAAATGATCCCAGAGGAATTCGAGTGCGAGTGCCTGAACAATGCTGAGGAGCGTGAGCAGAACCATGGGAAACTGGTCTATTGCACGGTTACGGATAGTGTCCATCGAATACTCCATTGGTACGTCGTTTGTTTCGGTCGATTTTTGCTTTGGATCATTAGCAGCCCGTCGCCACCCTATCATCCTGACGACTGCTATCTGCGGCAAAGCCAACGTTCAGACTGCGCTCGATACGCCTAAAAAGACGGGCAGCTAACGGCCAGCACTGGTCATTTGAACGATCCAGCTTTCGAATCATCGTTGTGTAGCGGTTTTAAGCCTACAAGCGGTCGGAGCCAGGCGAATCTTCGCCAACACAGTTCGTAGCTACCGAGCGCCACGATCACAGTACCCGTCGTAATCGCCAGATACTTCGCCAAGATTGGCCAGTCAAGAGGGACGATGACGTATTCGAGGGCCACAACAATTGTGAGGTGTAGACAAAATAACGGATACACGGCGTTGTTAAGGTACGTCAGTAAACGGCCAGGACGTTGCAAGTAACGTCCGGCGTAACCCAGACATGCAAGCAACCAAAACCAGGCATTTGAGACGCGCAACACGCAGAACCACAGGTAGACCCAAATATCAGTTTCTCCGTTGACCAAAGGCGAGAAACCTCCCCGCTCGGCCGACCAGAACTGAGCGAACAGGGTCGCCGATGCGATCATCGCCATAATCAAAGACCGACCCCGCAATTTCTGTGTACGATCCAACAACGGTTTGCTGCTGGCCAGCAGAAACCCGGCGACAAAAATCATGAACCAGTGACTGAAGTTCGCCCAGTCGTGTATCAGGTCGGGAAAACCGGGAAACCGAGCACGCAATAGGATCTCTACAACCGCCAGAGGGATGATTCCCAGATAAAGGCAGGCTCCTCGGGAAATTTTTTGCGCCCAATGTTCAAGCTGTTTTCGACCGACAGCACGCTTGAAGTATGAGAAAATTGGCGAACCGAGGACGCAATAGAGATAGAGATAGACGATAAACCAGTAGTGATGCCAACTCAGGTGTCCGTTGGGATAGACGCCTTCGGTATAGAATGCCGGATAGAACTCGACGAACGAGCCAGTGAACTCACCAATGAATCGTTTCTCAAGAAAAATCATTGGTGGCACAATGACCGTTATTCCAAAAACCAATGGCACAAGCAGTCGCACCGCACGGTTGCGCATGAATTGCCTCCGATTTCGGCGTCGAAGAGCGAAAGCCACACCCACACCGGAGATGAGAAACAGCAAGGCCAGCCTGAACTCATGCAGAAAGCCCACCATAACCTGCAGAGCAAGGCTTGAATCGGCGTTTTGGATCATGGGAATTCCACGCGGTATGAATGCGATCGCGGCATGAAAGTAGATCAATAACAAAAAGGCGATGATTCGCAACCAATCCAGGTCCGCACGCCGCTCGTTGATGGCGAGATCGCCCGTCCTCTCGCCTGTAATCAACTGGCATCCCATTTTGCACTCCCATGAAACATCGATGGGTATTACAGGCTATTGGGCACCTCCGAAGCTCCCGGAAAAGTCCTGGATGCTTGCAGATTTCGAAATTCGAAAGCTTTTCAGGAATCCGTCAGCGTGCTCTTTCGAAAATTTGTCGGAGTCATGTGGTATTTGGCTCGGAAGGCAGCATTGAACGAAGAGATCGATCTAAAACCGACATCCAGGGCGATGGTGAGCACCGGGATCCGTGGCTCACTGACCAGCCGCCGGGCAGCTTCTTTTACCCGATAACGGTTAACAAATTGATTGAAATTTCGATAGCCGAGGTTACGGTTAATCGTCCGGCGCAGCTGATACTCCGGCACCTTCAGGCTTGCTGCCAAATCGGCGATGCGCAGGTCATGGTTAGTATAAACCTGATCCTCGTTCATCAGCTTTTTTAGCCCGCCAACCAGTGGATTTTCTCGCGACAAATTCGGCGGTACATGACGTGATCCTGTCAGAAGGAAGGTCGGATTCATTCGCAGAAAGGCCAGGTTAATCGCCAGAGTTACGCCGAAGATAGCCGCTATTCCGAGTAACTCAACCACCTCAGGCACATGCCATCCTGTGACTAATTCGGTCGTTACAACGACTGCAACCATCACTCCAATGCCGCCGGCAAACACGTGTCGCAGCCTTAAACGACTCTCCACAACATCGTCTTCCCTGCCCCTACGCACGATGTAGATTGCGCCTATCGCAAATCCCAGTTTGATCAGCTGAAGCGGCGCGAGCAAGTAAACGTTCACAGCACCATCGGTCGCAAGTCTCGTGAGCCCAAGCCACCCAGCCGCCAGGAGGTAGAGCGCCGCAATCAACCAAACGACTAGTGGCGGTCTCCGATCGTCCTCGAACAAGTCCCACGTGAAGAAAAACAATAACGGCGGAATAGCATCTGCTGCCAGTCCAAGCTCCGGTGCGAGTTCGAGATTGATGTGGTCGAAAACCGGTGATGAAATCAGATAGGAAACGGCACCCATCGCAAGTGCAACCCCTAGCAAGCGTGTGCGAAGAGGATTCGGAGAGATTGCCAGCGCAGTCGCTGTAAGCAGTACTTGAGACGCAGCAAGTATGCGAAGAACCAGGATTACCGTAATCATCGTCGTCATGCGGCTAGACTACACCCAGCTCAATATGGGCGCATCCGCAAGACCCAATAGAAAACACCCGCGTGAGTCGTGAGCTTCGGGTCTGGTTGGCATTGGTCTCAGAGCCAAAATCATCAATGTGTTGGTAGGCCAATGAACGATAGGCCATAGGCGCATCCGGCTATTCGGCCCTCTTGCACCTGGGGCAGAGGTCGGCCACAAGCGAAAAATTAGACTAAGCTTAATCGGATACCTGTCTACAATCGGTGCGAGTCAAAATGATGTTCGATCAACTGCGTAAGACAACCAGCGACAAGTTAGGGGGCGTGTTGCGGCTACTACTGGGCTTCGCCTTCCTCATGGCCGGAATCTTGAAAGTCATCGTTCCATCTCTGGGTCAGGCTTTTTCGGGTCAGCTAATTGCCGCGGATATTCCGTTCCACGGCATCGTTCTTTTTGCCTTTCCCATCGTAGAGTCGGTACTTGGCATCCTGCTGACGGTTGGGTTTCATGCGCGTCTATCGGCGGCCGCGGCTGCTGTGAGTATGATTGTTGCGACGTATGTTCACATCGCAGTTGAAGATCCGTCACTTTTTCCCCTGCAACCAGTAGAGCCTATCGGCCCGTTGGTGTTGTTGGTCATGGCGCTTTACGTACTGTGGCGGGGTGGCGGCGCGTGGAGTATGGATCTCCACGAAGATTGAATCGATTAGCGCCAACTGGTCCCACGAATCAGTTTCAATAAGCCCCGGCAACGCCGGGGCTTATTGAATGGCAATTCCCGGACGCTGAATAAATCTCGGTTCGACCCCATTTCAGGCTCAGCCCTGCGTTGCGATGGTTTGTCGCAGTAATTTGCGGTTGTCAATCATCCAGGGATGAAAATCATCTCGGAAGAACATTTGAAAATCTTTAGCGACTTCTCGAATTACGCCGTTTCGACCGAACAGGAACGCATAACCCTCGCGCCAGAAAGACAACGACAAAACCGGCCTACCCTCCATCCTGCGCATCCGGACGATTGACCGGAACACGTTGAACGGGAAACGTAGGCGCACGATGCGCATTACCTGGCGGAGCAATTTTCGATCCCCGCCGATGGCCAGGAACACGTCATAAGCCACCGATTTGTGCTCGGTTTCCTCGATCGCGTGCCATTGCCAGAGATCGGCCATCACTGGGTGAGCGCCGTCCATCCAGCGCGAATTGCGCATCGAGCCCGCGGCGAACATTGCCGTAATGTGTTCGAGCACGACGGTCGCCGCCAGCCGCGCAATCGGCGGCTGCTTGTTCGCCTGCTCGATTTCACGAATATAAAGGGCTTCGAGCTTCGACAGATCGAAGCACCTTACCTCAGCGAGCACCTCGTTATACCGCTGGTGTTCACGTCGATGGACGTACTCTTGCTGCACGAAAATAGCGGCTTCGCTCTTGAGCTTCGGATCGTCGATGCGCGGCAGGTAATGTCTCACGCTATCGACAAAAAACTTCTCACCAGTCGGGAACGATAGGGACAACGCGTTAAAGAACGCTGTCTGGAATGCATGGCCGCCATGCCAGTCGCCGGCAAGGGGTTCGTGCAGGCTAAAGCTGCGATTGCGCGCCTCGAGACTAATGTCCACGGGCGTTTTACTGGGTCCAGAATACGGCATAGCGTCTAGTGCGGATAAATTGTCTGGCCTGACTATGCTACAGCGAGGGGGTGATACTTTCCACGATGGTCCTCGCGCCTTTCGAAGCCTCTAATAGGCATTTCGGATTCGGGCAAAAAATCCAGCGGTGTTTTGGAGGCAAAACGATGTCAGATAAGAAGGCGGACCTGGCCGGACCGGGCATAAGTACTTACGAAAAAGTCGATGAGATCCTGCCTAAGGGTTACGAGTCGCTGCTTGGCAGAAAGCAGACGCAGAAGGCTATTTACGATGTGAAGGAATACATCGAAAAAGGGCTCGCCCGGGAACTGAACCTCATGCTCGTGCAGGTGCCTTTGATCGTCGAGGTAGCTTCCGGCATGAACGATATGCTTGATCGGGACGGCTCAAGGACGCCGGTTGAGTTTCATTGTGGTCTTGGCATAGAGGAACCCATACACGCCTCCATCGTACAGGCGGCCACCAAGTGGAAACGCTGGGCGCTCCAGCAATTTGAGTGCGAGGTCGGCGAAGGTGTCAACACCGACATGCGCGCGGTCAGGAAGGACTACTTTCTTGATCATGACCACAGCGCCTACGTTGACCAGTGGGACTGGGAACAGGTCATCACGGCCGAGCACAGATCGCTCGACTACCTGACCGAAGTGGTCAGGAAAATATGGAAGGTCATCACCGGCGCCGAGAAGATGGTTATGGACATGTACCCCGAGCTCCAGGACCCGAGGTTCCCGCCGCTCCCGGAAGAACTGCATTTCATCCACGCCGAAGAGATCCTCGCGAAGTATCCGGACCTCCCGAGGAAGGAACGCGAAACAAGAATTATCAAGGAGTACGGCGCCGTGTTTATCTACGGCATTGGCTGGGTCCTGGATGATGGTTACCCCCACGAGATGAGGGCTGCCGACTACGACGACTGGGTCACCCCCACCATCGAGAAAGACGGAAAGCTGATGCACGGCCTCAACGGCGACATCCTCGTCTACAACCACGTGACCAAGCGAAGGCACGAACTGACATCAATGGGCATCCGGGTCACACCGGAAACACTCGTGGAGCAAATGAAAATTGCCGACCGGGAAGATGAACTCTCGCAACCGTATCATCAGATGATCCTGAACAACGAGATCCCGCTATCCATCGGCGGCGGTATTGGTCAGTCCAGAACCCAGATGTTGCTTCTCAGGAAGGCGCATCTTGGCGAGGTGAGCACCACCGTATGGCCCAAGCAGCTTCACGATGTTTGTGAAAAGCACAATATCTCTGTTTTGAAGTAAACAGCCGTTTAGCGGTCGACTGGTTTCGGTCCCTGGCACTCGGTGCCAGGGACTCTTTGTTACATTAGCAAAGGATTTCCTTTGCCGTCAGCCGGCGCCCTGCAGGTATTCGCAAGTGCCCGTCCATGCGGTCGTAGAGTGTTCACGCCTAACCAAGTCGCCCAAAAAACGTCATACGCGCCGACTCCGAAAGCGATATACCGGGTTCGGTGTTGTATGCAAGCACTACCAGCATCCGCGTGCGCTTACCTTTAACAGGAGTAACACGGTGCATCGAATTACGCCCGCGGAATAGCACGAGAGTGCCGGCCTCCATCGTCAGGGTCTTGGTTCCTACTTCGCCATCAAGAATCTTCTCGGTAAGCGCGTAGTTCATTTCACCGTTGTCGGCATCGCGCACATCTTTCACGTACTCAAACGCACCTCCTTTTTCGGGCTGTTGGATCATTAACGTGATCGCAAAGGAGGAATTGTCAAAATGCCAGCCCAGCTCTTGTCCCTCGCTCGCGTAGTGAAGGTTGATGGACGACAACGTGTCACCGTATTCATGCAGCTCGGCCTCGTCGAGAACGGCGCACAAAAATTCGCGAAACTCGGTCGCTTCATAAAGAGCGTGCAGCGCCGGGAATCTGGTCGGTCGTGATGCAGCCTTTCGATGATGAAACGGCCCGGTTGCGTGGATGCTCGGAGGGATACCGGGCATCAGACGGTTCTAGATAAATATTGTGCTGATCGACCGTGTAGT
>Ga0255046_10000124_pt1 | contig 17398 bp, 12 predicted proteins | sample BC1_12_27_MG_FD_183632 | JGI IMG/M metagenome (GOLD analysis project Ga0255046, IMG submission 183632) | Seawater microbial communities from Strait of Georgia, British Columbia, Canada - BC1_12_27 | ecosystem: Environmental > Aquatic > Marine > Strait | place: Canada: British Columbia...
GCCGGTTCAAATCGAGATCGATGAATCAGGGTCGGGCAACTTCGTGCTGGTTCTTGATCGGGTCATCCCGGACATTGTCCCGCCCGACGACAGCGAGTACGTTAAACACATTCGCATGCGGAGCAACGTCCTGTCCGAGTTTTGGGGCGAAGATGTCTACCTCGGCGCACACGTACTGCTACCACACGGTTTTGAGGACCACCCCGACGCCCATTATCCGCTGATGATCTTTCATGGGCACTTTCCTTCAGATATTGGCGGTTTTCGTGCCGAGCCGCCCGATGCAAGCCTCGAGCCCGATTACAGTGAGCGCTTTGACGTGCACGGATACAACATTATTCAACAGCAAGAAGCCTATGATTTTTATCAAACCTGGATTGGCGACGGCTTCCCGCGCTTCATAGTCATCGAGATTCAGCATCCCACCCCGTATTACGATGATTCGTATGCAGTCAACTCGGCAAGCCAGGGACCCTATGGGGACGCGCTCACCTACGAACTGATTCCCTATATCGAGGAACGGTTTCGTGGCATCGGGGAGGGTTGGGCTCGCTTTACCTACGGCGGTTCGACCGGCGGCTGGGAAGCCATGGCGGTGCAGGTATTCTACCCGGACGAATATAATGGCGCGTTCATTGCCTGTCCGGATCCGATCGACTTTCGTGCGTACATGACCATCAACATCTACGAAGACGAGAACGCGTATTGGTACGACAGTCAGTTTCAGAAACTTCCCCGGCCTGCACACCGAGACTACCTGGGCAACGTTCATGCAAGCCAGTATGACTACAACCGCCTCGAAGCTGTGCTCGGTGACAATAGCCGTTCCGGGCAACAATTCGACATTTGGGAGGCCACCTATTCACCAATGGGTGAAGACGGTTACCCGCAACGTTTGTGGGACAAGGAGACCGGCGAGATCGATCACGACGTAGCGCAATACTGGAAAGAGAACTTCGATCTCCGCTATATCCTCGAGCGCGACTGGGCCACCCTGGGACCGAAGCTTGAGGGCAAGTTACACATTTATGCCGGCGACATGGACAATTATTATCTTAATAACGCCGTCTATCTGACAGAACGATTCCTGGAAAACACCACCACCCCATACTACGGCGGAGAAATCGATTACGGAGATCGTGCGGAGCACTGCTGGAACGGCGATCACGACAATGGCAACCACATATCGCGTCTTCGCTATAACACGATGTACGTGCCGAAGATTCTCAAGCGTATCGAAGCAACGGCGCCGGAGGGTGCAGATCTAACCAGTTGGCGCTACTGACGGGAAGCGCGACTTGACTATTCCAGGTGCAACGCCTTCATTTTCCTTGCCAGGGTATTCCTGCCCCAACCGAGAAGCTTGGCCGCTTCCTGCCGATGACCATTGGTCTGCGACATGGCGATTTCTATCAACGTCTTTTCAAATTCCGGCAACGCCGCATCCAGCAATGGGGCATCGCTGCTGTGCAGTTGCCCCTCCGCCCAGGCGGCCAGTCCCCGCGTCCATTCCTTCGCCGCACGTTTCGGCGACTCGCTGCCGCCAAGATCGCCCGGTACGTCCTCTGTCGTAATCACGCCTCCGGGCGCGGTTACTGTGAGTCGGCGGGAGGCGTTGACCAGTTGCCGGACGTTGCCGGGCCACGCGAACGCCTGCAGCGCATCCATAGCCTCGGCATCAACGGTCTTCGCTGCAACGCCCAACTCTTTTGCCGCTTCGGCAAGATAGTGCTTAAGCAAGACCGGAATATCTACCCGTCGTTGTCGCAGCGGCGGGGTGTTAATGCGTATGACGTTTAGCCGGTGATAAAGGTCCTCGCGGAAACGGGATTCCGTGACGGCCCGCGCCAGGTCCTGGTTGGTTGCCGCGATAACCCGGACATCGACCTTGATGGGCGTTTGGCCGCCGACGCGATAGAACTCGCTTTCGGCCAGGACACGTAACAAACGCGTCTGCAGTGCGGCCGACATGTCGCCGATTTCGTCGAGGAACAGCGTGCCACCATTGGCCTGTTCGAAGCGGCCGATGCGACGTGAATCCGCGCCCGTGAACGCGCCTTTCTCGTGGCCGAATAATTCGGATTCGAGGAGTTCCGACGCAATCGCAGAGGTGTTTAGCGCGACGAAGGTCTTATCTGCGCGCGGACTGTGGTCATGCAGCGCGCGTGCAACCAGTTCTTTGCCGGTGCCCGACTCACCGGTGATCAACACGGTCATGCTCGAACCGGCCAGGCGACCGATTGAGCGAAAGACCTCCTGCATCGCCGGCGCCTGTCCGATCATCGACGCGATAGCGTCGGCTTCCGGTTCTGGCGCGTCACCGGACTTGCCGTTGGCGCGTGCGGCTTTGCGTACGAGCTCTACGGCCTCGTCTATGTCGAAGGGTTTTGGCAAATACTCGAATGCGCCACCTTTATAGGCAGCGACAGCACTCTCCAGATCGGAGTGCGCTGTGATGACGATGATCGGCAGATCCGGAAGGGTGCCACGCAGCCGTTCGAGGAGTGCGATGCCACTCATCCCCGGCATGCGCACGTCGGTGATCAGCACGTCGGGCGTGTCATCATCGATCGCTTCGAGTAAATGCTCCGCGCGTTCAAAGCTGCGCGTTTCGATGTTCGCCTGCTTTAGCGCCTTCTCGAGAACCCATCTCACCGAGGGGTCATCGTCAACGATCCATGCATTAAGAGAAAGGTCAGCCATCAGCGTGTGTTCCAGCTTGCTTGATCGGTATGCGAACGTAGAACACCGTGTGGCCCGGCCTGCTCTCGAACTCGATCAAACCGCCGTGCCGGCTCAGCAGTTCTTGGGCTGCGGGCAAGCCGAGCCCCGTGCCTTCCGGCCGGCTGGTAACCAGTGGATAGAAAACCGAATCCTGTAACTCCCTTGGTATGCCGGGTCCATCATCCTCAATTTCGATGGATGCTATGACGCGGTGTCGCGTATCGCCGATTGTGTAGTTGGTGGCCGCCCGGCTTCGCAAGGTCAGCGTGCCCTGCCCGTCGAGCGCGGCGTACGCATTGCGCAGCAGGTTCAGGAATGCCTGGATCATCTGATCGCGGTCGAGATCAATGGTCGGTAGCCCCGGATCGTAATCGCGCTGGATTTTCACAGGCCTTTCATTTTCTGCCTCGACAAGTTTGACCACGTATTCGAGTAACTCGTGCACGTTGACCGGTTGTTTGTTGGGTGGCCCACCTGGACCGAGCAGAGTATCGACCAGCCCGGCCAGCCGGTCCGTTTCGCTAATAACGACATCCGTGTATTCATGTAATGATTTGTCGTCGAGCTGGCGTTCGAGCAACTGCGCTGCTCCTCGAATTCCGCCCAGTGGATTTTTTATTTCATGCGCAAGCTGCCGAATCATTTGTCGACCCGCACCGTGCTGGATTAGCAGTGCATTCTCGCGGCTGATTTGTGCTCGTCGCGTGACGTCCGTAATTTCGACAAGTACGCAAGCATCGTCCGTCGTGATGGGTGATACCCGGCAGTCAACGATTCGTTCATGCGCATGCACCTCGGTCGGCGAAAGACGCATTTCGTTCGCATAGTGCGCGCCGGTTGCCAGCACACGACTGAGGATGTCGCGCATTTCCGGCTCATCGTCGACGAGTCGCAACAACGCTTTTCCGTACGCTCGCTGTTGGCTGATGCCGAGAATATTTTCCGCGGCCGGATTCAGGCCAACGATCAGAAGGTGATCGTCCAAAAGGACGATGCCGGAACTCAATGCATCGAGTATGTTGTTGGCAATGCGACGGAGGGTTCCGTCATTGCTGGAACTGCCGCCGCGAGGGCGACCGGGATCAGTTGGATTTAAAACACCGTGTTCTGTTGCACGTAGAACCGGTTCGGCAGGCTCCGAATCATGAGCTTGCCCGTGTCGTCCAGAATCTCCGCCTGGATATTGTGCACTCCGCGGTAAACCTCCTCGATCTGGAAGCTCGTTCCGCGAACCGGTCTTGCGGACCCATCGAAATAAACCCGCACCTGGTGTCCGGGTTGCAGCGCCGGGCTCAGCGCCAGCGATACGTTTAGGACGCCCTCGATATTCCATAAGGTTTCTTCAGGCGAAGGAGCGCTGACTTCGAGGGTTTCGTAGCTGAATGGCTGCGCCTGTGCTGCGGCGTCGTCAGCCGCAGGAGCGCTCGCAGACTCCGGCGCTGCCGCAGCGCGAAGGGGAGACCGGGATTGGCCCAGATCGATTTGTTTCGAGCCGGGCTCGGGTCGGTCGGAATAATGAACGACGCCATCCTCATCGACCCACGTATAGGCCTGTGCCAGCGCGCCATTTGCGGCGAACAGGGCCAGAAGGATGAAAATCGGTCGTAGTCGCATTCAATTAGCATAGCAGCGTCGAGGTTATCTGGGCTAGTGGCCGGGCGGCAAAATGCCGCCCGGTTCACACTTTTGGCCGTTTACAGGCTGTAATACATGTCAAATTCGACCGGGTGGGTCGTCATTCTGAGACGCGTGACGTTCTCCATCTTCAAGTCGATATACGCATCGATGAGATCGTCACTGAATACGCCACCAGCCTTCAGGAAGCCGCGGTCCCCATCGAGGGCGCCTAGCGCCTCATCGAGCGAGAATGCGACCAGCTTCAACTCTTTCTCTTCCTCCGGCGGTAAATCGTAAAGATCCTTGTCCATGGCATCGCCCGGGTGAATCTTGTTCTGGATGCCGTCGACGCCGGCCATCATCATCGCGGAAAACGCCAGGTACGGGTTTGCCATCGAGTCGGGGAAGCGAATCTCTATGCGGCGTCCTTTCGGGTTTGCGACATAGGGAATACGAATGGACGCTGATCGATTTCGGGCGGAGTAGGCAAGAATTGTCGGCGCTTCGAAACCCGGCACCAGTCGCTTGTAGCTGTTCGTCGACGGGTTGGCGAGCGCGTTGATCGCTTTGGCGTGCTTGATGACACCGCCGATGTAAAAAAGCGCCGTCTCAGAAAGGCCGCCGTAGGCGTCTCCGCTGAAGAGGTTATTACCGTCTTTGAACAAGGACTGATGCACGTGCATGCCGTTTCCGTTGTCGTTGACCAGCGGCTTCGGCATGAACGTGGCTGTCTTGCCGTAGGCGTGAGCCACGTTATGAATGACATACTTTAGAATCTGCACCTCATCGGCCTTGCGCACCAGCGTGTTAAATATTGCGCCGATTTCGCACTGCCCGGCGGTTGCCACCTCGTGGTGGTGCACTTCTGTTTCGACACCCATTTCTTCGAGTGCCAGGCACATGGCAGAACGAATGTCGTGCAGCGAGTCAACTGGCGGTACCGGAAAGTAGCCACCTTTTACGGTTGGGCGGTGGCCTGTGTTGCCCTCTTCGTAACTGCGGTCCGTGTTCCACGCGCCCTCTTCCGAGTCGACCTTGTAGAACGCGCCCTGCATGTTGTCGTCCCACGTCACATTGTCGAACACAAAGAATTCATTCTCTGGTCCGAAGTACGCGGTGTCAGCTATGCCGGTTGATTTCAGATAGGCCTCGGCGCGATCGGCAAGCGATCGCGGGCAACGATCGTAGCCCTGCATCGTTGACGGCTCGACGACCGTGCAACGCAGATTTAGCGTGGGCTCGTCCGGGAAGATATCGAGAACCGCCGAGGCAGGATCCGGCATCAGGATCATGTCTGATTCATTGATGCCCTTCCAACCGGAGATGGACGAGCCATCAAACATTTTTCCGTCTTCGAACAGGTCTTCGTCGACAGTATGTGCGGGCACTGTTACGTGTTGTTCTTTGCCGATTGTGTCCGTGAAACGAAAATCGACAAACTTGGCCTCTGCATCTTTGATGAGGGCGAGTACCTCTGCGGGCTTCATGGGTCTTTCCTCCAGGTTCTTCGTACGCCAAACAAAAGGGCCGCCCGATGCGGCCCGGTAGCTAGTGTTGATTGCATGAAATGTGCCAAAACGGTGCTTGCCATAAGCAATTGTTTATTAAGGGTTTCTACGTGCGGCCCGCCCGACATTCGCACCAAATTAGTGCGTGCCGCCCCAGGCTCGCCCCATTATAGTGCAATACGGCTTGCGGTGCACCCCGATGGGGCGCTCTGCCTGGCCTTATTTTTTCGTAAGCCTTTGATGGGCCTCCTACCCGGCGCTCCGAGCCGTTATACTTCGCGCGTTTTAAGCCGCCGCGACACCGCCCAGTGTCCTGTCCGAGTAATGCGCATGATTTCAGAGCCTAAGAAATACGCCAAGACCAGGCGCATTCCGCTGCCAGTGTCCGAGGCCCTGGCAAGGGATGCAACGCCGTCAGGGCGTATTTCCTGGGGTCCCGAAGGGCGTGCTGCACAAGGCGTGTGGCTGCGTTGCGTCCTTTGGCAAGGACCAGGGCCATTGCCGGCAGAACCCGCCTTGTCACACGCCTTGTGCGGCGCGCTGAAACTATGCGCATTACTCGGACAGGACACTAGATGAGTACCAACACATCACCTCTGCGCCTGAGCTTTCAGGACCTGATTCTGAAGCTCCAGCAGTATTGGGCCGAGCGGGGCTGCGTGATTTTGCAGCCCTATGACATGGAGATGGGCGCCGGGACGTTTCATCCGGCCACCTTCCTTCGCGCGGTGGGCCCGGAGCCCTGGTCTGCGGCCTACGTTCAGCCAAGTCGGCGACCGACCGATGGCCGCTACGGCGACAACCCCTTTCGATTGCAGCACTACTACCAGTACCAGGTCGTGATAAAGCCTTCGCCGCTTGATATCCAGGAGCTGTACCTCGGTTCATTGCGCGCCATCGGCATCGATCCGCTCGTGCACGACATTCGCTTTGTCGAAGACAACTGGGAGGCTCCAACGCTCGGCGCCTGGGGCCTCGGCTGGGAGGTCTGGCTGAACGGCATGGAGGTATCGCAGTTCACCTACTTCCAGCAAGTCGGCGGCCTCGAATGTCGCCCTGTAACCGGTGAGATTACCTACGGCCTTGAGCGCCTTGCGATGTACCTGCAAAACGTCAAGAGCATATTTGATCTCGTCTGGACCGACGGCCCACTTGGCCGAATTACTTACGGCGATGTCTATCACCAAAACGAGGCCGAACAATCCCGCTATAACTTTGAAGAGGCCGATGTTGACGCGCTGTTCAATGCATTCGATCACGCCGAACATGAAAGCCAGCGACTCATTGATCTGGGTCTCGCGCTCCCGGCCTATGAACAAATGCTCACGGCGTCACATACGTTCAATCTCCTCGATGCGCGGCAAGCGATTTCCGTCACCGAACGGCAGCGCTTCATCTTGCGCGTCAGAACAATGTCGCGCGCGATCTGTGCCGCGTACTACGCCAGTCGCGAGGCGCTTGGCTTCCCGATGACGCAATCGGTAGCTACGGGACGGCCGTCGGAATGAGCCAGGTCGACGACTTTCTGATAGAGATCGGCACGGAAGAGCTGCCGCCCAAGGCGCTGCGCTCGTTAATGGATGCATTCGGTTCGGGCCTTGTTAACGCCGTCGATGGTGCGGCGCTTGCACATGGTGACGTGCATGCTTACGCGAGCCCGCGTCGCCTTGCCGTTGTAATCGACGCACTCGCCCGGCGGCAGCCAGATCGTAAGCTCGAACAGAAAGGCCCGCCGACCAGGATTGCTTTCGATAAGGATGGCAACCCTACCGCCGCAGCAACCGCATTCGCCAAAAAGTGTGGCGTCAACGTGGCAGAGCTTGGCAGACACAAGACGGACAAAGGCGAGTGGCTTGTTTTTGAAGCTCTCGAGAAAGGTCTGGCGGCCGCTGACTTGATGCCGGCATTGATTGAGCGCGCCCTGGCCGCGCTACCTATACCCAGGCGCATGCGCTGGGGCGCAGGCGACGCCGAATTCGTGCGGCCCGTTCACTGGATTGTCATGCTGCATGGTACAGACATCATTAATGCGCCGGTGATGGAAACCGGCGCCGGTAACGCATCGCGCGGTCATCGCTTTCACTCGTCGGGCCCGATCATCATTTCGGAACCCAGGGACTATCTCGACACGCTGGAGAAAGAAGGCCGTGTCATCGCAGACTTCGAGCGCCGACGAGCGACGGTGCGAGACGGCGTCATTGCCGCCGCTGTCGAAGCGGGAGGTCACGTTGTCGACGGCGAATCGCTTTACGATGAAGTTGCGGCGCTGGTCGAGTGGCCCGTCGCAATACTCGGCCGGTTCGACGAGCAGTACCTGGCCCTTCCCCGGGAGGTCGTGATTTCAACCTTAACCGGACATCAGCGCTACTTCCCGGTGTCGGACGAAAGTGGTGCGCTGTTGCCGCTGTTCATTACCGTTGCGAACCTCGAGAGCAAAGACCCCGATCAGGTGCGCGAAGGAAACGAGCGGGTTATTCGGCCGCGGCTGGCCGACGCTGCTTTTTTCTGGGACAGCGACCGGCGCTGCACACTCGACAGCCGCAGGGAGGCTTTGCGCGAAGTAATCTATCAGCGCGGCCTGGGCAGCCTTGCTGACAGGAGCCGGCGCACCGCTGCCATTGCCGGCTGGTTGGCAGTAAAGCTCGGCGCGGACAAAGGCGACGTCGAACGGGCCGCCGAGCTGGCTCAATGTGATCTTCTGACCGGCATGGTTGGCGAGTTTCCGGAATTGCAGGGCACGATGGGTCAATACTACGCGCTGGCAGACGGCGAGCGGGGAGTTGTTGCCGAGGCGATCGGCGAACACTATCGGCCGCGCTTTGCGGGCGACGTCCTGCCCGTAACAGACGTGGGCCAGATACTGGCGGTAGCCGATAAGCTCGACACGCTGGCCGGTGTTTTCTCGATCGGCAAGAAACCGACGGGCAACCGCGACCCTTTCGGCCTGCGCCGCGCCGCACTCGGCGTGATTCGGATCCTCATCGAGCGTGGCCTCGATATCGACCTCAAGGCACTGATCGCGAAGGCCGTCGATCGGCAGCCGAAAGGCAAAATTGAAAACGCGGAACTCGTCGACGAAATCTATACCTTTATCAGCGATCGCCTGCGCCGGTATTTTCTGGACCGCGATGCCGGGCTCGCGACGGAGACTTTCGAGGCCGTTATGGCACGACACCCGGACTCGTTGCTCGATTTCGATCGTCGGCTTGCAGCCGTGCAGACTTTCGCGCGCCTGGAGCAGGCCGAAAGCCTCGCCGCGGCAAACAAGCGCATCGCGAACATCCTCCGGCAGGCCGGCGACCCAGAGGGCCTGAAGATCCAGAAAAAACTGCTCCAGGACGAGGCAGAGCAGGCGTTGTTCAACGCGCTGGATAATGCCCGGCAGAAGGTCCGGCCAATGATCAAGGTGCGTCATTACGCCGAGGCCCTGAACGCGCTCGCAGATCTGCGAGACCCGGTTGACCGATTCTTCGACGATGTCATGGTCATGGCTGACGATGATGCAGTAAAAAACAACCGTTTGGCGCTTTTGGGTGAACTTCGCGCCCTGTTTCTCGACGTTGCCGACATATCGCGGCTTTCGTTGGGCTAACGATGATGCCGCGAGCGGGCAACAGGAGGCTTGTGATACTGGATCGGGATGGCGTCATCAACCGCGAATCCACCGAGTTCGTGAAGACACCCGATGAATGGCTTCCGCTGCCCGGCAGCATCCAGGCGATAGCCTCCCTGAGCGAGGCCGGTTATACCGTTGCGATCGCCAGCAACCAGTCGGGACTCGCCCGCGGGTTTTTCGATCGAAACGCGCTTCGCGCCATGCACCGCAAGTTGCGCAAGCTCGTGTCGGCGGCGGGCGGCCATATCGACCGCATAGTTGTCTGCCCGCACGGTCCTGACGACGGCTGCGAATGCCGCAAGCCAAAGCCCGGCCTGCTGTATCGCCTCGGCCGTCACTACCGAACAGACCTCGCGCGCACGCCGATAATCGGCGACTCGCTCCGGGACCTTGAGGCCGCAGCGCACGCCGGCGCCCGCCCCATTCTCGTTCGCACAGGAAACGGTCGCAAAACAGAGTGTGCGTTGGCTGGCCCACTCGCCGGGACAGAGGTCTTCGATGACCTTGCGGCCGCCGCCGCCGTGTTGGTGAAGGAGTGACTGCGTGATTCGCCAGCTTCGCTCGCTTACCCTCACCATCGTCGGCAGCTGCGCGGCAGTCATCGCATCAGCGATAATGATCTTGCTGTTCTGGGCGCCGTCGAACTGGGTTCGATCCGTTTTGGTGAGCTACTGCCGCTTCGCGCTCTGGGCGGGCGATTTTTTCTGCGGGATGAAAGTCGTCGTCGAGGGCCAGGAGAACATTCCGGACACGCCCAGCGTCATCATGATCAAGCACACGACGATGTTGGAAACCTACGGTCACGTGCCGATGTTTCCGAGAACGGCCTGGGTCGTGAAGCGCGAGCTGCTGCAGGTGCCGGTCATCGGGTGGGCAATCGGCCTGGTTTTGAACCCCATAGCAATCAACCGCGGAAAGGGCCGTTCGGCCGTTAAGCAAGTCATTGAACAGGGTAAACAGCGGCTGGCCGACGGCATCTGGGTCACGATTTTTCCCGAGGGTACCCGTGTGCCTTTTGGCGAGACACGAAAATATGGCATCAGCGGCGCGGCGCTGGCCCACGCCGCCGGCGTGCAGATCGTGCCCGTCGCGCATAATGCCAGTGACTTTTGGCGGCGCAGGAAGTTTTCGATGCGGCCCGGAACGGTCCGCTTTTGCATTGGACCCCCGATCGACGCCTCGGCGCAGTCACCCAAGGAAACCAACCTGATCGTACAGGCATGGATTGAAGGCAAGATGGCCGAGATCAGCAGCGCTTACAAATAGGCCCCGCGATCGGGTGCCAATTGGCGCTCCAAGCTCTACCAGATCTTGACGCGCTCCTCGGGCGGCAGATACAGCGCATCACCCTCCTGTACGCCGAACGCCTCGTAGAACGCCGGCACGTTTCTTACCGCGCCATTAGCCCGATACTTTGCCGGTGAGTGCGGGTCCGTTGCGATTTGCATGCGCTGCGCCTCCTCGCGGGCCTTGCTGCGCCAGACCTGTGCATAACCGAGGAACACGCGCTGCGCCCCGCTAAGGCCATCGATGACCGGTGCTTCGGCGCCATCCAATGACATCTGGTATGCCAGCAGGCCGATACTGATTCCGCCGAGATCACCGATATTCTCACCGAGCGTGAATTCACCGTTCACTGCAAGGTCATCAAAGGGCCGGAACGCCGAGTACTGATCTATAAGCCTGGCCGTGCGCTTCTCGAATTCGGCCCGGTCCTCATCCGTCCACCAGTTCCGCAGTACGCCATCGCCGTCGAATGTGCTTCCCGAGTCGTCGAAACCGTGTCCGATTTCATGACCAATGACCGAACCGATGGCCCCGTAATTCACGGCCTCGTCTGCCGCCAGATTAAAAAACGGTGGCTGCAGGATGGCGGCGGGGAACACGATTTCATTGAGCGGCGGACTGTAATACGCGTTTACTGTTTGTGGCGTCATGCCCCATTCGTTTCGGTCGACCGGACCGCCCTGTCGGTCGAGCTGGCGCTCATGCTCCACCAGTGCGACCCGCTCGAGGTTTCCGTAAAGGTCGTCGGCCTCGATATCCAGTGCCGAGTAGTCTCGCCACTCATCCGGGTAACCGATTTTCGGCGTGAACTTTGACAGCTTGTCCAGCGCCTGCGCCTTGGTTTCTTCTGTCATCCAGTCTAGCTCTTTGATGCTTTTCTCGTAGGCGTTAATCAAATTGCGAACCAGGGTCAACATGCGTTCTTTCGCTTCAGGTGGGAAATGACGCTTGACGTAGACCTTGCCTACAATCTCGCCGACGCCGCCGTTAACGGCGTTGACGCCGCGGCGCCACATCGGCCGTTGTTCCGGCGTTCCTCTCAGCGTCTTGCCGTAGAATTCGAAGCCCTGTTTGTCGAGGTCCTCGGTGAGTCGTCCGGACATGTTGTTTAGCGCAGACCAACGAAAGTATATCTTCCAGGTATCGAGGTCAGTCGAGACAATAATGTCATCCAGCGCACGCATGTGGTCGCGCATGGTGACAACCAGGCCATCGAGGTCCGTCAGCTCCGCCTCGGCAAGATACCCATCCCAGTTGAACTTCGGCATTAACTCGCCGAGTTCGCCCAGCGGTATTTTCTTGTAGAGCGCCACCATATCCCGAGTGTCTTCTTTCTTCATGTGCTCTTTCGCCATTCGCGTTTCGAGCGCCATGATCGTCTTCGCCGCTTCGGCGCCGCCGGGAAACCCGGCAAGATCAAACATCTTTTCGATATGCGCAACGTATTTCTCGCGAATCGCTACCGACTTCTCGTCGCTTAGCGTGTAGTACTCGCGGTCCGGAAGTCCGAGCCCGCTCTGCCACGAGTAAATCATGTAGGTTGTCGGGTCCTTGAAGTCAACGTATTGGTCGATGGTGAATGGCGCATCAAGTCCGCGTTTGACGGTTTCGGCGAAGTAAACGGCAAGGTCATCGTAATCCGCGATGCGGTCGATACGATCGATCTCGGGTTGCAGCGGCTCGATGCCGCGCGCATTACGCGTGTCCCAGTCCAGGAAGGACCGGTACAGGTCACCGACCTTTTGTTCGTCGGTACCCTTTGCGAAATCGCCGCTCGACGATTCCTCGACGATGGTCCTCACATTCGCCTGCGACTCATCTCTCAGAATCGAAAAGCCGCCGTAAGTGGAGCGGTCTTCCGGTATTTCGGTTTCATCCAGCCAGGCACCATTGACGTAGGCAAAGAAGTCATCGCCGGGCTTCACGCTTCTGTCCATGTAGTGAACATCAATGCCGGAGACCAGCGGAGCCTCTACGTCATCACCGGCGCCCTTATCCCCCGTTTGGCTGCACGCGACGACAACAAATAGCGCCACCGCGCTGATCGCAAGTTTCTTCATCATTGCTTCCCTTAAGGTTTAATTATTCTCCCGGCCCTTGACCGAGGATTTCCAATTCCTGTGCCTGCGCCTCATCGAGGGCAAACAGCCGATCGATGCGACATCCGCGTATCGTGTCAATACCGGCTCGCAGCTTGTTCCTGTCATACCTGATGTCCGGCGGAAACTCGTTGTCATTCAGCTCGTGGCAGCGGCGTCGGAACTGGGCCAGGTAGTAATCCCCGCGTGACGTCAAGATCACGTATTCATCGCTGATGATCTTATAGTTGAACTGGTCTCGAAATCGAACGACGTCCAGCGCCTCGAGTTCGGACACGACAATGAAGTCGTCCACGGCATCCGTAGCGCTCGCCACGGGTTGTTCCGCACAGCCGAGTAAGGGCGTTGCCATCAGTACCGCCGTTAATCGTTTCATGATGGTTTCCATGGCTGACTTGGACCCGGAGTGCGGCCAAAAGTTTGGCGCTAAGCGCTGACCGCCTTTGCGTGTCTTTCTTCCGAATACAGCCGCTCAACAAAAGCTACGACGCGAGCATAATCTGCCTCCCATGACGCTATGTCCTGGCGCATCCCGGCGGGCGCGCGGTTACGCTCTATTCGAACGGCCTCCGCCTTGCCGCCACCGTACTCCGGCGGCATGAGCCACAGGCCGGTCATGGCGGCGAAAGCAAAATCCGTGAAGTTCAGGCTGTCACCACCAAGCAATGATTTGCGACCATCCTCTAGCGATGCGTCAGTCTCGCCAAGCAACTCTTCGATGCGTGATACCGCGCGCGCATAGTTGGTCTCTGTTATCCGGAATGACTTTCGAATCAGAAACCGGAGTACCGGAAACAGGAGCCGTAGAAGCAGCCGCTGCCAGAACGGGGTATTCGGGTTGTTTGCGCCCCAGGCGTGCAGCGTAAGATCGCGGTCGTTCAACAAGTGGTAGTACACCCAAACCTGGAGGCTTACACCGTATCGATCAAGTCGTGACTCGAACTCGACGCGCTCCTTGGTCGGCTCAAGAAATGCGGCGGCCTCCGGGTCATCAACCGCGTAGCGACCCCACAGGTAGCGCAGAATTTCCGCCGAGTTGCCAATGCTCGACTGAACGCCGCCGGTCCGCGCTTTGAGTTGCGGCACCGTCCGTCCTCGAAAAAAAGCGCCCAGTGCGCCGCCCGAGGTTTGCTCGACGTAATCGAGTTCGAGGCGGTCCATGCTCCAGCGGACTTTCTCAACGAAGTGGCTGGCGGAGATCGTTGCCAGAACCAATTCGGGCGTCTTCGCCGGCAGCACGAAACCACTTAGGACAACGAACCAGCGCCACAGCAAAAGTAAAGCGACAAGAAGAACTGCAGCGGGGACAGACAAGCCAAACCAGGCAACAACAATCGGCGCGAACGCTAGAAAGACCGCGTGTATCAACAAGCGGTTTCCGATCATATATCGAGGTTTTCTACGGTTAGGGCGTTCTTCTCTATGAACTCGCGCCGCGGCTCTACCTGGTCACCCATCAGCGTTGTGAAAATCTCGTCAGCCTTAACCGCGTCTTCGATTTTCACCTGCAGCAGACGACGTGTTTCCGGGTTGACCGTTGTATCCCAGAGCTGGTCCGGGTTCATCTCGCCGAGGCCCTTGTAACGCTGAATGGACTGGCCTCGTCGTGCTTCATTCATTAACCACTCTACTGCGCCGGCAAATGACTCAGCGGGCGCTTCGCGCTCGCCGCGTCGTACGGTTGCGCTGTCTGACAACAGATCGGTCAGTTTTTCGGATAGCGCCGTGATGTGCCGATACTCGCTGGTGCCGAAAAACTCGCGTGGCAGGTACCGTGTTGCACCCAGGCCATGCAGCACCTTCGTAATGGCAATGCGCACGCCTTCGCCATCTTCGTCGCCGCGATCCAGCGTTGCCGTGTAGCTGCCGCCGTTACCGTTCGTTGCGCGATCGCCCGTGTGTTTTGGCAGCGCGTCGCTAAGCAACCGGGCCCATGACTCGAGTGCGTCGAGATCGTCTGCCATGTCCGGCGTGACGGCAGGAAGGTGACTGAGCGCACGCAACACAACTTCATCGTAACGATTCGATAGACGGGCGAAAATGTTTTCGACCGCGATATGTTCCTGTGCGAGTGTTTCGAGACCGACGCCAGTCAGCGGCGGCGCTTCGCTGTTGACATGCAGCGCGGCACCGTCCATCGCCGCATTTAGCAAATAGGCGTTCAGCTCGGCGTCGTCTTTGACGTACACCTCCTGCTTGCCTCGCTTGATTTTGTAAAGCGGTGGCTGCGCGATGTAAATATGGCCGCGCTCTATCAACTCATGCATCTGCCGATAGAAAAACGTCAACAACAGTGTGCGAATGTGGGAGCCGTCGACATCGGCATCGGTCATGATAATGACGCGGTGGTAGCGCAGCTTATCCGGGTCAAAATCATCACGACCAATACCGCAACCGAGTGCAGTAATCAGCGTTCCCACCTCCGCCGAGGAAAGCATCTTGTCGAAGCGTGCTTTTTCGACGTTAAGGATTTTTCCTTTCAGCGGAAGGATCGCCTGTGTTCGCCGATCACGGCCCTGCTTGGCGGATCCGCCGGCGGAATCGCCCTCGACCAGGAACAGTTCGGACAGCGCCGGATCTTTTTCCTGGCAGTCGGCGAGCTTGCCGGGCAAGCCGGCGATATCGAGCGCGCCCTTGCGTCGCGTCATCTCACGTGCTTTGCGTGCGGCCTCTCGTGCGCGGGATGCATCGACGATCTTCGATACAATGGTCTTGGCGTCCTGCGGGTGCTCGAGCAGGTACTCCTCGAGCTTGGCCGCCATGGCCTGCTCGACGATCCCTTTAATTTCAGATGAAACTAATTTGTCTTTGGTCTGGGACGAAAACTTGGGGTCCGGTACTTTCACCGACAACACGGCTGTCAGGCCTTCGCGAGCGTCGTCGCCGCTCGGCGTGTATTTTTCCTTGCGGGTGCTGGGTAACGTCTCTATGTAGGTGTTCAGCGTGCGGGTTAGCGCGCTACGGAAGCCGGCCAGGTGCGTGCCGCCATCTCGCTGAGGAATGTTGTTGGTGTAACAGAACATGTTTTCCTGGTACCCGTCGTTCCATTGCAGCGCGGCCTCGACGGCAACGTCGTCTTTCATCACCATGAAGTGGAAAGCCGTCGGGTGCACGGGCGTCTTGTTGCGATTCAGGTGCTCAACAAACGCGTGGATGCCGCCCTGGTAGTGGAAGAGGCCTTCCTGTTCGTCTCGCTCGTCAACCAGGTGAATTCGAACGCCCGAATTCAGGAAAGAAAGCTCGCGTAGCCGGCGGGCCAGGATGTCGTAATGGAACTCTATGTTCGTGAACGTACCTGCGCTCGGGCGGAAGCGAAGCGTAGTTCCGGTCCGGTCTGAAGGGCCGATTTCGGCAAGCGGTGCGGACGGCTCACCGTGAACATACTCTTGCTGGTAGATCTTGTCATCGCGATGGATGGTGAGAACCAGGTGTTCGGATAGCGCGTTGACGACCGAGACCCCCACGCCATGCAGGCCGCCGCTGACCTTGTAGGAGTCGTCGTCAAACTTACCGCCGGCGTGCAGCACCGTCATGATGACCTCTGCCGCGGAGCGCCCCTCCTCCGGATGCAGGTCCACCGGAATGCCGCGGCCGTCATCGCTGACGGTGACCGATTCGTCGGCGTGGATCGTGACCGTGATGGTGCTGCAATGACCGGCAAGCGCCTCGTCGATCGAGTTGTCGACGACCTCAAAAACCATGTGATGGAGACCGGTACCATCATCCGTGTCTCCAATGTACATCCCCGGCCGTTTTCGAACGGCCTCCAGGCCCTTTAAGACCTTGATATTACTGGAAGTATAGCTGGTGTCGTCGGTCATTCCGTATCCTCTGAGCGTAACCGGCGTATTGTATCAAAATGGGGCACTGAAAGTACCCTCAAAGCATTCTTTTTTAAGGTATTTTGGAGTCGCGTTTCGTCGATTTTCAGGCGCTTTTTCCCGGCCCCTGAATCGCCGTCAATTGCCCATGTTCCACGTGGAACACGGCCGCGCCCGACGGGACCTTCAGCGCGCCTGGCTCCAGGCTCGTTGCGACAACCTGACAGCCCAGCGACGACACCGCCGCCATTAGCCGATCAAGGGAGCCCGCATCGAGCTCCGCGGCCGGATCGTCAAGCAGGAGCAATAGAGGCCGCTCCAGTGCGGTCTGCGCGGTCTCCGTCGCCGCGAGGATCATCGAACTTGCCAATAGCTTTTGCTGCCCTCGCGATACCAGTTTTCTAGCCTGCCGCTCGTCGTAGCTGATCTTGAGATCGGCCCGGTGCGGACCGTGCTGCGTCGAACCGAGCAACAGGTCTCGCTGAAGCCCCTCGTCCAGCGCTTCTCCAAGGCCCCTCTCCTTACTCCAGCCCTGCTGGTATTCGAATCGCAGCTCGGTTCCCAATAAGCTTCGGCCAAATTCCGTCAGGCTTTCCATGGCGACATCGAGTACTCGCCGCCGAGATTCGTCCAAGGTCGCGCCCAGGGTCTCAAATTCCGCGTTCCAGCTACGAATCGTTGCCGCCGCAGATTTCGCTTTTAGCGCCGCATTTCGCTGCTTAAGCG
>Ga0255046_10000125_pt1 | contig 17369 bp, 17 predicted proteins | sample BC1_12_27_MG_FD_183632 | JGI IMG/M metagenome (GOLD analysis project Ga0255046, IMG submission 183632) | Seawater microbial communities from Strait of Georgia, British Columbia, Canada - BC1_12_27 | ecosystem: Environmental > Aquatic > Marine > Strait | place: Canada: British Columbia...
ATCCGCGGGAACGTCCGAATACATTGAGCACCGCCTCGCCGTTGGCGGGCGCGCGGAGAAAGGCCTTTTCGCCGATGGGTGTTTCGACATCATTCACCGTTACTCGGGGGGTGTTCCGCGGCTGATCAACACGCTGTGTGACACCGCATTGCTATGCGCATTTGCCGATGACAAGACCAACGTTCAGGAAGCGGATATCTGGTCGGCGATAAGCGAGCTGAACTGGGAGGAGCACATTGGCGATACCGGCATCCACGAAAAGCTGCGACAGGTTGAGCAGCGCATGCCCGCCGATGCGCTGGTGACGCAGATTGAAGTCCGGTCAAACGGAGAGCTTGTCGCCGAGCACTTGTTCCCGTTAGGACGCGTTATCGTTGGTCGGTCTCCGGATAACGAGATATACATCAAGAGTAAATTCGTCAGCCGTCACCACGCGCAGCTTGTTAGCGACGATACGGGCTGTGTCATCGAAGATCTCAATAGTACCAACGGCGTATTCCTCGGCGAAAAGCAGGTCAAAAAGTATCGACTGCGCGACGGCGACGTCGTTTCATTGGGCGTACACGAGCTTGTCTATCGCGACCTGCGGTTGGCCGAGCAACAAAGAGGCGCTCCGGTCGAGGACCAGCTGCATGACGAAGCAACGGGCGATGATGAATCGGACGAACAGGATTCCGCCGTCAACGAACAATAGTCCGGACTACTTCGTGGGCAGAGCGACGATTGTAAGTTTGAAGTCTCGTTTCATGGCCGTTTACCGGTTGTTTTCGTTCTTGTGTAACAACCCGTGTCGCTGAATCCCAGGCAACGGCCATTTTCGATCGTCTAATTGTCCTGACGCTGTCCGACACGGCGGTCGTTGTCCCTGCAGTCACGACGTTTCAGCAGCACTACCAATCCGGCGACCAGGCAGCCAAGACCGACCACAAAGCAAATTGTCGGCCAGTACCAATGACTTACGTACATTGAAGCGCCCAGGGTAAGCGCACCAACCAGCAAGTAGAAGTACGGCAAACTTTCGTAGATTGGCTTCGAGACCCACATAGATTTGTTTTTCTGCTTCGGTGCCGTCTCATTTTCCATAGCGACGGCGCATTGTCCAGTGCCGAAATGCAAAAGACCCGGCTGAGAAGCCGGGTCCATGATGCATTATCAGGAGTCGCCGCGGGCCAAGAAGCGCTTGCCAGGACTAACTAGCGCCCGATACCGAAGAGTCTGAGGAACCTCGAGAGAATGGATTCAGACAGGCCATCCACCGCCAAATCAGGCTCTATATCCGCGCTGTCGGGCCGTAATTCTTGTACGAACTGTTTAGCGCCTGCGTCCATATCATTTTCTGTAGTGGTGTTCTCGAAAGCCATTTTGGATTCCCTCCCTTGAGACGAATGAACCTTAACGTAAGGATATGTTGAATGAAGTGAGGTATCTCACATTGTGCATTGTGATATCGCGAATTTTCCACTTATGTGAAATACGGATTGTCTGTCCGCCGCGCTTGCGCCGTTACGCGGTACCGCCGACGGTGAGTTCATCGATCTTCAACGTCGGTTGTCCGACACCGACCGGCACACTCTGCCCTTCTTTACCACAGGTTCCGACGCCCGTGTCGAGCTTAAGGTCGTTGCCCACCATGGATATTTCATGCAGCGCTTCCGGCCCGTCGCCGATCAGCATCGCGCCTTTAACCGGCCTCGTGATTTTGCCCTTTTCGATCAGGTAAGCCTCGCTCGCCGAAAACACGAATTTTCCGGACGTGATGTCCACCTGGCCTCCCCCGAAGTTCGGCGCATACAAACCTTTCTCGACTGACGCAATTATTTCATCCGGGTCGTGCGGACCTGCAAGCATGTAGGTGTTCGTCATACGCGGCATCGGTATGTGTGCGAAAGACTCGCGACGTCCGTTGCCGGTCGGCTCGACACCCGTCAAACGCGCGTTGAGTTTGTCCTGCATGTAGCCACGCAAAATCCCGTCCTCTACCAATACGGTGTTCTGCCCCGGCGTCCCTTCGTCGTCCACCGAGAGCGAACCGCGCCGCTTCGCGATGGTCCCGTCGTCGACGATCGTGCATAGCTTCGAGGCCACGCGCTGTCCGACCTTTCCGCTAAATGCAGAGACTCCCTTGCGATTGAAATCACCTTCGAGCCCATGACCGACCGCCTCGTGCAATAAAATGCCGGGCCAGCCGGACCCCAGGACGACCGGCATGGTGCCAGCTGGCGCCGGATCTGCGTCCAGCTGCACGGCAGCCTGACGAACAGCCTCACGCGCATAGTCCATAGGCAAGTCGCCATCCAGGAAGTAATGCAGATCGGTCCGGGCGCCGCCGCCAGCGTAGCCTTGTTCCCGCAATCCGTTCTGTTCGAGGATTACGCTGACGTTGAGACGAATCAGCGGCCGAATATCAGCGGCCATGGTGCCGTCGGACGCGGCGACGAGGACCAAGTCCTGGCAGCTCGACAAACTGACAATAACCTGTTCCACCCGGCTGTCGAGGTCCCTCGTGGCGGCATCAATTTCGAGTAACAACGCAGTTTTCTGAGCGTCATCGATGCTGCTCGTCGGATCGACATGCGAATACAGCGATTCAGGGGCGCTTCGCTGCCAGGCTTGCACCTGCATTTCCTGACCCTGGCGAACGATAGCCCGTGCGGCACCAGCCGCCTGCTCCAACGCGGGCAGGATAAGTTCGTCGGAATAAGCGAAACCGGTCTTTTCACCACTGGTTGCACGTACGCCGACACCTTGATCGAGGCTGAAGCTACCCTCGCGGATGATTCCGTCTTCGAGAGTCCAGCTTTCTTGCCGGCTGACCTGAAAATACAGGTCCGCATAATCGACGCCTCCACGCATGACGCGACCGAGAGTTGAAGTCAGCTGCCGCTCACCCAGACCGGCAGGTTCAAGCAATCTGGACATGACGGCGTCAATCGATTGGAGTGGTGCGTTGCTCAATGCAGTAATTCCATTATCTGACTTTGGCTCTTCGCAGAGCTTGATGAAAAGGTTCGCTTAACTTATACGCAAGCTATCTCAGCCGCCGATTCGTCAGCGCCGGAAACTCGCTGCGTAATTTGATCGGCAACTGCGGATCAATATCTGCGGCAACAACGCCGTTGCCCTCGGCGCGCTCAGCCAGGATACGGCCCCAAGGATCACAGATCAGTGAGTGTCCGAATGTCGACCGACTGTCCGGGTGCCGGCCATATTGCCCGGATGCAATCACATAAGCCAGATTTTCTATCGCGCGGGCCCGCAACAATGTATGCCAGTGCGCTTTGCCGGTCGTCTCTGTGAACGCCGCCGGCACCGTAAATATCGTCGCACCGTCGTCAACGAGCTTTCGAAACATCTCCGGGAATCTCAAGTCATAACATATCGACAGGCCGATTCGGCCACACGGTGAATCGACCGTAACGAGGTCATCACCCGGGTACATGGAACGTGACTCCCGATAGGATTCCTTTTCGTCGACGAGATCGACGTCGAACAAATGGATCTTCCGGTAAAGCGCCCTGGCTTCGCCATCCGGATCGTATACCGGGCATGCCCCGTAGACGCGCTCACTGGCGATCTCAGGCGACACCAGCGGCATGCTTCCCGCCACCACCCACAGTCCATGGCGCTGTGCTGCATCGGCCAGGAAACTCTGTATCGGCCCTTCGCCAGGCTGTTCGGCGTATTTCGCCTTGTCGGTGCCACGCTCGGGCATCAAGGCGAAGTTTTCGGGCAAGACCGCAAGCACGCAACCATCCGCGGCGGCCTCGGCAAGCAGACTATCGGCCAGGGCGAGGTTGGCCGTCACATCGGACCCGCTGTTCATCTGAATGGCTGCTGCGCGCATAGTCGATTGCCCGTTCGGTCGTGTCTCGCGTCGCCTACTCTGAGCCGGGAACGCAACCGGCAAGTTCACCGTGGCTCGCGAAGTCTGCCGCCGTGGTGCTGTCTACGATGGGCTCATCCCAGGTACCACCGATACCGTAGTAGACCTGCCCGACCTCTTGCAATGGTTTCTTGAAGATCTGCGAAAATATCAGCAGTGCAGCGGCCGCCTGCGGTCCGGCGACCAGAGCACCAACGATCGGCAGCGTATTACCAACGTTTGCACTGACCACCGCGGTTTGATCGTAGTCACGATTAGCCAGACTCGCGCGGCCGACGATACCGATGTCGGCCGCAGGACCCGCAAACGACAGATCGCAGGTATACGCCTCGCCATCGACGATGCGAAACGTGCCCGCGATCTTGTCGAAACCGAATCCTTTGTTAAATACGTCCCGAAAATCCAGCGACAGGCGACTCGGCAGTGCGCCGATACTCAACAGGCCTATCACACGTCCTGCGCCCGGCTCGACTTCCTCCAGACGACCGCTGCCAAATCGTACCTGTACCTCACCGTCGAGCACGTCGAGAAACTCCGCGCGCGGTCCACCGGACCAGCTCAGATCGGTAACTGCGCTCATCGTATCGCTGGCAATTCCCGGTGCAAGATTCAGCCGTGACATCGTTCGCACCACATCACTGCTGGTCAGCGTTGCATTCGCGGACGTTCTGCTGCCAAGTGGGTCCGATTCATCCACAACCCATTGACCGGTACCAACGATCCCAAAGGTCGCGTCTTTCGTCACGATAGTCGTTGCGGCAAGTCCATTCTCAATGCGCTCCACGCTGACGTCGATAGCACCGAGACGGCGCTCACCCAGCGCAAAATCGTTGGCCGTCAAAGTAATCGGCGGCAACTTCCGCGGGTCCAGGGTCGAGGGCTCATCGGCAGATTCATCGTCGCCCGGAAGGTAAAGGCGGTCCATCTCCAGCACCATCGCACGCTCGGAGCCGAAATCGTAAGGAACAAACACGGAGCCGACAACATCCTCACCTTCAACCTGCACCAGCCAGTCAAGCGCACTGCGATCTACTCGTACATGATGACCCTGCAAATGCTGACCCATGGCATAGAGATCGGCGATAACGAGATCGATGGAACGAATTCGGTCGGCAGTGCCGGTTTCCCTGTCGCCGCTGCGCGAGAGACTCAACCAGTCGTCAAGCCGGACGGTGCTCGTTTCGCCACGTATGTGCAGACCGCGGGTCTCCGCGGGCTCAACAACATCGCCACCCATCCTGACAACGCCACGATCAAAGTCCCATTCGTCTTCAAGCCGGCTGAATGCGACCTGCCACGCGAGTCCATTGTCCGCAAAGCCGGCGCTCTCGATCACCTCACCGCCAGGAATAAAGCGAATATCGCCTTTCACTTTCATGGCGGAGGCTTCCGGCTTGCCGACCGGTTCCGGAAGATTGAACGCCAGGCCCTCGAGCTCGCTGTCTATCTGGATAGTCAATGGCGACGGAGTTTCCTGTTTGCCGCTTGGAAACAGAATTCGGGCTTCATATTGGGTGGAACCGCTGATCAAGCCCTCCAGCGGCACGCCGAGCTCGCCCACGATGGCCCCGGCGGAAACTGAGCCCTTTGTCGTCGCCACGACGCTAAAGCGCGGATCTTCGGATAGTGCAAGGTCCACTGTAACTGCGTCTCCGAGAAAGCGCGCGCCGAGGGACTCGCTGGAAATATCGTCCCGCGAAACCGTCACCTCTCCGATCAGATCCGTTACCTGGGGCGGAAACCCGTCAATCGCAAGCGTACCGTTGTTACTCCTGACACGGCTTGTGAAATCGAAAGCCTTCGGGTCCTTTAGTGGCACCGTAAGGTCCAGCTTGAACGACGCATCACCCGATACGGCAACGCGCTCCAGCTGGCCACCAAATACGTTTCCGATGGGGCTTTGTATCGAGAACGCACGAATTGTTTGTAAAGTACCCGTCGAGAACGCGTCGATCGTGAGCACCGGGTCGCGCAGGTCGGCGATCTCGATTTTGGCGTCGATAGTCTCGTTACCCCTGCTGTTGGAGCGATTGCGGACCGAATACAGGCGCATGTTGTCCAACACGACCTCCATGTCGGACCTTTCTGTCGTCGGCCACAACGGGTGATACTTGAAAGTCAGGTTGCGAACTGAACCTGCCAACAGCAATTGACCCTCACCCTTGTCGAACGGAAACTTGTCGAGGGGGCCTTTGAGCGTCGTTGAGCCTTGCGGTATTGATCCTTTCACCAACGACGCCTGAAACCAGTCATAGAGTTTTGGCTTGATAATTTTCTGCGGAATATATGCCTTCGCTGCAGCAACGTCGGTGATGCTCCAGGTACTGGCAAGGTCGATCACCGGAGACGATTCGTCGGCATCAATGATCAACTGCACATTACTCCGACTGTCGAATACGTCATTTCGAATGCGAATACTGTCTGACAGTACCGTGGTGCTCTTGTCACTGCTGCGCCATATGACGGTGCCTTCCGCCGACGTGATGTCAATTGGGCCGGACAGGTATTCGGGCAAGTCGACGACCATATCGTTCGAGCGAATCTCGATGCGGCCACCCAGCCGGTTCGCGCGCAGTATGCCCGAAAAACCTCGAAGACCGGGTCGATTACCGTCTGCCGCCACACCGGTACCGTCCAGTTCAGCGGCTATGTCAAAACGCGGTGAGTCCGAGTCGATATCCGATACGGTGGCAATGAGCTCGCGTACCGTGCCGCTAGGCGCAAAACTCGCCAGCTGTTGCTGTTGCTCGGGCGCTAACCACGGCGCAAAGAGACCGGCATCGTCCAATTTCAGGTAGGACGCCTTTACGTCCATCATTACGATCCGTCCATCGTCATCCGTGCTGACTTCAGCCCGCAATGACGTCTCGGGCCATTGATGGTCAGGTGTCGAGATTCGAAATTCTTCTGCCGCTACCAACCAGCCGTCGGCGGCCATGTTGAGCTCGAGCCGTCCACCCACGTCGAAAAACTCGCCTTCTGTGAACGCGATATCGGCGAAATCGATCTCGGCGCTCGCATTTCGAACAATACCTTGTGCGTAGGCAACCGAGAGGTCCAGGTCACCACTGCCCGACAGAAAGCGGCGATCGCCCGTGCGTTGCAGTTTCGACCAACCCACGAGATCGATGTCGTCAGCGTCGACGATGACGTCCCATTGGCGTTCTTCCCTGGGCAAATCGACAAGTTGAGTCGCAGAAACACTAAGTTGACCACCAAGGTCGGTAGGGGGACGAATATCCGCGGCGACCGCGAGGCGTCTTTTGTCGATGCTCACCGTTGCCCGTGGTATGGAAAAGAACCTGGGCCGCTCGTCGCCCGGTTGCAAGAAGTTGATCTGGATGTCCTCGCCGATGACTTCGACATCGGACAGACGCGAGCTGCTATCGGCATTCGCGCCAAGGAGTTCGTCAAGCGGCGCACCCTGTACCCACCAACGGCCGTCCTCGAGCTGCCGAACTTCGATGCTGGTGTCGCTGATGACGATTCGGTCGATAACCCGCTCGCCCTCGAGCAGCAATCGGGTGAGCGCGACGCTGACCCGGACTTCCTCGGCAACGACGAGCCGTATCTGGGTATTCGGACGAATGAGCTCGGTATCGTAGAATTCGAGCTCCGGGCCGCTCAGGCCCCAACGCGCATCCATGCCGGTAAATTCGACCTGCATGCCGATTGCCGCACTGGCCCAGTCTTTGATGTCCTCCTGATACTCCGGCACACGCGGTAAAAACAGTCGAAACAGGCCGACCGCAATAGCGAGCAATATGACAACGCCAGCCGCCGTATAGGCTGCGAACTTGAACAGGCGCTGCAGGAATACTTTCATATCTTGCTAGTGTCCTATAGCTACATCAGCACAACGTCGAATTGATCCTGAAGGTAAAGCGACTCCGTTTGCAGACGAATCGATTTGCCGGTTTGTTCTTCTAGTTCGGCAAGGCTGCGGGCTTGCTCGTCGAGCAACAGCTCGATGACGTCCTGGTGTGCGAGTACCAACACCTCGTCAAACTCGAACTGTCTCGATTGCCGTATGATCTCGCGAAAAACTTCGAAACAGACAGTCTCCGCGGTCATGACAAAACCGCGGCCCTCGCAACCTGGACAGTCTTCGCATAAAACATGTTGCAGACTCTCGCGCGTACGTTTTCGCGTCATCTCGACGAGGCCGAGCGGCGAAACCGGCATGATCTGGTGGCGCGCGTGATCTCGTGTCATCGACTGCTCCAGCACCTGCAGAACGTTCTCGCGGTGTTCGGCTTCTTCCATGTCGATAAAGTCGATAATAATGATGCCACCCAGGTTTCGCAGCCGCAGTTGCCTTGCGATCGCGACGGCGGCCTCAAGATTGGTGCGGTATATCGTCTCTTCGAGATTGCGATGCCCGACGTAACCGCCCGTATTGATGTCGACGGTCGTCATAGCCTCGGTCTGATCGAAAATCAGATAACCACCGGATTTTAGAGCGATGTTCCGGTCCAGCGACTTGCGAATCTCGTCTTCAATACCGTGCAGATCGAAAATCGGTCGACGCCGTTGGTACAACTCGAGTTCGGCACCGACATGCGGCAAATACGTTTCCGCGAAGTCCTGCATGACGCGAAAATCTTCCTCAGAATCGACCAGGATACGCTCGATGTCGCTGGTCACCATGTCCCGCAGGACACGCAACGGCAGCGACAAATCCTCATGTACCAGCTTTTCTACACTGGTCTTGCTGTACCGTTCCTTAACGACCTCCCATAACTTAGCCGTGTACGCGAGATCTGCGGCCAGGGATTCCTTATCCATGCCTTCTGCCGCAGTGCGCACAATCGCGCCGCAAGAGAGCTCGCTCTCGGCGAGCACCTCTTCGGCGATTACACGCAGTCGTTCGCGTTCTTCATCATCTTCGATGCGAGCCGAAATACCGACAGCATCGCTGTACGGCAACAGGACAACATGCCTGGACGGTAAAGTGATGAAGGTGGTCAGTCGCGCACCTTTGTTACCCAAAGGGTCTTTGACGACTTGCACCATGATTTCGTCGCCCTCGCGAACGAGATCGCGAATATTGGGCGGCTCACCTGAACCATTCTCCGTGCGGCTTGCGGCAATGTCAGAGGCATGCAAAAAAGCGGTGCGCTCAAGGCCAATGTCGACGAATGCTGCCTGCATGCCAGGCAACACACGGAGTACGCGGCCCTTGTATATATTACTGTTCAGTCCACGGCGGACCGCGCGCTCAATGTAGACTTCCTGAAGCACACCATTCTCAAGAAGCGCCGCACGTACTTCGCTGGGCGTCACATTAATCAGGATTTCTTCTTTTAACGATTCATCCGTCATCGTCTGTTCGCTTCAACAATATGTCGATTCCTGCGTTTTTCAACAGTTGCACCGTTTCGTAGACGGGCAAGCCAACGACACCCGAGTAACTCCCCTTGATGGATTCGACGAACGCGCCACCACGTCCCTGTATGCCATACGCTCCCGCCTTATCGTGAGGTTCCCCACTGTGCCAGTATGCGAGCGCCTCGTCGCGACTGATTTCTCGAAAAAACACATCCGTGGTGCTGAGCGCCGTTTGCGCTCCGTCCGGCCCGAGTAATGCGACGCCGGTCACCACAGAATGACGTCGACCGGACAGTCGCAGCAGCATTGTCAGCGCATCGCCCTGGTCTCGAGGTTTGCCAAGCACGTCGCCATCCAGTACCACGGCGGTATCAGACCCAATAACAAACCGCGCCGTTTCGACCTCAGCCGCAGAGGCTTTGGCGGTTGCCAGTCTCAGAACCATTTGTTCCGGCGATTCATCGGCCAGGCGACATTCCTCGATCTCGGCAGCTTTGACCGTAAAATCGAGACCCAGTGCCGTGAGAATTTCCTGCCGACGCGGTGACGATGACGCGAGGTGAAGCAACGGTAACGGTATCTTGGCCACGCTTTCAGGACCTGTGATAGGGATGGCCGGACTGCAATGACCACGCACGATAGAGCTGCTCCGCAAATAATACTCTTGCCATCCCGTGCGGCAACGTCAATTGAGAAAGCGACCATGTAAAGTCGGCGCGTTGCCGACAGGCGTCGGAAACGCCATCGGGCCCACCGATAATGAAACACAGATCTCGGCTGTCCCTTTGCCAATCCGTGAGCCTCGTCTCAAGTGAGCGACTTGTCAGCTGCGTGCCGCGTTCGTCAAGCAGCACAACCTGTTCCATCGTCGTGAGCCTGGCTAAGATCAGCTCGCCTTCGGCGAGCATCGCCTGACGCGATTTGTCACTTTTGTTTCGTCGAACGGTTGCGATGGTGTCGAGACGAAACTTCCACTCGCGCGGATATCGCTCCGTATAGACGCCGAAAGCATCGTCCACCCAAGACGGTTGGCGATCACCAACGGCCAATAGTCGAATGTGCACGGCCTAACCTTCGGAGGCCGTCGCGTCGCCCGTCGGGACGATCGACCAGAGTTTCTCCAGATTGTAGAACTCACGCACTTTCGGCAGCATCACGTGTACCAGGGCGTCCTGCAAATCCAGCAGGACCCATTCACCACCTTCCTCGCCCTCGATTCCCACGGGACGACAGCCAGCCTCTTTGGCTTTTTCGGCGACATTGTCGACCAGCGCCTTAACATGACGACTGGATGTACCGCTGGCAACGACCATGTAGTCGGTCACGGTTGTCATATTGCGGACGTCGAGCTTGACGATATCCTTTCCTTTGCCATCATCAAGCGCATCAATGATCAGGTCGGTTAGGTTTTCGCTGTTCATGCGCAGTTCTCAATAATCTTCAAATTGCACTCCCGTTCATTTACCAAATCGTTTATCGAAGGGCCTCAGGCGTAACATCCACTCGCCTCGATTTCGTTCCGGACCGCATCTGGCATCAGGAATCTCGGGTCACGGCCAGCTGCCACAAGTTCGCGAATCTCGGTCGAAGAAATCTCGAGCTGCGTCACCGCGTGAATATGGATGCGTCCGTTCAACGCGGCGTGCAGGTCATCGATACGATGTGTCCCGAACTCGGCGATTAGCTCGCCGAGCCGTCCAATATCAGGCGCCTTCCAACCCGGCCGATGCGCGACAATAATATGAGCAACATCGAGGATTTCGTCCCAGCGATGCCAGCTGGGCAACCCCCGAAACGCATCCATTCCAACTATGAGACCCAATGCACGATCGGGAAATTCCTCGCGCAACGATAAAAGCGTGTCAATCGAATACGAGGGCCCGTTTCGCCGAATCTCGCGATCGTCGACCGTAAAACCCGCTTGATCCGATATCGCCAGCTCGACCATGCGCAGCCGCTGCCCCGCGGAGGCGAACGTGGTGCCACGGTGCGGCGGATCTCCGCAGGGCATGAAACGTACATCTTCAAAGTGCAACGCTTGCAGCATCTCGAAAGCAGTACGCAAGTGACCATAGTGGACCGGATCGAAGGTGCCACCAAAAATGCCCATGGGCCTCATACGCGCGCCATTCCGACGACGATATCGCAGGCCATCTGCCAGGGATCGCCCGCGCGCTGCCCTTTCGCCGCCGCATCGGCGCGCCCCGACGCCTTTAGCATACGATGGAACGAGCCATGTTGGTGTCGGCCCATGCAACTGCGCACGAGCCCCTGTCGATTGCTCCACACGCCGTTTTTCTGCATCGCGCTGCCGAGATTACCGCCCTGGCGAACGACGTCATCAAGTGTCGATAGTGTGCGCAGTTCGCGCGTTAGCGCCCACATCACGATGATGGGCTCGACACCCTCCGAACGCAGACCACCCAGAATTTTGACCGCTCGCGCGGCGTCGCCAGCTAAAGCCGCGTCCGTCAGTTTGTAAACATCGTAGCGGCTGCTGTTAGCCACCGCGTTGCTCACATCCTCGACACTGACAGGTCCCTCGCCGAGCAACAGGCGCAATTTTTCTATTTCTTGTCCCGCCGCAAGCAAATTGCCCTCGACTCGATCCGCAATCAGCGCGACGACGTCGCGCTCGGGCTGCAGCCCCGCGTTTCGCATGCGATTGGCGATCCAGCCTGGCAACTCACGCATGCCTATCGGCCAGATGGTCACGCTGACGCCTTTCTGATCGATGGTCTTCGCCCACTTCGACGCTGTCCCGCTTTTGTTCAGCTTGGGCGCCGTGACGATGAAGAGCGTCTCCGGGCCCGCCCGCTCCGCCAGTTCGACAATCGCCTGACCGCCGGCACGCCCTGGCTTTCCCGTTGGCAGTCGTAACTCGATGATGCGTTGCTCGGCGAACAGCGACAGGTTACCGCTCGACGCGGTAAGCTGCGCCCAGTCAAAACCGGTCGTAGCGACGTGCAATTCGCGCATGCCGAAACCGCGGTCCCGTGCCGATTCTCGGATCGCGTCGAGTGCTTCGGCGACAAGCAGGTATTCGTCACCCGTGACGAGGTAGCAGGGTGCGAGTGACTTCTTGAGGTGAGACGAAAGCTGATTTGCCTGCAACTTCAAGCAATCTGCTCCATGGAGATCGATTCGCCCTCGAGGAGTACCGGGATACCATCGGCGACGGGGTAGACCCGTTTGCCGTCATCGGTAACCAAGGCTTCGGCCAGCGGCTCGGCCAGTTTGACGCCTTCGTAGTTCACCAGGTCGCCTGTATGGATTGCGGCATTGAGCCGCTCCAAGCTGTCTTTTTTTAGAACCGACAGACCTTTATGGCTTACCGGGCACCGCAATATTGTAAGTAGCCGCTTATCCATAGATCATTATTGTACAACGCATTGACGCCGCAAGAACCCCACAGGGGCTCAATTTTGCTTCAAAATAGTCGCGAGCTCCGGGTTGTTGCACGCATCGCAGGCGGCGATTGCCGCCGGCATATCTTCGTGGAATGGCCGGAACTGCTCGTCAATGAGCCGGCAGTGCAAAATTATTTTGACAGCGGGCACCTGCTCACCGTGGCGCAGATGATCATGAATATGATGCTGTGCAAAGAATAATGCCGGCCGCTGGTTCTCCCAACGCAACATCCGAGCGAAAAACCAGTCCCATGCCGCGACCGGATCCGGGTCTTTTTGAATCCAGTCGAATATGTGGTCGAAACCACCGTCCCGATTATCACGACTGATAAAGCCGTAGGCGTGATTGAGAACCTCCGTGCGTTCCCGGTCCAGATCTTGGGCGGCGGCAGCTGCATCCTTTTCCAATGGCGCCGGAACATAAATATCGTCGATCAACCCGTAGGGCTCCACCAGGCTACCAACGAGTGAGAAAAAGGCGAAGGACAGCAACAACCAGGAAAGGCTCGCCCACAAGAAAGACAGTGTCGTCGCCTCGACGGCGAGCCACGACGCGACAACCAGAAACAGCGTAGCTACCCAAAATGTGCTTCCGCACTTTTTCCAGAGCCGGCCCAACGCCAATACGTTCAGACTCTGCATCGGCGAGTGAGTTATTGCGAGTACCGCGATCGAGGCCGGAAAAAAAACACCCGCGAACAGCACTGGCAAGATTGCCCAGCCTGTCCCGAATTTCAGCCCAACCGCAACGGTTGCAGAAGTCAGCAACAGTGCGCTGACAAACGGGAATAGTGTCCACGTTTTGCCGAACCAGTTGAAGAAGCCGATATCGGGCGTCGCGGGAGTAACGGCTCGAGCGCGAGCCTCGAGTACGATCATCTGATATCGAAACACAGCCGGAACAACAACAAGCAACAGGAAAATCCGCCCCAGCACGCCGCCCCACATCGCGATTGACACGAGCAACCAGAAAACGATCAGAGGGATGAGTACGCCGGCTTCTGTCACCGGGTAGGCGACGGCGCGAAGCATGTCGGCTGGCTTAATGTTCATCCGTATTGTCGTCTGGCACCGGGTCATAACCCGAACCACCCCAAGGGTGGCAGCGCGCGATGCGTCTCGCCGCAAGCCAGCTACCGCGCAGTACCCCATGCGCTTGCAGCGCCTCGATTGCGTACGTGGAGCAGGTCGGCTGAAAGCGGCAGTTGCCGCCAAGCCACGGTGAAATAGCGAACCGATAAAGCTTTACGAGCCCGATCAGCGGCTTGGCCAGCAGTCGGCTAACCACAGTAGGCATCAGGCCGCCTGCAATGCCTCGGTTGCAAAACCGCGGATTGCCTTGAGCATGGATGACAAGCCGTTGCTCCGCGTCGGACTCAGGTGACTCTCCAGCTGCAACGCCGTTACGAAGTCTGGCGGCGTGTCGAGAATGTCCTGCGGGTATCTTCCGCTGTAGAGTCGCAGCAGTAAGGCGATGAGTCCCGAGACGATTGCCGCGTCGCTGACCGCCCGAAATTCCAGCCGTCCGTCTTTTTCTTCAGCGACAAACCATACCTGCGACTGGCAACCACGAATACGGTTTTCTTCGGTACGGAGCTCCTCCGGAAACTCCGGTAAGCGTCGACCCAGGTCGATCAGGTATTGGTAGCGATCCATCCAGTCTTCAAAAAGACCGAACTCCTCGATGACTTCGCGCTGTGCTGCCTGTACCTCGTTAGTCATCGCGTCAAGAACCGCGTCGCCAGGTGGTGCCTTCCCGACCGTCTTGAATAGTGACGCCAGCATCTCGAAGCTGGTCGCGAATGGCGTCCGCGTGATTGAAATCGCGCTCGGATTTCGCTGCGTTGCGCTGTTCAATCAACGCCTCGATCTCATCGGCGGGCATGTCGCCGTCGACATGGCCTGCGAACCATTGCTCAGGATCATTGCCCAGCAGGCCCATCAAATCGCCGGCGGCGTACATCGACGCCGCCAGTGCCGCCATTTCTTTTTCATCATTGGACTTATTCAGCGCACGGGCTAGCGCAAAAAATTCCGCCAGAGCTTTCGGCGTATTGAGGTCATCCTCCAGTGCGGCAACGAGCCCCGGCGGCACAACGGCGGCGGCGCGAGCCTCATCGGAGACGTCGATGCCGCGAACAGCGCCATACAGTCGATCGAGCATGCGACGCGCCGCCTGTATGGTTTCATCGGACCAATCGAGTGGCTGACGGTAATGCGCGCCAAGCAACGCGAGACGAATAACCTCGCCCGGGATGGCCTCTATCAGGTTGTGCACGAGCAGTACGTTACCGAGCGACTTCGACATCTTGGTCTGATCGAGACTCAGGAAGCCATTGTGCAGCCAATAGCGCGCGAACGGCGCGCCACCATGTGCGCAACGACTCTGTGCGCGTTCGTTTTCATGGTGAGGGAACACGAGGTCTTGCCCACCGGCATGAATGTCGATCGTGTCGCCCAGGTGTTTTTCGGCCATGGCGGAGCATTCGATATGCCAGCCTGGCCGCCCTCTCCCCCACGGTGAGTCCCAACCCGGAAGTTCGGGGGTCGACGGTTTCCACAGAACGAAGTCGTGTGCGGCTTTCTTGTAAGGTGCCACTTCGACTCGCGACCCCGCTATCATCTCTCGTAAATCGCGTTTGGACAGCTCACCGTATTCCTTGTACGAAGAAACGTCGAATAGCACGTGTCCTTCAGCTTCATACGCAAAGCCTTTCTCAATCAGCGACTGGATCATCTCGATCATCACGTCGATGTGCTGCGTCGCCCTTGGCTCGACGTCAGGTGGTTGAACGCCGAGCGCGCCCATGTCGTCGTTATAGGCCTTGATGTATTGCGCAGTGATTTCATCGATCGGCTTGCCGGTCTCGACTGACGCCGTATTGATCTTGTCATCAACGTCGGTGATATTGCGCGCAAAAGTAAGCTTGTAATGGCGGCGCAACACCCGCGCCAGGAGATCGAAGACCACGGCCGGCCGGGCATTTCCGATGTGCGCATAGTTGTAGACGGTCGGTCCACACAGGTACATCGTCACCTCGCCCATTTTCTGTGGCTCAAACGGGATTTTCTTGCCCCGAAGCGTGTCGTGCAGCTGTATGGTCATAGTGTTCCGGGTTGTGCGCGTCAAAAAAATGCAATCATAGCAATATTGCTGCTGGCGGCTAGGATCGGTATTCTTCCGCCCCGCAGCAAAAACGCCCAAGGACCCATCAATGTCGCCAGCAAACGTCAAATTTCAAGCCCGTGAGACCATCGAGCAGGTTGAGGAGGGCAATGACCTGGCGCCCAGGTTCGACGATCGCGGCCTGATCACTGTCGTCACGACAGCTGCCGACAGTGGCGAACTGCTCATGCAGGGTTATATGAACGCCGAGGCGCTGCAGCTGACTATCAGTACTGGGGAAGCACATTATTACAGTCGCAGCCGCCAGGTACTCTGGCACAAGGGTGCTACGAGCGGGCTCGTGCAGACCGTACGAGAGCTACTCGTGGACGACGACCAGGACTGCATTTGGTTGCGCGTCGATGTTGCGGGCGGCGCGAGCTGCCATGTCGGCTATCGGAGCTGCTTCTACCGGAAGGTTCCGGTTGGTGACGACTTCGAGGCCAAACAAGCCGAAGGGCATGTGGAGCTGGAGTGGACGGAGACGGAAAAAGTATTCGATCCGGAAGACGTCTACGGCGACGCCCCCAATCCGACTGTTCTATAGCCACATCTCACCACTCAGCGTCCCCACTCTTGCCTTGGCTAACTCAACGCGGCGTCGATCGCGAGGGTCTCTCAGTCGCTCGAACAGTGCTCCCGTCGAGCGGGACCGAGGTCCACACGACGCTCGTGGAACTCCCCAATCGCTGCCTCCTGCCGCTGACCAGTCGTGCGTCTGTAGGAGCGCGCCCAGCGCGCGAAGCGACAGCGGCGGTCGCCAGACCGCTTGGATTGTCGGCCGCTGGGACGGCCTCCTACAGGGAATCCGGCACTCACCGCCGCGGCCACGATCGTCGCCGCGAGAAGTCACGTGAGGGCAAGGTGTTGACATCAAGTGGCAGGTAGTCAGGAACTTCGTTTCGATTTACGACGCCGAGTATCTCGTAATCGTCGTGCTGCCGGCTGCGGAGCCCGGAAGGCAATCGCCCGCGCCTGAAATGCGTATTCGATCGTACCGATCATCCACAGGAAGTAGCCCATGAGTTCGATGAACTCTTCAATTGCCAGCTTGACGATCCGTTGATAGGCGTCGTCGAGGATCGACATCCACAGCGGCTCATGACCGACCAGTGGAACGAAGGCAAACAATATGACAGCCCCGGCAAACAACAGTGTAATTCCTGGCGATGGCCAAATACGCGCCAGCGCAATCGTCAGTCGCTTTCGATGCCGGTAGGTATACGCAATTAAAAATGCGCCGAGCACGGCAATGAGCACCTGCCATAAATTGTCGGCGACGAACCGATCGAGAAAATAATCGGATTCACGAATCAGAAAGATGAGCGCCAGCCCGCCAAAACCGAAGGCGATCGGTCGTTGTGATGGGCAGTTCCTCGCCACCCAGCCCATGATCAGGCCACAAACCGCGAGGATGATCGTCTGGATTATTTCGACGGGCGAAAACTCGCTAGTTCCGTAAACGTCGCTGTCACTCACCACGATATGCAGCTTCAGGCTGCCAGGCGACGCGACCTCCATTTGCGTCAATGCCCAAGTCACGAACGCGATGGAGATGAAGTACATCAGGTAACGAAAC
>Ga0255046_10000128_pt1 | contig 17237 bp, 11 predicted proteins | sample BC1_12_27_MG_FD_183632 | JGI IMG/M metagenome (GOLD analysis project Ga0255046, IMG submission 183632) | Seawater microbial communities from Strait of Georgia, British Columbia, Canada - BC1_12_27 | ecosystem: Environmental > Aquatic > Marine > Strait | place: Canada: British Columbia...
CATATTTTCGTCCGCCGGTCTGCCATAGCCGCGTCCGGCAGAGGCACCGTATCCCGCACCAATCACCCAATACGTGTACCACACCTGGCTCGCAAAACCACCGGCAGCCCAACCCAACAATGGCAAAATTTCCCGCCAGGGATTGGCTTGGACTCCGTCAACTGATAACGCCCAGTTTGGAACCGCAGGCACATCGAATAATAGACCTTTGAGAAAGATTCCAATACCGGGGAAAACTGTGATGGAAACATAGAGTACACCCAGCACAATAATGACGATAAAAAAGCTCATAACGAGCTTTAAGAAATTGAAGACATCAAACCAAACAACAGCCAAAGCGAAAACGGTCACCAGCCACCCGGCGAGCAGGGGGGAGATGCCGATAAGACTGTGCACAAAGATGCCGGCCGCTGCCGCGATAGATCCAACGGAGATTGTTGCCGCCGCAGATTGCGCGACGAGTGTGATCCAGACCCCCCAGTTTTTCGGGCCAGGCACGCGCGAGATCATATCGATCATGCCTTCACCGGTACAGACTGTGTAGCGCGCCCCAGCCATGCCGATCCAGAATTTGAGCACCACGCCGACAACGATGGCCCACAAGACAGTTGGACCGAGGATGGCGCCGACCCTTGTCGACAGGATTACTTCGCCCGAACCAACAAATTCTCCTGCCCACACAAGCGATGGCCCGAGGACCGCCAGAATGGCCAAACCCCTGGGTGGTGTTTTTATTGAACTCTCACTGCCCATGCGAGTCTTCTCTGATTTGGATTTTCCATGTATCTAAGACGTATCGGACGCCTTTTGCCTCCTGATAGCCGACCCGGCGGAAGAACGGGCCTTCACCCGAGATGGGCCGCGAGGAACCGACAGTGATCCATGAGGAGCTCATGGTGAGACCATACACGAAGGCACGGGGCGAATGTATCGTCGGCCGTGACATGCAAATGATAGGAGGTGCTGACGAAGAGCTATGCTTGCTTCACGTGCCAGGACCGACACATATGGCACCTGTGGGGTCCGCAGACCTCGACCAACTGAGATAGTCAAAAGGTTGGCAATGGCGCGTATAGCGTGGTTCCCGGCGCCTTCTAACCCGCATATCTCACCAGCTTTCGTCGCGAGGCCGTCGAGGTGCCGTGCCCAGTGGGGTTTTCGACCCGAGGGGCGCGGAGCGCGTACTTACGGTACGTCGAGCACCCCGACGCGAGAAAACACCGCTGGGTGCGGTACATCGGCGACCACAGTAGAAGGTTGGTGAGATATGCGGGCTTAACCCTGCGAACCGGCCCTGCGCTCGTACTCGTGGAGCGTTTCTGACAACGAATCGATCTGAGCCTGCGGGGCCGCTTCAATCGCCAATCGCTGCCACCGGATCGCGTCATCAAGCTCGCCGCGAAGTGAGTGGATGCGAGCCAGCATGGCCAGGTAGTCGGGGTTTGGCTCGTCGGTGAGGTCGACGGCCCGTCGCGCGAGACGGAGCCCGAGGTCGAGTTCTTGTTGTTGCGGTCCGCCGGAGCCATCCTCACGAGTGATCCTGAGCGCAAAGGCGTAGTTGAAGAACGGGTCACGCCCCGGTTTGCCGGCGAGAAACTCCGTTGCCACCTCCAGCGCCTCTTCTGGTGCATCGCAGTCGGTGACGAGGATCTCGTACTTCATGGCGTAGGCCCAGCCGTTTCGTTGCTCGTCGAGAGCGATGACGCTTTCGACCAGCCCCGCGGCCTGCCGAGGTTGCCCGTCGCGGCGAAAATCGTCGATCTGGGAAAAAAGCGCCTGGCCTTTACGGCGGATCTCGTCCGTTTTGCGTGCCGCAGCGAGATTGAAGGTCCCGTTGATGATCTCTTCGAGCGCCCCGTCGAACTCGTCACCCGGCTCGCCCACCCAGGCAAGGCGCCCTGAGCGGTCGATCAACATGAAGGTGGGAAGCCCCCGGGCCCCGGTGCCTCCCATGAAGCGATCCGCCAGCCGGTCGTCCGAATCCTCCGCGACGGCGTAGGTGAGACCCGGGTGTTTCGCGAGGGCCTGTGCTGGCGTCATCGGGCCCTTCTGCGACCAGATTGCCACCCCGACGACGTGGAGCTGGTCCTCTGTGTGCCGGTCCTCGAGGGCCTGGGTTGCCGGCATCATCTCGAGGCAGGGGGCGCACCAGGTGGCCCAGAAATCGAGGAGGTACACGTGGCCGTTCTGCCATTCTCCGACCGGGCCTCCCCGCATCCAACTCGCCCCGGTCATGCCCGGCGCCGAATCTCCGATCATCAAACGCTGTTGGGGGTTCTCCGAGCTTTGTGAAAACACCGAAGTCGCCACCAGGCACCAGAAAAGTGCCGCGCTGAAAATCTTCGACATGGGCCGACTCCTCTCACAAATGTAACGGAAAAAACCAATATCAGTTCATACGACACGCGACGGGCCGCAGACGATCGGTATCAATCATTGTTGCGCCGGACAAAGGCTAGGCCCAGCGAATCACGACCTTGCCGAATTGCTCGCTTGACTGCAGCCTGGCGTACGCCTGGGGCGCCTCGTTGGACGGGAAGACCTTGTCAATCACTGGTTCGATCCGCCCGCCGAGAAACAGGGCGGTGACCTCCCGGAACTCATCCATATTGCCCATGCTGGAGCCCAACACGCTGAGCTGTTTCCAGAAGATATCGCCGAGCATGGTTTCCGGATCGCCCCCCGTCGTGGTTCCGCAAATGGTCAGAATGCCGCCCTGAGCCAGAGATTGGATGCACCTGCCGTGCAGGACCTTGCCGACCGAGTCGACGCACAGATCGACGCCACGCCCTCCGGTGAGAGTACGTACCTCTTCCGACCAATCCTGTCGGCGATCGAGGATTCCATGGGTGGCGCCGAGCTCTTTCGCCCTGTCGAGCTTCCACTGGTGACGGCTGGTAACGATGACCTGAGAGCCGATGTGACGCACGATCTGCAGGGCGGCCAACGCCACGCCACCGCCGATTCCCGTCAGGAGAACGGTCTGGTCGGGTTTGAGTCGGGCGCGACTGGCGATCATCCGCCAGGCTGTGATGAAGGTGAGGCTGAATGCGGCGGCCTTCACCGGGTCGGCATCACCCACATCCAGCACGTTCGCTTCCGGTACCACGAACTTTTCAGCCATGCTGCCCGCCATCGCCGAACCAACGAGACCGATCTCGGGTGGTCGGACGGGCCGGGCACCCGGCTCGGTGGGATCGGTGGCGGGCAAGGCGGCGTTGAAAATGACCCGTTTCCCCACCCAAGCCTCGTTCGCACCCTCGCCGACGGCCTCCACGGTTCCGCAACCGTCCGATCCGGAGATGTGTGGAAAGTCCATCCCTTCTCTTTGTCCAATCCACAGATCGACATGATTCAGCGCCGACGCCTCGGTTCGAACCAGAAGTTGTCCGGCTGCGGGGGCCGGCTCCGGCCAGTTTTCGACCACGCGGATGCTCTCGGCAAACTGATCGCTGGCCCGAGTAATCGTTGCGGCTCGCATGGTTCGGCCGGTCGTCGTCGCGGTCGCGGTGGATGGCGCCAATGCCGCGGCAACGGCACCGCCGGTGGTTTTGATCATGGAGCGTCGAGACATTTTCGTATCCATTGGTCCTCCAGGGTCAGTGGGTGAGTGCCGATTGATTCTAACCGAGGACGGTCATAGAGGAATGTGTAGAAAGTGCTGGCCGGTGATTCTCAGAACCGATACGAGTCACCCAAATCGAAGCTGATGAACCGGTCGCCCCAACGTTCACGGAAGATGCGCACAGCGCTGGCTCCCGTGCAGTGGGATGGGCCGATCTTTTGGACTCCCAGCCGCGCGAGAGCGGCGGCGACTTGCCTGACCTCCTGCTCACCGGTCGATCTGAGATGGAACCCGCCGGCGACCAGGGCGATCGGAGTGTCCGGGAACATCGTCTTTGCCCGCTCGACCAGGGTGACAATGCCCGGATGGGAGCACCCGACGATGATGTGAAGACCGTCCAGATGTTCGAGGACCAGCGCCTGTTCGAAAAACGGAGCGCCCATGAACTCGATCTCAAGAGGTCCCGTCAGCCAGACGCCCGGAGCAATCTGTGTGGGTCCTTCGACCGCGACCACGGCGGCACGCGGGTATTGTTGCTCGAGGCTCTCCGTGGAGGGCTCAACCACATACACCGATGGAGAATTGCGGGCGCTGCTCATGACGCCGGGAAGACCGTAGACGTGATCCCAGTGGTTGTGCGAGATCACGACGGCCTCCAGCTCGGCACCCCCGAACCCGAGGCTGTTGAGGTTTTCGAGGATCACCGTCGCCTCACCGCCGGTGTCGAAGAGCAGAGACCGTTCTTCGAGCTTGATGAATGCGCTGAACCCACCCCGCTTCAGAAGCCCTGAGGCCGAGGCCGCTCCCTCGTGGTTATAGACGACTGTGATCGAATTGCGCAAATCATCTCCGGCCTCGGAATTCGGAACCAGACAGACTCCCACCACCACCGCTGTGACGGTGGCGAAGAGGCTCAACGAGACGTTGTGCATTGAATTCTCCCTGTGAGGAGAGTCTACGGATTCGGCGTGGCGTTGTTGCGCCAGTTCGTTGGGGCGAAGAACTCCGCAATCACCTGAACTACGGACCTGGTGCCTATGCAGGCTAGGGGACCCACGCGTAGCCGATCTTGAAGAAGGCGGTGCGGTTGAGCTGTGTCAGGTCGATCCGGCTGTCGGCCTGGTGGTTGTCGGTGTAGCCAAGGTACACGGCGGTCCGGGGGTTGACCTTGTAGGTGAAGAGCCACTGGGTGAGGAGGTGTTTGAAGACCGGGTCCCTGCCATCCGCGTAGAGTTCTTCGTCGAAGGCGTGGTCGGCGTACTGCAGGATCAACCGTACAAAGGCCCGTCGGTTGAACTGGTAGATGGTTCGCAGCTCGGTGAGGTTGGCGGTGTAGAGGCGCCCTTCGTCGATGTCGAATTGCTCATAGAGGTGGTCCAGGTCGAAGCGGAGGTGGCGGCCTACGAAGAGCTCCAGGGAGGGTCTGAGCCGGAGACGATTCCCCGGACGGTTTTTGGTGTAATCGATGCCATCGCCACCGTCGGCGCGCAAGCCGAGGTTGAGGTTGCGTGCCGGCTGGAAGTTGAGCCGCACGTCGAAGGTCCGGTCGTCGTACTCCTGGCCGAGGTAGGTCTGCTTGCCGTAATAGAAGGTCCCGAAAACAAATGACTGGAGGGGGCCACGGTACATGACGAAGGTCCCTGGGGCGCTACGGAGCATGTTGCCGTCCCAGTCGTCGTCGTGTTCGTAGCCCAGCCACACCTGCAGGCGGTTGTACCAGTGCTTGGGGTCGTTCTGTTGCCAGATGTGGAGGTATCCGGTGTCGTAGTGTTTGAAACCCGTTTGCGGGACAAATCCCAGATCGGCCCGGAACCCGGGGCTGATCTCACGGTACATCGCGTAGACTTCGTAGCTCCGGGTTTGGTGGGTGTAGAGAAAGTCGATCGCCCGGCCTTCGAACTCGTCCTCCGGCTGATCGTACGCTTCAGCGATGTCCTCGGGGTACAAAGTCTTCGACTCCAGAACCTGCAGCTGGAGGGTGTCCTTCGGAGTGAAGCGAAGGTCGAGGTCCGCGCCGTAGAGGCGGTTGTAATAGTCGTCCCCCTCGCGATCGGTGATCAACGCTCCGATGGTCGAGGACGCGCCGACGTCGTATCGGTAGCGGAGGACGGTCCCGGTGCTAGGTTCGCTCCTCTGGGTCGACGACGACCACTCCGTCGCCGGAAAAAGGAGGTTGGTCACATCGTCCCGCACGGAGAAGAAACCGATGGCGCTGCGCCCGATCTTGCCCGCCACCTTGGCCCCCCACGCCGGGTCGGCCAGGGTTCGGGTGTAGATGGCGGTCAGCGGGGTCTGGAAGTAGTCGAACCCCTCGAGAAAGAAGGGGCGCTGTTCCGGATAGAAAAGACTGAACTGGGTGTTGATGTCGAGCTGGGCGGCGTCGGTTTCGATCTGGGAAAAGTCCGGGTTGATGGTTGCGCTCAGGTTGAGGTTGGGCGTCACTCCCCAGCGAGCCGTCAGCCCGGGTTCGATGGTTGAGTCCACCTCATGAAAGTCACCGTCCGGGAAGGGCTCGCGCTCCTCGCTGTAAATGGCGGAAACGGTCGGGTCAAACTCGAGGGCGCGCCCGGGACTGGCGCCGGTGAAACCGCGGATCTTGTCGGCCTGGCAGAGGTAACAGTTGTTGCTGCGGTCGCGGGCGAAGAGACCCATTTTGTGGGTCACCAGGCGCGGGTAGCTGCGGACCGCGTCGAAGCCCCAGGTCTGCTCGCCGTCTGTGGGTTGGAACCGGAGCGAGCTGAAGGGGATTGCGATCTCGACAACATAGCCTTCGTCGTCGATGCGGCCGGCGGAGTCCCAGATGGCGTCCCACTCGGGCCCACCGCCTCCAGTTGCGGTCTCGATGGAGTCGGCCTGGATGCCGAGCGGGTTGACGAAGAACAAGAAGGACCGTCGTTCGTCATTGAAGGTGTCGAGGACCAGTGCGATCCAGTCGTCGTTCCACAGCTTGTCGCGGTCCGAATACCGGGCCCGGATGACCGCCGGGTTGGGGTCGAAGGCGCGAAATGCTGCATAAAGATGGCTGTCATTGAAGCAGATAAAGACCCGGGTTCGTACGGGCGCTGGGATATTTTCTCCCGGTTCGACCTCGACCTCGATCTCCAGAATCAGGGCGTTTTCCCAAACCGGATCGTCGAGCACGCCGTCGACCCGTATCTCGCCGTCGATCTTCGGCACTTGGTGCGGATCAGCGGCCGCGACGATATTGGCAAGCATCACCGACGCAGCGAGCACGCCCAACCCGAGCAGTGATCGCATCATGCGGGGCCGCCTCATCGGTGGTTCTCGCGATGCACGGCGTCGGTTGTCCCACTGCGCCGGACGCCGGATTCGATCAGGAACGCGACCTGGGGGCTCCGGGTCCAGATAGAGGGTGTCATCTGTTGATCTTTGGAGCCGAGGCTGGCCGACAGATGCTCACTTTTTCGAGACGGGAGGATCCTTGAGCGCCGAAACTGTCCACTGTGGCGTCGACCTTTCTGAGAGGGAATTGCAGGAATGATCGTCTAACCATCTGCAATTTTAGCAATTTACGAGTAAATATCGAAAAGGTTGCAATGGGACCCGCTGTGCGGCGTGCCGGGGAATCGGTGGATTCTGTGGGCTAACGGCGCAGGAATGCCAGCGCTTCGACCTGCCGGGTCTGGGGCATCATGTCGATCGCCTGAATCGTAACCAGCTGGAAGCCGCCTTCGATCAGGGCCGCCAGATCGCGGACGAGCGTGCTCGGGTCACATGAGAGGTAGGCCAGGGATCGCGCCGGTGAGTCGATGATCATCTCGAGCGCCGGTGGGTCGGCGCCGGCCGCGGAGGGGTTGAGGATGACGGCATCGGGCCTCTCCGAGTGCAAGCGGCGGAGGGCGCGGTGAATCGGGTTGGCGAGGATCTCGACGTTGTCAACGTGACCCGTCTTCATGGTCGCTCGACCGTCCGCCACCGAGCTTCTGACCCCCTCCACACAGAGGACGCGACGAAAGTGATGGCGGAGGGCAAGACCGTGAGTCCCGACACCGGCGTAGAGGTCGACGAGGAGCTTGCCAGACCCGAGAAACTCCGCCATCAGGGAGTGGATCTCGGGCAGGAGGCCGAGGTTGACCTGGAAGAACGATCCGGGGGAGACCCGCAGCGAAAGGTCGCCCGAGTCCACATAGACCTCGCGAACGCCGACGACGGGATTGATGCGCCCCTTGATTACCTGTGCGCCGCCCCTGGGATTGAGGTTGGCGCCGATACCGGCAACGTGGGGGCAGGCCTCTGAAATTGCCTCGATGGGGAGCTTGGGCAGCGTCTCGGACTTGATCACCAGGGTCAGGTGCTGCAGCGTCGGGTCGCTGCCACAACGCAGATCGATGTGGCGCAGCACAAAGGGAAACCGGGTGGGGGAGTTCATCAGATCCCGCAGGTGGCGGGTGGTCTCGAGCAGCTCGGGAACGAGCACCCCGCACTGCGGCGCGTCGACGACCTCGCGGCTGCCGCGTTGAAAGTAGCCGAGCGCGGAGCGGCGGTTGCGGTCTGTCGAGATCGCCATCTTGGCCCGGCTTCGATAGCCCTCGATCTGTGGCGAGGCCAGGGTCGGCAGGATCTTGTCCTTGTCGGGGCGACCCTTTTTGGCAATTGCATCCATGAGCCAGCGCCGCTTGCGTTCGAGCTGCTCCCGATACGGTTGGCGCAACAACGAGCAGGCGCCGCATTCGACGCGGTGGGGACAGTCGACGGTTTGGTCGGTGGATGCTGTCATCGTCGCCGCTAAGCCTATCGGGTTTGAGTGCTAGGCCCAACCGATATTTCTCGTTGAGGGTTGGCGGGAAATGATTTTGGGACTCTTCGGGCTTTACACAAACAATACCCACTCACGGCTCGAGTTTTTCGCCTGATCCTGTTCCAACCGACGGTCGACTCAATATAAACGTCAGCACGGACGACCCGATGAGCAGCGCGACCGCGTTCCACGGCAGATCGAGACGGATCACGGAGTAGGTGATCGAAACGACCACGGTAATGGCCGCGACAACCTTGGCCCGCATGCCGATGGCCCGGTGCTCGCGCCACGAGTGGATCATGGGACCAAAGCGCGGGTGCTGGTGGAGCCAGGTGTGGAATCGCTCCGAGCCGCGTGAGTAACACACCGCCGCCAACAGCACGAAGGGGGTTGTCGGCAGCAGAGGTACAAAAATGCCGACGAAACCCACGGCCATGCTCGTGTGGCCCAGGAGGAGGAATGTTGTTCGCATGCGATGGTATCAACCCATCCCGGTCCCGAGATCTTCCAGTATCAGTGGTGACAATCGCCGGCAACCGATCAAAGGATCAGCGCGTGATTGCCGGCGTCGTCGTTGGCGGCCGGCGGTGGTGGGTCGCTTGTTCGTAGGCATAGGCGAGGGCGATGAGCCGGGGTTCCGACCAGGCGTCACCAAAAAACTGAAGACCGACCGGGAGGTGTTCCCGGACGTATCCCATGGGTACAGTGATGGTGGGGAAGCCGGTGCCCGGTGACAGGTCCTGGCTGTTGTCGCCGTGTGGAGTGTTGAGATCACCGATAAGCCTCGGAGGGTTTGCCCAGGTGGGGTAGACCATCGCGTCGAGCTTCTTGACCTCGAGTTGACGCCGCACGGCAGCGCGCAGCAACTCACGGTTCTCGAGCGAGCGGATGCAGGTGGGGTTGGAGTCTGGTGGTTCCTGGACAGCCTGTCCTCGTTCCATGCGGGGCCTGATCTGGGGATGGAACTGGCGTGAGGCGATGATCGCCTCGAGGGTTGGGTAGGGCGCTGCCGGACCACGGCTCGCGAGGTACTGGTTGAGGTCCCACTTGAAGCGTGGGCACCAGAGCCCGCTTTTGCGAAGGTCATCCATCTTCGAAATCTTCACCGGGTCGATGATGGTGGCGCCGGCCTTCTCGAGATCGGCCAGAGCCTCCTCGAATCGGGCGATGACCTCCGCATCGGCGCCGTCGCGGTTCGACCACTGGCGCATCACACCGATCCGAGCGCCACGCAAGGCACCTTCATCGAGGTAGTCAGAGTAATTGGAAGCACGGTGATCGAGGCTCGCGGCCGTAACCGCATCAGCGGGGTCGTGGCCGGCGATGACGTCGAAGACCGTCACTGCATCTTTGACCGTTCGCGCCATCGGCCCACCGATGTCGTGGTCGAGATAGAGAGGCACGATGCCGTCGCGGCTGGTGAGCCCCATCGTCGAGCGGATCCCAACCAGCGCGGTGTGGGACGACGGGCCGCGGATCGAGTTGCCGGTGTCAGTTCCGAGCCCGACGGCGCCGAAGCTGGCGGCGACGGCGGCCGCCGTCCCTCCACTCGAACCAGCCGGGACCCGGTTGAGGGCGTACGGGTTTCGTGTGTGTCCGGGAATTGCCGAGCCCACGGTCTCATAAGGCGTGAAGGCAAACTCGGCCATGTTGGATTTGGCGAGGACGATGGCGCCCGTCGCTCGCAATCTCTTGACCTGGAAAGCATCGTTCGGCGGTACGGAGCCGGCAAGAGAAAGGGAACCCGCGCTCGTCGAGAGGTCGCTCGTGTCGTAGTTGTCCTTGACGATCACTGGAATCCCGTGCAACGGGCCGACCATCCCCGAGCTGGCGAAGATCTGATCGAGCTCATCCGCGCGGGCAAGGGCGTTGGGGTTGATCGTGATGATGGCGTTGAGAGCCGGTCCCTGTTTGTCATAGGCCTCGATGCGGTCGAGGTAGAGCTGGACCAGCTCTATCGATGTGAGCGTGCCCGCCCGCATGGCGTCGTGAATGTCGGAGATAGATGCCTCGACCACGTCAAAGCGGGGCGCCTGCCCACCGCCTGCGGCCTCGACCGGAGTCTGTGCGGAGAGGTACTCCACCCCACAGACGAGAATGATCAAATGGAAAACCGCTCCGAGCACTCGGCGCATCGGCCACCCCCGCTTCTTTTTGGTGGGGGAAGCGTACCAGTATCGGGATTCGCGACGGCACTCAGACTGATGCAACGTCCAATCCACGGAGGGGTGGGGGAGATGCACCACCCGCGGTGACCAGTAGGCAGAAATATCTTCGGAATGACGGACCTGGTACCCAGATTCTCGCTCACTCCTCCCGGAGGCGGATCAGCATAGATGCCGCATTTGTGTTGTTCGGGTTGAGCTCCAGAGAACGTTCGTAGTTGGCGATCGCCGCTTCGGTCCGGCCTGCGACCATGTAGGCTTCGGCGAGGCTGTCGTAGGTGTTGAACCCTTCCGGAAAGCTCTCCGTGTTGAGTTCAAAGATGACGATAGCGTCGTCGATTCTGTCACGGGCAAGGAGCTGGTAGCCCAGCATGTTCAGCTCATTCTCGGCGAAGCTCCAGCCTACGGGCTCCTCCTTCTTCAAGAGCTGATAACGCTTTACTGCGGCCTCTACCCCGTCCTGCACCAGTGTTTCGGTCATCGGTGCACAAATCGACTGCGGGCCGGCGCCGTTCAGGCTGGCGTAGATTTCCGAGGTCCAGTTTTCGAAGCTGAGACCGTTGCCGGGGCTCTCCCACTCACTCCATGCGGCGAGTGGGTTGCGTTCGATGACCTCCGGGAGCGAAAGCCCCGCGGCCAGCTCGGTGGCCACCGCCGCAACCGTGCCCTCGATCATGTCGATATAGGCCTCGAGTTCGGCCATCGTGAAGGTACCCCCATGAGCAGCCAACAGGGTCGTATCTGCGGGCAGCGTTTTCTGGAGTTCGGTCAAGACCTCGATCAACCGCTGGGCGTCGCCACCGCGCGCGGGATCGGCGTTTGGAAATGTCCCGAGCAGGACCAGATCGCCGATGCAGGCCACTTTGCTCAGGGTGAAATGCACCACGACATCGCCGGCGGTATGGCCACCGGGCACCGGGAGGAGGCGGATGACGTCGTTGTTGAAGTGGATCGTTGCATCCCCACTCAGCGTCACCATCGGCAGACCGGCGGCGTCGACGGCGGGAAGGGCGAAGTAGGTCCCCATCCGGCGGTGGACTTCGGGGTGGCCGATGATGACCGCCCCGTCTTCCAGAGTCGCGTTCCCGCCAACGTGATCGCCATCGCCGTGGGTGTTGACGATGATCCGGACCGGACCGCTCCCGAGCTTGGCCAGCTCCTCTTGCACCGCCGACGCGGTCAGCGGATAGCCCGTGTCCACCAGGAGGGTGCCGTCCTCGCCGATCGATGCCACAACGCCAACGTTGCCGTTACAACGCAGCTGATGGAGGGTGCCGGTGATGTGGCTGACCTCAACCGGGGGTGGTTGGTCGATTTCCTGGGCGGTGGCCTGGATTGTGAAAATCGAAGAAAACACTCCAAGGACGAACAGAGATCGAAGTTTCACGTTTGAGCTCCTTTTCGCGACGCGGAATGGTGGTCGGGCCCTTACTTTGATGATCCCTATGGTCATTGAGGTCTTACGGCGGGAAGTGGTCGAAGTTTGCGGCGGATCAACAAACCTCGAAGCGGGAGTCGCCGGTCCGTTCCCGGCCGAGCAGCTCCTTCCCGACGAACTCGTCGAAGCCTGTACGGTGGTCTGACAGGAACTCAAGCTTTTGAAGTATGCAGATTAAATGAGGCGCCCCGCAAACTCGCCGGCTGACCGCACGAAGATGCAGGTGTTGAGACCGCCGGCGAGTTCGATAATACGGTCGGCGTAAGCCGCCTCCCCAGACGGTTCGGGCTCCTGAAGCCCCAGGAAGACGACATCGGCATTGGCGCTGGTCTGATGCAGGATCTCGGTGATGCTCTGGTCCGCGGGTTTGACGAGGACCTCGGTTTCAGCGCCGATGCGGGTCTGCGGGATCAGCTTGGCGAGCCCTTCGAGCTGCAACCGACGTTCCTCCTCGTCGCGCGCTACCGAGCGCACACAGATCCTCGCATCCCTCCACCCGGGGTTGAGCCGCAACAGGTAGGCCAACATCAACATGAGGTCCCCGTTGTTTTGCAGACCGCCCCACCAGATGTCGATACGTTTCTCGCTCCCCGGCTCGTGGGCCCATTTGAGCCTGGTGATGATGGTGTTCTTGCCCGCATACGACATGGCACGCATGATTCGGAGCTGGGACTCGAGCCGCTCCTGGCGTCTCGACCATCCAAACATCACGGTGTTGGAGTGGAGCCCTGCAATCCCGTTGGCCTGGGCCACGTCGAGGACCCCGGTTTCGAAATCCGCCACGACGTCCACCTCGGGAAAGGCGACGACTCCGGCATGGTCAAGTTCGCGATCCATCTCCTCCCGGAGCTGGTCGACTTCTCGCAGCTTGTCGAGATCGCCCACCACCAGCCGGCATACCGTGACGACCCCGCGATCCTGGTTGAACCACGAGGCGAGTCGGACAAGTCCGGCCCGTTTTCCGGGGTCGCCGGCGAACAGGAGGATCTGCGGGCGCCAATTCCGAGGGTCGAGTTCGTGGTGGCGGAGCTTGAGGAGCGACCATCGTGCGAGCGCCACCCATAGACCGGCGCGGACGTCGCCCCACCGTTTACGCATCGCCCGCCGGCGGAGATAGGCGTAGAGTGCGCTTTCGAGCACGATGGCCGCCAGGCAGGCCCACGGGCTGATCAGGAACATCACCACGATCGCCCCGATCGATCCGAGCAGTGACATGTACCAGGGCACCCGGATCGTGGGCCGGTAGGAGGGGTCGCCGACCAGGCTTTCGAGAGCCGACGCGAGGTTGATCGTCACATAGAGTGTGAGGAAGAGGATGGTGACAAACTGGGCGACCGCGTTGAGGCCGCCGAGAGCGACCGCAGTAAGTGCAATGACGCCCGACACCCAGGTCGCAATCGTGGGTTGGCCGGTCCGCGACAGACGGGCGAGAAAAGAGGGCGCGAGCCCGTCGGCGGCCAGTGCCTGCAAGACCCGCGGCCCACCGAGAACACTGCCGAAGGCGGACGACAATATCGCGCCCCACAGGCCCGGGAAGACCAACCACCCCCCGAAGAGCGCAATGCCCGTCCACACCACTCCCGGCACCGCCAGCTCCTCGGGCGAGACCCGGGTGGTGACGGCCAGCAAAAACGGCACCAGCAGATAGACCGCGGTGCCGGTGGCGACCGCTGCCAGGGTGCCGCGCGGGATCGAGTGGCGCGCGTCCTTGAGATCGCCGCTCATGCCGATGCCGGCGGTGAAACCGGTGACAGCCGGAAAGAAGACGGCGAAGACGTACCAGAAGCCCTGCGGGGCGGTGCGCAGCGTGATACCGAACTCAGGAGTCCGGGTCCCTTCCGCCAGGGCGCCGATCGCCAGCGCCACCAGCGAGACCCCGACCGCCACCATGATTGGGATTTGGAGCTTGAGGGCGAGCTCCGCGCTCTTCCCGGAGACGACTGTGATGATGATGATGATCGCCGCTGCCATGATCTGCGGTGCAGCGCTCGGTATCTCACCCCAGGCAGCGGGCCATATGGCGAGGATCGCTTCTACTAAGCCGAAGCTGTAAAACGTGATGCTCAGCGTCCGGCAGAGGAAGAGCGGTATGCCAATGGCGCCGCCGAGCTCGAGCCCGAGGCTGCGCGAGATCATGTAGTACTCGCCGCCGACGCCGACCGTCATATTGGTGGCCACCGCCGAGGCCGAGAGCGCCGTGATAAACGTGATCGAGCTCGCGAGCAGCACCACCAGCAGGGTCACCGGCAGGCCGAGATTGCCGACGACCCACCCGAAACGGAGATACATGATCAGACCGAGGATTGTCAGGACGCTCGGAGTGAATACCCCGAGGAATGTCCCGAATTTGAGGGCAGGCTGCTGCGCAGTTGCGTCGGTCGTCATGTCCCTCCACGTCGCTGATGGATGCGCTGCGGTCTTTTAACGCTACACCAGATGACACCGACTCGGCAAACTACCCCGATCGAGCGACGATGATCTCAGACCGCGAACTCCTCTCAGGCCGGCTCGAGGAGTGGCATGAGATTCGACCACCACGGTTTGTGCTTTTCAGGGTGGTCGGTCAAAAACGTTGATCGTTGGGTATGGCACCTTCCTTCAACGGCGAAGGGAGAAATGAGTCTCGGCCAGGGTCACTGCATCCACCTGAGCGTCGGTTTCAATCGACCCGGGTCGAAGTTGCCGAATGGTGGCTATCGCGTCGTCCGCTGAGGACCCTTTTGCCACGAGGTACACAGCGGACATCGTGCCCGATCGTCCCAATCCCGCCGTGCAGTGAACACCGACCGGTTCTTTGTTCTCTGCCGAGTCCGCCACCAGGTCCACGAACTCGATCATCTGGGCGAGTGTCGGCGCCGTGTAATCCGGGACCGGAATCAGCACCTGGCGAATGGAGGCCTCTTCCAACGGCGCGGAATCCGGGGGTTTCTCGGTCAGGGAAACAAGGGTTCGGACTCCCTCGCGTTGGAGAAAGGCTGCGTCCTCGGCCAACGGCCGGTTACGGCCGGGCAACGGCATGGCGGCGAGTTCACCCTCCACGATCCAGGAGAAACCTTCCATGGGAATGGCTGAACCGGTGCCTTCATTCGATGGCGTTTTTTCCACGGGTTGCGCTTGATTGCAGCAGACCAGGGTCAACAAGAGAACAAGAGACGCAAACGTTCTTGTAGCGTTCAAAACCATGATGGCACCGGTTACGAGCAGCCGGCGTCTCGTTGACTGACCTACTTCGCCGCTTTGGCGGCCTTTTTTGCGGCCTTGTTCGCCTTCTTCTGCTTGGGTGAAAGCTTGGGTTTGTTGGTCTTTGCTTTCTTTATCTGACCTTTGGCCATTTTGTTGCCTCCATCCCCGGCGACGGGACAAATCGTCTGCGCTGCGGACAATCACCGGGAGTCTCCACTCTACACCCTCACGTCTGTGATTGTCAGGTTGCCACGAATCGAATCGGCGCAATGTCGTGTTCCGCGAGTCGGTCCCCGATTCTGTGCGAGGATTGGCGGGTGAAGATCTCCAAGATCCTCGTCTTCGCATTTTCGGTCTTTCCCATCGCGATAGCCGGTGATCTTCCCTCCGATCAACCTCAGCCGCCGAAACGTCTCATGGCGATCACCGTCGATGATCTTCCTGTCGCCCAACCGAGCTGGCACAGCGATCGGCAGATGGATCGGATCACAACGGATCTACTCACGACCTTCGGCGAGCACCGGGTGCCTGCGGTTGGGTTCGTCAACGAGGGCAAGCTCGAAGTCGAAGGAGAGATCGACACCTTTCGCATCAGAATTCTCAAGCGGTGGCTGGACGCGGGGCTCGAGCTCGGCAACCACGGCTACGCGCACCTCGACTTGCACCGGGAGCCTCCGGAGGAATGGAAGGCCGATGTTGTGCGGGGCGAGCCGGAGACACGAAAACTCATCGAGGCCTCAGGCGGAAGGCTCCGGTTCTTCCGGCATCCCTTCCTCCACACCGGCATGAGCGTAGAGCTCCAGACCGAAATGTCGGAGTTCCTCAGATCTCGGGGCTACACCGTAGCGCCCGTGACCATCGACAACAGCGAGTGGATCTACGGGCGCGCATATTCGTACGCATACAACGCCAACGATGAGGAGCTGAAACAACGCATCGGTCGGGACTACCTGCGCTACATGCTCGACGTGGTGAGTTTCTACGAGGGCCAGAGTGAGGCCATCGTCGGCCGTGCGATCCCGCACGTGCTGCTGGTGCACGCGTACGCGTTGAACGCGGACTGGCTGGGCGAATTCATGACGGAGATCGAGCGCCGGGGATACCGTTGGATCTCTCTCGACGAGGCCCTCGAAGACCCGGTCTACGAACGCCCGATCGACGGGTGGACGGGCCAGGGAGGCATCAGCTGGCTGCATCGTTGGGCGATAACCGAAGGCATCGACCGGTCGGTGTTCAAAGGGGAGCCGGAGCCTCCCGAGTGGGTGGCGGGCATCCGTTAACGGCCCTGGCGCCCATCTGTGTGGTACCTGTGTTTCATGAATCCTTCTGTTGGAGATCCCGTATTTGAAATTCGGAGGGAAGAGATATGAACAAGTCGGCACGAGCTTTCATGGCGCTTGAATGGCTTTGTGTTTTCGTGTTCCTCGTGCCCGATCCGGTCGGCGCGAGCGAGGAACGGGACGAGATCGTCGTCGGTTTCCGCGAAACGATCACGTCCTCGATTCTCGACGAGACGCGGACCCTCGAGATCTATCTCCCCGACAACTTCGCCGATTCGAACGAGAAATATCCGGTTCTGATCGTCCTCGACGGTGGGTGGTACTTCCGATATGTCATCAGCATCGTCGACATGATGTCGCCCAACTACATGCCACGGATGATTGTCGTCGGTCTGCCCAACACGGACCGACGTCGTGACCTCGACCCGTCCGCCTCGTCCGGGCCGGCAGAGGTTGGCGGGGCCGACACCTTTCTCCGCTTCCTTTCGGAGGAGCTGATTCCTCACCTCGAATCGAAGTACCGCGCGCAACAGTACCGGGTTGTGACCGGGCACTCGCTGGCGGGGTATTTCACCATCTACAGCCTGCTCAAAACACCGCTTCTCTTTGACGCCTTCATCGCTTCGAGCCCGAGCCTACGCACTCCGGAGCGTCTCGAGTTGCTGCTCGGTGAGCTGGGGAAGGCCGAAGCTGACGCTCGGGCCGGGAGGTATTTCTTTTACTCGGCGGGGGGCAACGAGCCGGAGGAGCTTCACGAAAACCACCGTGCATTCGGCCGCGAGTTGAAGAAAAAGAGCAACGGGACGACGATCCGATACGAGATCTTCGCCGATGAGGGGCACGTGCC
>Ga0255046_10000130_pt1 | contig 17171 bp, 18 predicted proteins | sample BC1_12_27_MG_FD_183632 | JGI IMG/M metagenome (GOLD analysis project Ga0255046, IMG submission 183632) | Seawater microbial communities from Strait of Georgia, British Columbia, Canada - BC1_12_27 | ecosystem: Environmental > Aquatic > Marine > Strait | place: Canada: British Columbia...
CCCCGGTACGCCCAATCGCGAGCACGTCCGTCGGGAGCCGTTCTCCGGTGGCGCAGTGCCAGTGCCTAGACACCGACTAGTGGCAGCTGTCGTCGCAGTCCCACGTCATCCATCACTGGGATTGGGTAGCGGCCGCTGAAGCACGCGCTGCAGAAGCCTTCGCCGCCGACTGCTCGTTTCAATCCGTCGAGCGACAAGTAGCCAAGGCTGTCCGCGGTGACGTAGTCGTTTACCTCGTCGACCGAATTGTGTGCGGCGATGAGCTCTTCTCGCGTCGGGGTGTCGATGCCGTAGAAGCAGGGCCAGCTGGTGGGGGGGGAGCTGATTCGAAGGTGCACTTCTTTGGCGCCGGCGTCGCGGATCATCTTGACAATCTTGCGGCTCGTGGTGCCGCGCACGATCGAGTCGTCGATCACGGCGACGCGCTTACCTTCGAGGAGGCTTTGGACCGGGTGTAGCTTGAGGCGGACGCCGAAGTGGCGGATCGATTGGGCGGGTTCGATGAACGTGCGGCCGACGTAATGGCTGCGAATCAAGCCGAGCTCGAAGGGGAGCCCTGCGGCTTCGGCGTATCCGAGCGCCGCGGCGACGCCGCTGTCCGGTACCGGCACCACGATGTCAGCTTCGACCGGCTGGTCCTCGGCAAGGGCGCGGCCCATGCGTTTGCGGGCGTCGTAGACGCTGATCCCGTCGAACGAGGCGTCGGGTCGGGCGAAATACACATACTCGAAGATGCACATGTATCGGCGCTCCGCGTCGGTGCGAAACGGCCGGAGGCTCTGCAGCCCGGACTCGTTGATGACCACCATCTCCCCGGGCTTGATGTCCCGGATGAACTCGGCGCCGATCAACTGAAACGCCGGCGGCTCAGACGCAATGACGTACGCATCGTCGAGCTTGCCCAAACACAACGGACGAAATCCATATGGGTCGCGGACGGCTACCAACTCGTCGGGCGAGAGGAAAACCAGCGAGTAGGCGCCCTCGACCTGGTGCAGCGCATCCGCCACACGGTCGACCATCGTTTCGGACTTCGATCGTGCGATGAGATGAACGAACACTTCGGTATCGCTATCGGATGCGAAGATCGAGCCGTCTCTTTCGAGTTGATGCCGCAGTCCCAGGCCGTTGGTTAGGTTCCCATTGTGGGCGACGGCGATGGAACCGTGCCCACAGTCCACGGCAAGCGGCTGCGCGTTCTTGATGTGGCTGCCGCCCGCGGTGGTGTACCGAACGTGGCCGATGGCGCTACTGCCGGGCAGCTTTTCGATCTGATCGGCCGTGAAGACATCTTGCACCAAACCCATCCCGCGATGGACAAAGAGCTGCTCGCCGTTGCTCGACACGATACCTGCGGCTTCTTGGCCTCGGTGCTGCAATGAGTGCAGGCCGAGGTACGCTAGATTCGAGGCCTCTTCGGCCCCAAACACACCAAACACCCCGCATTGATCATGAAAATGATCGTCGTCTATCACCGACACCGCGCGTACATAGCGCTGGCACCGCCTTCCGTCCATGACCCCCGCATGCCCTCCGTCCAGGCGTGCGCTAGAACCAGCCGGTCGGGATGCCGCGGGTACTGAAACGAATCGAATCGGTCGTTCCTCGAAGAGCGTCCGGCTATGGAGGGAAGGCTCGCAGCCTGGCCGCGCTCGCGCGGGCAGGTTTCCCCGTTCCCGCCGCCTATGCGATGCCCGGCTGGGTGGGCGACTCGTTCTTTTCGAGCGTGCTGGAGATCGAGGACCGCCCGAGAGCGCTTCTGCACAGCCCACATGTGCCCGACGCGCGCCTGCAGTCGATCGCCGAGCGTGTGCGCGAAGCGACGCTACCGCAGGACGTCGTTCGCAGCGTGAGCGACGCACTGCTCGCCATGACAGACGAGGGCGCGATCAGCTTTGCGGTTCGTTCGTCGGCCATGCACGAAGACCAGGAGGGTGCGTCTGCTGCGGGGATGCACTCGACCGTGCTGAACCTGATGCGCGAAGACGAGGTGCTCGAGGCCATCAAGATCTGTTGGTCGAGTCTCTTTCGCCCCCGCGTGTTTTCATACTTGCGTGCGCTTGGCGAAGACGTTCCGGTTTCGGTCGGGGTCGTGATTCAGGCCATGGTTCCGGCCGAGGTCTCCGGGGTTTTGTTCACCGCCAATCCGCTCACCGGCGATGCGGGGGAGGTCGTCATCAACGCCGCGTACGGATTGGGTTCCGCGGTCGTCGACGGCCGCGTGACGCCGGACACCTATCGCGTCGACAAGGCGACCGGTCAATTGCGCGACCAGATCATCGGTGAAAAAGCCCAACAAACCGTGCTCGAACGCTCGGGCGGTGTCCGTGAGGTGGCGGTCGCGAAGACGCAGCGTGAAAGCCCGGCGCTGACCGAGCAGCAGCTCCTGCACTTGAGCGACCTCGCGACCCGAGTCGAAAGCCACTTCGGAAATGCCCGCGACGTCGAGTGGGGGATCGTCGGACAGCAGGTGTACGTCCTTCAAGCGCGCCCGGTCGTCGTCCCGAACATACGCAACCGTCGTGGCTCGCGGCGCGACCGACCATGGGACCGCCGAAAGATCGTCTGGAGCAACGCGAACGTCGGAGAGGCGCTCCCCGGCGTCGCCACGCCGTTCACCTGGTCCGTCCTCAGCCAGTTCAGCGACCTCGGCTTTCGTCGAGCGTTCGGCGCCATGGGTTGCACGGTCCCGCGCGACGCGGAGCTCGTGGGAGACTTTCGTGGACGTATCTACATCAATCTGACCGAGTTCAGCTCGATCATGTCCCAGATTCCATGGATTCATCCCTCGACTCTGGTCCGGCTCGGCGGGGGCCAGTACGCCACCGAGCTCGACGAGGTGGTGGCCGAGCGGAGCTCGACCGGTTTCTTTCTGCGCTTGCCACAGACCGTCTCCCGGTACGCCCGGGAAAACTTCCGCCTTCAAGCGCGCGTCGACGAATTCGAAACGTATTTCTCGGAGGAGCGCACGCGCATCAATGGCATCGATCCTCGTCTTCTCGAGCCGAGCGGCCTCGACCGGATGCTTGGCGACGTTGAGCACCTGCTGGACGAAACCGGCTCGATCATGCTCACCGCGTACGCGAACCTGCTCTCCGCCGTGCTCGCGCTGGTGGGTCTGCTGCGTACGTTCGCCCGAGATCACGGGTCGGGCTTCTATCGCGAGCTGCTGTCGGGGCTACAAGACGTGGCGAGCGCGCGTCCCGGCTTCGCGCTGTGGCAGATCGCTCAGATCGCGCGCGAAGAGCCCGAAGTGGCGGACTACATCCGTGTCACAGAGCTCTCGGAGCTCACGGTGACGGGCCTGCCCGTCGGCCGCACGCGCAGTGCATTGATGCGCTTCGTCGACGACTACGGGTATCGGGGCATTCGCGAAGCCGAGATTGCGGCGCCGCGATGGTCGGAAGACCCCACGCTCATGTTTGCTGCGCTACGTTCACATCTTGCTAGCACGACCGATCTCGACCAGCGCGAGCGAGACTTGCAGCGCGCGCGTCAGGAGGCCGAGGAGAAGTTCAAGACGAGCGTTCCGTTCCCACTTCGCCCGTCCGTGACGAAGCTGCTCGAAGTTGTGCGACGCTTCACTCGGATGCGCGAGCACCTGCGCGGTCACGTGGTGGAGGTGCTCGGCATGTTTCGTCGGGTCGCCCTCGAGGCATCGCGCCGGATCGAAGCACGTGAGCCCGAAGCGGGGCCGAACGCAGCGTTCTTCCTGACGCTCGCGGAGGTTCGTCGCGTTCTTCTTGACGAGAACGAGCGTGTTGCCATCCGCGTTCAGCGGCGCCGGTTGGAGTACGAGCGCAATCAGGCGCTGCCCGAACCTCCAACCACTTTTGTAGGGTTCCCGCCCGACGACACCAGCGCCGCATTGACGTCGAAGCGTCTGCGAGGTCTGGCGGCGAGCGGCGGCGTGGCCGAGGGGAGGGTACGCATCCTTCGTGATTCCTCCCAGGCAGCTGACTTCGAGCCTGGCGAGGTGCTCGTCATCGCGGCCGCCGACACTGGGTGGTCTCCGTTGTTCTTGGCGGCGGCGGGCGTGGTGACCGAGCTCGGCGGCCCTCTTTCTCACGCGGCGATCATCTTGAGAGAGTACGGGGTGCCCGCGGTGGTCAACGTGACGAATGCCACTCGGTCCCTTCGTGATGGCGACCTGGTTCGCCTCGACGGCGATGTCGGTACGGTGGAGATCCTGGGTGTCTGACGCCAGTGACGTTGAACCCGAGATCATTCACCACGACGAGCAACTGCTCATCGTCGACAAACCGCCCGGTTTGCCAACGACGGCGCCCACACCGACAGAGCCCTGCCTAGCCCATTGGGTTCGCGATCGCTTTCCGGACTTACAAGCGCACGCCACGTCCCGGCTGGACTCCCAAGTGAGTGGCTTGGTGACGTTCGCGCTCACCCGCAGCGCTAATCGGCACCTTCTCGATGCACGCCGTGCCGGGGCGTACGAGCGTGTCTACATGGGCATCACCATTTGTGACCTGTCCCTCGACAGAGGGCAGTGGAGCTGGCCGATTTCAATTGATCCGCGCAACCCGAAGCGCCGTTTGGCGGGACCGGGGCGCGGCGAGCGAGAAGCCGCAACCCGATATGAAGTGGCAGCGCGCACGCCGAGTGCGACGCTTCTTCGGCTAAGGCCAGACACCGGCCGAACCCACCAACTTCGCGTACACGCGGCCAAAGCCGGCGCGCCGCTGTTCGGCGATCCTCTGTATCAGGGCGCGCGGCGCAAGGCGCTGCCCGATGGAAGCGTCGTCACGGCGCGCCGAGTGATGCTTCACTGCGTCCGCGTGAGCTTTCCTTCGCTCGCTCCCGGAGAGCGCATGCAGCTCGAAGCGCCTGCGCCGCCGGATATGGATCGGGTGTGGCGGGCGCTCGGCGGGTCCCCTACGGACCTTCAGCCCTGACGCTTTCGCGAGAACTTCGTGCCAGAGGACTCGTCCTTTGGCCGATTGAAATGCGCCTCAAGCTCTCGGCTCAGAATCTCGAGCACGTCCTCTTGCAGCCCGAGCGGGTGACGAATCAGGCGCTCGATGTTGCGCTGGTATACGAACAGGCGTCGCTGTTCTTCGCCACCTGCGGTGGTGGCCATTTCGTCCAGCAGGAGCGGGGTGCGCGGGTCGACGCCCTCGGCAACCACCTCGAGGCCGGGTAGGTCGGTGACCATGATCAGATTGCCCTCGAGCCGCTGCGCTAACTCAGCGGGCAGCTCGCGCAATGCGCTCTGCACGATCTTTTCGAAGCGAGCGTGTGAGGGCGACCACGGAGGCCGGGGCAGAAGACCGTCCAGATGCCGGGTCTTGAGGAAGGCGAGCGGCGCTTCGTCGGCGCGCCCCTGCCGATCGCGCAACAGGCCGAGGTAGTACAACACGTCTGGCGACGCGTCGGAGCGCGAAGCCGCGCGTTCGATCAGAGTTGCCGCGGCGTCGATCTGGTCGAGCTCGAAGTGGGCCCGCCCGATCAGGAACTCGAGCTGTTGGTTTTCGAAGGGGCCCTCGGGGAGCCCAATCAGCAGCTCAGCAGCAGCGGCGCGGTCGCCCTGCTGGAGCAGCGCGTCGACCTTGAGCACGGAGGCGTCGGCGATGTCGTCCGCCGTCTGACAGCTCTCGAGAGCCTGGTCGAGGACGCGAATCGCCTCCGCAAGGCTTCCGAGCGGGTGGATCAGGAGCTCCGCCGCATTGAGCATGGCTTCTAGATAGTGCTCGTCGAGGTCGATGGCCTGGCGGTAGTGCTCGAGCGCCATGTCGAGGTTCCCGTTGGCGGCGTGGATGTACCCGATGAGGTTGTGGGCATCGGGCGAATCGCCGTCGAGCTCGAGGGTCTGCTCGGCCGACGCCATGGCGCCGTTCAAGTCACCCTGCGTGACCAGCTCCCAGCCACGGTCGAGGTGGGCGCTCAGGCGGTCCATGAATCCTTCGTTTTGTTCCGACATCGGTTAGCCCCGAAACTTACGTGGCGGGTTTGGGACGTCAAGCCGAACCGTGCGCTATGATGCATTTGGAATGGTTAGGGTTTTCACCGCAGTCGTAATCACAGCGATCTGTTCGTGTGTCAGCAAGCCACTGCCCGCGGGCCAGACGATCTCGGTCGGCACCACCGAGCACGGATACCTCCAGGACCCGATTCGCCTGGAAGATCAGGGCAACGGCTATCGGAGGTTGCGTCCCGGGGAGGGGACCCGATTCGGCACCCCAACGCTAGTGGGCGCGATCGAGCGCGCGGCGCGTGAAGTAGCCGACGCTTTTCCAGGTGGCCACCCGCTTCGCGTCGGCGATCTATCGACCCCCTACGGAGGCTCGCATTCCCGCCACCGGACCCACCGCAGCGGGCGCGATGCGGATCTCCTTTTCTTTGCGCGAGACGCGGGCGGCCTGGCGGCACTCGGCGACGGCTGGCTACGCTTCGATCGTCTTGGCCTCGCGACCCTGCGTAACCGCGTTTTTCGGTTCGACGAAGCGCGCAACTGGCACTTCGTGCGTACCCTGATCATGGATAATCAAGCGCGCGTGAAGTGGCTCTTCTGCTCCAACGCGCTCAAGGCCCGTCTCCTGCGGTACGCCGCGCGCTACGAGCGCTCGCCGCAAGCTGTGGTACGAGCCACCTGGGTTCTTCACCAGCCAACACGCGGTGACTCACACGACGACCACTTTCACCTACGCGTCGGGTGCGGGGCGAAAGAGCGAAACCTCGGGTGCCGGGAGCAGGCCCCGCACTGGCCGTGGCTGAACGACACCGCGAGCAAAGAAGACACCCGCGCAAGTGCCGCAGCGAGCGATGTGTCCCTGGTCCGTTGGCTACTTACCGAGGAGCATGTGGATCAGCGACGCGACATCGCCGGGCGTCGCCTCCGCGCCGCAGCGCAGCCAGCCTCGATCGCCGTTCGCTAGATCGGTCAGCTCCCGGTGTTCCTCGGTCGCGCCCCAGACCAATACGCTCGAGCTTCTCGGCAGCTCGTGCGCCAGGGTCGCGATCGTCGACGGCTGAACCGATGCAGCGACGCAATCGATCACGACGAGCGGGCTCAGCGACGCGGTGGCCTTGAGATTGTCGAGAAAGGCGACGACGTCTTCGATCTGCTGAACCGCAGCGGCATCCCCCACCTGCTTCGCGATCCCATCGCATCGTTCGCGATCGCGGGTGGCGACGAAGACCATCGGTAGTGCGGAGCCCAGTGGTTGCACGGTGGGGTACTTCGAGGTGTCGGTCTCCGGCGGGTCGACCGGGTCTTTGCGCGTGACGCCCGAGTATTGGCGATCGCGACCGAGCTTCCGAGTTTCGTCCGCGCGCACCGTTTTCCGCGGAGGCTGCGAGCTGATGCGGTCTGCGAGCGTGAGCATTGGGGCCAGGTTCTGCATCACCGCTTCGCTGGCTGCGTTACCCAAGTAGAACGCCATCGCGGTTCGAAGATGCTTATCCGCGAAACGGCGCAGCGGCTCTCCCGACGCAGGGATCTCGTGTTCGCGCGCCATGTGGAGCGCGCGGTGGAGGATCTGAACCCGCACCTCGGGCGTGGCGACCGTTTCGACCGCCTCTCGCACCATGCGGGCAATGGGGGTTTCCCTCTGCATCTGATCCTCGTCCCCAGAGGCAGCGTATGTTCGAGCTACCACAGCACCATAATATTACCGTGATTTGGCCAATTGGCCAATCCTGGTCTGGTGGTGCCAGCTCAGGAGCCTGTGGTACATGGCGAACATGCTCGTGATGGGGGTCGACGAGAACGGTCTGGGCCCGCGGTTGGGGCCTCTGGTGGCCACGTCGGTCGCCCTGCGGACACCCCGATATCTGCGGGCAGCCCTGTGCCAGCGAGGGCTCGCCCTGGGGCTTACCGACAGCAAGGAGACCGGGGGATTCGGCCGAATGGGGTTCACCGAGTCGGTGGCCTTGGCGTTGATGAAACGGGGCGGTGCGGGGCTTCCGGGCTCCGCCGACCAGTTGCTCGCCCGCGTCTCGCCCGATTCCCGTCAACGCCTTCGTGCATGCTGTCCCGATGCGCCCACTGCGGGGCAATGCTGGGCCGTCGATCTCCCACTGCCCGCGTTTGGTGGCGATGTGTCGTACGGAGAAGGGCTGCTCGACCAGCTCATCGGCCGCTCCAGCCTTGGCATCGTCGACGTGCAAAGCCGAGTTGCCTGTGCGGGGCTGCTCAACGCAAAGCTTGCGGCTGGCCAGAACAAGCTCGCCGTAGACCTCGAGCTGTTCGAGGATCTGATTGCGTCGGTCCAGACGCGTCACGGCTCACCGTTGCTCGCTGTCTGCGGGATGATCGGCGGCATTCGCGACTACGCGTCACGCCTCTCTGGCTTCGAGCCGTACCGAGTCACGTCGCTCGCCCCACGTCGCGGCCAACGCAGATACATGATCGACGGGGTCGGTGAGGTTCGATTCGAGGTCGACGCGGATGCGCGGCACCTTCCGGTTGCGCTGGCCTCGATCGTCGGAAAGTACGTGCGCGAAATCTGCATGCGGCGGATCGGGGAGTTCTATCGGCAAGGGAACCCCGATGTGAAGCTTGCGAGTGGGTACCACGACCCGGTGACGACCCGGTTCATCGACGCGACCGAGTCATTCCGCCGGAGGCTTGGCATCGCGCCTGATTGCTTCAAGCGGCAGGCCTGATGCTTGTGGTAGAACGCGCATATGTCTGAGCGTGACAAGGTTCCCCGTTGGGTACTCTGGCTTGGCGTTTCGCTCGCCATGGGCTGGCTGCTCTACACCTTGCGCGGGGTGTTGGCGCCGGTGTTCTTTGCCTTCCTCATCGCGTACATGCTCGACCCGCTGGTCGATCGGGTCGAAGAAAGCCGATTTCTCCGCGGCAAACCGATCGCCCGCGCCGTTGGCATCGCGGTGCTCCTGGTGGGGGTCTTCGCCCTAGCCGCGGTTGCCATCCTGGTCATCGTCCCGATGGTGTACGAGGAGATCGCGAGCTTTCTCAAGCAGCTGCCCGGGCTCGTGGCGCGGAGCCGGGCCGAGTGGGAGCCGTTTCTGGCTGGGTACGGACTCGAGATTCCGACGTCGGTCGGGCAGGCGTTCGAGGAGCTCCACCTCGACATTCAGTCGGTCCTCACCAAGAGCTACACCCCCGCGACCGCAGTGCTGAAATGGCTCCTCGGTGGAACGGTTTCGGCGGTCGGCGCCATCGTCGCGGCGCTGATCGTGCCGGTGTTTGCCTTCTATCTCCTCTACGACTTCGATGTGCTCGTTGCCAAGGCAGCGGAGCTGATTCCTCCTCGTCATCGGCCGACGGCGCACGGTTTCTTTCGTGAGGTCGACGCGGTCCTCGGTCAGTTCTTCCGCGGCCAGTTCACCGTCATGGCCATCCTCGCAGTCCTATACTCCGTGGGATACGGCGTCATCGGGGTGCCTCTTGCGCTTCCGATCGGGATCATGGCGGGGTTCCTTTCGTTCATTCCATATGTGGGGAGCACCCTCGCTCTCGCCACGGCGCTTCTGATGACCGCGCTCGATTGGCAAGGCTGGACCCAGATTCTCTGGGTGCTCGGCGTTCACGCCGTCATTCAGGGCTTGGAAAGTTTCGTGATCACGCCGAAGATCATGGGCGACACGGTCGGGATCTCAGCGATCGCCGTCTTGTTTGCGCTATTGGTCGGCGCGGAGCTGTTGGGATTCACTGGGGTGCTTCTTGCGGTGCCGGCGGCGGCGGTCACCAAGATCCTGCTGCAGCGAATCGACGAGCGGTACCGTGCGTCCGAGTTCTTCGTCAGCGGCCCGAGCGATGGGGGCAGCGCTACCGAGGACCAGAAAGACTAGATACATCGAGTGTCACGACAATCGTGCGTGCGCGAACGTGCACTCGCGCCGATTGCAGCACTTCGATCCACGGCGGTTCCAAGGAATCCGGCGGCGATGCGGCCCAAGCCCTGATGAGCGCTGCGTCTTGAGTGGCTAGCTCCGGGTCCGTGACTTCGATGTACAGATCGACGGTCTGCGCGCTGCCGGACTCGACGGACAAGGCGATGCCTTGCACGCCCTGCATGGCGGATGCTTCGTCGCCGAGCTTCGCCACGCGCTCGAGCGCCGACTTCCAGTGCGCCGGAGGGTCTAGAACTGCAGCGATGCTCGCCCCGGCGTTCACTCGCGGCCAAAGTGTGGCGATGCGGGGCCGTTCAATGAGCGCGGGCGCCGTGCCAAGCCGCACTGCCATGGCCTCCGCGACAGTCCTGACCGAGCCGGTGACGATGGTTCGGTCATCGAGCAGTGCGATCGCGCTGCGGCGGTCTCGGCTGGCCAGGACCGGCCCGGCCGGGCCTTCGAGGCGCACGATCGTGCCCCCTCGCGTTTCGACCAGCAATCGGTGACACGCTGCCAACGTCGCAGCGTCCACGGTGCGCCCACGCAACATCAGCCCGATCGATTGAAAGGGCTGATCCTCGGGCCCGCGCACCCAAACCGTCGCTTCACTCAGCGCTGCAAGCGGATCCAGACCGCATATTGCTTCGATCTCGCTGAGCTGCTCTTCGGCCACGAATGCATCGACGAGCGTCTTAGCCGCTGCCGTGCCCTCGAGGCCCCGGGCATCGATTCGCAGCACGGCCCGCGCGGTGCCTGGCAGATCGTGGAGCGCTTGGCTTGCCCGAATCGCACGACCGCGCTGCATCGCGGCGAAGAGCAGCGCGGCCATCGCAAGCGAGACCACGGCGGCCACCTTGAGCGAGCGAGACACCGGTCGAGCGTAGGAAGTTCTTTTCACGGAGCAACCCCTCGTGCTAACGCGTGCCCCATGCCGTGGCGCCGAGTGCGGTTGCGCAATGCCGAGGTGCTCGCCCGTTGTGATGCGAGCGGAGAGCTCATTTCGAAAGAGGGCAGGGTCGAGGTGCGCTATAAGCCCAACGACGGGAGGGCGTATTTCGCGAGCGCCGCGAACCTCAAGCCGCCCGGCGGCGCACCAAAGATCGAGCCGGACTCGTTTTGTGGTGCCGGCGAAGCGGTCAAGAAGCCCTCCAAAGCCAAGAAGAAGGCCTCGAGCGCAACTCCGGCGCCGGAAAAGCCGGACGGCGACGAGATCCTCGCCTACGCCGATGGCGCGTGCAGCGGGAATCCCGGCCCGGCCGGAGTCGGCGCGGTCGCCATGTGGGGGGACCAGATGCGCGAGCTCAGCGAGTACATTGGCGAGGCCACGAACAACATCGCGGAGCTCACCGGGATTCTTCGCGCCGTGGAGCTCGCGCATGAGCTCGGCAGGCCGTTACGTCTCTACACCGATTCCACGTATTCGATCGGCGTGCTGACCCAAGGTTGGAAGGTCAAAGCCAACAAAGAGTTGGTCGCCAAGGTACGGCAGGCGCTCGACGCGCATCCAGATACCAAACTTTTTCATGTCCGTGGCCATCAGGGCGTGCGGCTCAACGAGCACGCCGACGAGCTTGCCGTTCGCGCAGTGCAGAGCCGAGAGTCTACCGGCTGGGTTGGGACCTGAATCGGCTCGCGGCCTCGTCGAGCGTGACCAGCTCGTAACCCGCTTCACGAATCAACTGAATTGCCGTGCGGAGCGAGCGCATCTTGTCGGCCGCTGTCCGTTTCAGGTCCGCGCGATACGGCGCGAGCGCTTCGAGCCCGTCCTCGGCAGCATCGGCAACATCGAATCCGTGAAGCTCGAGGTTGATGAGCTCCCTTCCGAGCATCTGTTTGGTGAGTCGTTCAGCGATTTGTTCGCCGCCCAGCACCAGAGAGGTGCCGATGTATGGGAGCTGCAGCGGGGTCACACCGATCGGCAGCTCCAACACGCCATCCCCCCTTCGCCAGTACGGTCGCCCGACCCGGTACGGCTCCTTCGGCGCGCGCAGCACTGCCGGCGTGTCCAATATGCTTGCGCTCTTTCGGCCTCGAACCTTGATCGCGGCCAGCGCTACAGCCTTGGCGGCGTAGTAGCTTGGACACGGAAAGACGCTCGAATCGTATTCGACGCCTGATGCCTCGAGCGCGCCGAACAGCGGGTCGCTGACGGTGTATCCGGGCGCACGAAAACCGGTGGGCCGCTTTCCGCAAGCTTCCTCGATGGCCTCCGCACCCCGTTCGACGTCTTCGAGGATGTCCGCCGCCGCACGGCGCGTGAGATCGTAATGGTGGTGATACGAGTGATTCCCGATCTCGTGGCCCGCGTCATGGAGCGTCGCGATGGTCTTGCGGTTCTCCTCGCGTTCGAGGTCCTCCCCAATCGCAAAGAAGGTGGCCCGAATCGATTCGTCATTCAGCCATGCAGCGAGCCGCGGGACGCAGCGATCGTACACCGCATGCGCGCTCGGTGCTGACGGGGTCTCGAGGCCATGGACCGCCGCGTAACGAGGCACCTCGTCTAGATCGATCGATATCGACGCCAGTTTCAGATTCACCGTTTGACCCGGATTGCGATGAAGAGCTTAGCCAAGTTCTTCACGACGTTGGGCACTCGTCTCGCCAATCCGATCGTCGGAGGCCGCTTTTCCAAGACCCGCACCGGGATCTCGTGGACGCCGAGACCGGCACGCTCCGCCCGGATGACCAACTCGGACGCAAAGAGATCCCGGTCGACCAGGCAGGCGCGGGCAATGGGTTGAACCGGCTCCCGCCGAAAGGCCTTGAGTCCGTGGGTGTCGGTCCCTCTGAATCCGAGGGTGACCCTGAGCACGCCGTTGATCACGACCGTGCCAAGGCGGCGATACAAGGGCCGTTCGTCGGTGGCGCCCTCCATTACCTTCGAGCCAACGACGAAGTCCACCGATGGATCTTGCAACAGCGCGACGGCGCGCTCGTAGAAGTCGGTATCACAGAGGTCGATCTCGTCGCAAATGACGAGGTCGCCTCTGGCGTGGAGGATGCCCTCTCGAAGCGCTTTGCCGTAGTTGGGCTCGTCGGTGTGTCGACACACGAGTTGGTCGAAGCGTTCCGCGAGCTCTGCCGCCACCGCGACGGTTCGGTCGGTAGAGCCGTTCTCCGCGAGCACGAGCTCATACGACCAGGGAAGGGCGTTCAGCTGATCGACGAGGTCCACCACCGCTGCACGCAGGATCGCTTCCTCGTTGTGGACGGGGATGACGATCGAGATGAAAGGCCGAAATTCCAAGTGGGCCAAGGCGCGGCACTGTCTTACGCGCGCGCGGGCTCGTCAAGCCAATGCGCAAAGCATGGCGTGCGCGGCGTCCAACTCGACGCGCAGTGGACCGAGGCACGCGGGCAGGGCTGCGGTCTGGCCGCGCGCCAGCTCCAACACGGTTTCACCATCGTGTAGCGCGAGGCACCCGTCCAAGACGGTGAGCGAGCGCAACCGGTCGTCGGCAGGGAGCTCGAGGTCGCCCGAGCCGGCCAAGCGTTGCAGGGAAAAAAACTCGGACCCGATGCACCCCTCATCGCCTGCGAGGATCTCGAGTCTCGCTGAACCACCGATTGCAGCGGGCCCTGCCCGGTGGCAGACGCGATCCAGGAGTGCGTCCTCCCGCGCGCCTTCCCAGCGCGTGACATCGAGGGCGCGTTTCCGGTGAAGCGCACGAGGTTGCCCGCCTGAGTCGATCCGCCCAGCAGCATCGTACTTTCGGTTCCAGTCCCAGTAGCGGTACGTGATGCCGCGTTTCCCTGGAGAGACACGCTGCGGTTCGAGCAGCAGGACTCCCTTGCCGATCGAGTGAGGTGTTCCGGGCTCGATCAGGAACACGTCTCCGGGCGACACTGGAACGAACGACATTAGCGCGTCCACCTCTGCCTCGTCATCGATTGCTTTCTCGACGTCGCGCCGCGACACGCCGTCGCGAAAGCCCAGGTACAAGCCCGCCCCGGGCTCCGCATCGATGATGTACCAGGCTTCCGGTTTCCCACTCTCGTCCGCAGCGAGAAGCGGGTCGGCTTCGGCGGGATGAATCTGGACCGAGAGATCGTCCGCGGCATCGACCAACTTCACCAGTAACGCGGTCGACCCGAGCGTTGCCTCTCTCCCGAGGAGGGCAGCGTCCGAACGGAGCACCTCGTCCAGCGTCGGCCCGTCGACGACCCGGCTCGGGAAATCAGGCTCCACCGAGAGCTCCCAGGCTTCTCCCACTATGCCTCGAACCTCCAAACCCGTGTTCAGCTTGAGGCTGCCGGCGATCCGGCGGCCACCCCAGGGGGTTCGCTCCGGGGGCGTAAAGTTGTCCGGCTGCAAGAGAAGCGGACGCCGCCAGTTTCTTGGTCCTACTTTATCCCACATGTAAGCTGTCTCCGAATCCTATGGTAGCGTCCGAGGAGGTTTCTTGATGGGCTATTTGGGCAAAGAACGCCGAATTCATCGCATTTTCGTTACTCGTAACAGTGAATACCACGTGCGCCGGAACGTGTGCGTGGGTGTCCGCGATCGCCGGAGCGGGGAGTGGCTTGCCGGTCACCTCGCGCTGCGAAGCACGGTCTCGGGCGGCCTCAAGTTCCACGACAATGGCGCCATCAGCGCCTCGGAGGGACTCCCCACGGTCGGCGAGTCCCTGTTCTTCATCGCGGCTGGCCGGGACCTGATCACGAGTCCCGTGCTGAACGTCGAGCGGCCTCCGCGTGAGATCGTGCACCACTACCCGATGTAAACACACCGAGGATGGGATGCTATATCCCGCATCGTGCCCTCGGAGACAAAGACCATTCGCGTGGTGGCCGCCCTCGTAGAGCGTGACGGTCGGTATCTGATCACCCGGCGTCGTGAGACCGCGGTGCTGCCATTGCTTTGGGATTTTCCTGGCGGGCGCGTCGAGGAAGGCGAGAGCGACGAGGCGGCGTTGGCGCGCGAAGTTGGCGAACGCCTCGGTGCCAATGTCGAGGTGGGCCAGCTCATTTCGTTCGTGAACCATCCCTACGAAAAGTACGCCGTCGATTTGTATCTCTACGAGTGCGCGCTGCTCAGCGATGAGCTGCATTGTCGCGCGGTCAAGGAGTACGCGTGGGTGACCTCGAAGGAAATGGAATCGTACTCCTTCACGCCGGTCGACGAAGCCTCGATGAGCACGCTCCTAGGCGAAGGCTGATCACACCGCCGGAAACCAATGTGTGATCCGCACACTAGACGTCGTAGAAGATTGGTGGGCGTTTGCGGATGAACCGCAGCACCAAGTCACGGGCCTCGTCCGACAGGCCCTCGAACTGAATGCCCATGCCGGGCTCGGACTCCGACATGAAGTCCATGGGATCGCGAACGAAGCGAACGTAGCCGTCGCATTCGAATTCGAAACCACCGGGCAACGTCACCAGCATGCTGACCGACGTGTCTTTCGGGAGCGCTTCGTAGGTGGCGAGGAACACGCCGCCGTGCGCGATTTCGCCGCTGAACCCCACGTAGAAGTTGGACTGCGTCGTCGCACCGAGGTTGGCCTCAACCGGCCGTCGCTCGCCGGTTGGAATCGGTGCAGGCGGCGGCAGCATCGAAGTCGGGATCGGCGCCGGCGCCCCTGAAACCGGCCTGCCGGAGAGCTGTCGATTGGACGGCGAAAGAGGCCGCTCAGACGGAGGTCTGCTGGAAAGCGGCCGATTGGCCGGCGGTGCGCTCGCCGAAGAGCGCTGTGAAGCTGGGCGCTGTGAAGCTGGGCGCTGTGAAGCTGGGCGCTGTGAAGCTGGGCGCTGTGAAACCGGGCGCTGTGAAGCTGGGCGCTGTGAAGCTGGGTGCTGTGAAGCTGGGCGCTGTGACTCAGGGTGTTGCGACGCAGAGCCGGGCCTGACGCTCGGCTTGTTCGTCAGCGGAAAGAGGATGCTGATGACGTCCGCGATGCTCTCGGTGGCGGTTTGCACGCCCGAGTGCTCGCTCTTCACGTCTTGGAGCAGGGCGAGTGTTTGGCTGAGCGTACCGAGCGCATTCTTTACGCAGGTCTTGCCGTCCGGCTCGGTCGAGGCGTACTCCGCCTCGAAAAGCGCGCCGACGGACTTCGCGACGTTCTGGATGATGCCGAGCACCTCCTCCGGAACGTCTTCGTCTTGCTGTAGCGCTTCGAGCGCTTTGCCGAGCGCTTCGCGAGCTTGTCGTGCTTCGCCCGCCGATGAGTAGCCCATGCCTGGTTGTCCCCCGCTTACCTGCTCCTCAGGATACCGGGACTCGCCACCAGGTCAAAGCTCCTTCACGAATACGACGCGTGAACGCCCCGGGCCCGCGTAGTCGGGGACCTCGGTGCTCGCGAAACCCATCGACTCGTGGAACCGCGCGGGGCCGTCATGGCCGGCGGCCGCCAAGGATTTGATCCGTTTCATCCCCGCAGCTCGGCATCGCTCCGTAAACTGGGCGTAGAGTCGCTTTCCGACCTGTCGCCGACGGTGATCCGGGTGAATCCCAACGAGGTGCACGTACCCAGTCGCAGACGGTGCAGGCACCATCACGCCGAGCAGGAAGCCGATCACTTGTCCGTCGAGCTCGGCAACGAGCGCGTGCTCGCCGAACTCGTAAAAAAACATCGGATCGGCACGCCTTCCAGCTGGCCCATCCCACCACTGATCGAGCACCGAAATGATATAGTCGTAGTCGACTTTTGTGAGGCCCCGAATCCGCATTGCCTGGAACAGCGAATAACACGATCGCAGGAAAGACGCACGGCGACCCCGATTCGGGCATGCCTCCGTCCGAAAGCTCCGAAGTTCTATTCTGTCCTTTCTGTCGTGACGGCTTCGAGGGTCGTAACGAATGTCCGGAGCACGAGCTCACTTTGGTTGCGATCGACAAGCTCCCTCGGAAGCCGGCGGCCGCGCTGGATGGCGTGACGTTCTTCGGGGACCCGCGTTTGGGTCGCGGCGCGGTGTTGCTCGGCGCGACACTCGTTCTTCTGGGCTTCGTTGCGCCGCTTGTGAGCTCCAGAGCCGTCGTGGCTTCGGCGTTGGAGGTGGCCATCGACGGCGCCGGCAATCTCTGGCTCACCCCGGCCGCCGCGATCGCCCTCCTATGGATTCTTTGGCGACGCCGCAACCGTCGCGCGATGATCGCTGCGCGTGCGGCGGTGCTTGGATTGGCAGCAGGTGGGGTGTTGCCATTGGTCTACACGGTTCGCCGGATCGGCTTGATGGCCGACGTCCAGGCCTCAGGCGTCGAGTGGCTGTGGGGCCTCTGGCTCATGGTCGCCGGCCTCTTGGTCGCTGCGTTCGGCAGCCGCCGGATGGGAGGTTCTGACGACGACTAAGCTTCGCCGGGGAGCGTCGGGCTGAAGATATAACCCTGCTGCTGTACGACGCAGACGCGATTCGGT
>Ga0255046_10000131_pt1 | contig 17146 bp, 17 predicted proteins | sample BC1_12_27_MG_FD_183632 | JGI IMG/M metagenome (GOLD analysis project Ga0255046, IMG submission 183632) | Seawater microbial communities from Strait of Georgia, British Columbia, Canada - BC1_12_27 | ecosystem: Environmental > Aquatic > Marine > Strait | place: Canada: British Columbia...
CCGCGGAACATCACGTCTCGGGGTTCGATGCCGTAGGACTCGGTGTAGGGCATGCTGTCGCGGTTCGGATAGCCCTCCAGCGCTGTCTCCGTGCCCTCGATGCCAATCGTGGCCGGCCACACGTGATCCAAGAGCTCCTGTCCGGGCACTTCGACAACATCGCCGTCGCGGCGGTACTTGGCACCGTTGAGACCGGCCAACAGCACGCCTCGCGGGCTCCACGAGAACTTGTAGCCGTATGGATTATCATTTGCCTCGGGTGCCGGTAGGCCGCCACAGTATGACTGGAAGGTGGTAATCTCTCCGCCCTCGTCCTGAACACGGTCGATGACTTTCATGGCCGTCATGTGGTCGATGCCGGGGTCGACACCGAGCTCGTTGAAGAGGATCACACCCTTTTCTTTCGCTTCAGCGTCGAGCGCCCTCATCTCGTCCTTGACGTACGAGGTGGTGACCATGTGCTTGCCCTGGTTGAGGCAGGCTCTCGCAACCTGTGGGTGGAACTGCCACGGCAGCAGGCTCACCGCCACGTCATGGTCGGCGATGATTGTCTCGATCTTTTCCGGCTCAACCGTGATGTCGAAGGCCATGGGCGTTCCATTGGCGTGGCCGTCGAGGATGTCCTCCGCCTTGCTCACCGTTCGGCTGGCGACGGTCACCTGAAATCCGTGATCGAGCAGATATCGAACATGGGCGCGGACCACCAACCCGGCTCCGAACACGACAACTCGTTTCATGTGAAAGTCCCTTCTCAGTGGCCCATCGTGGCCACCCATCATTCCAGTTTTTCCTGGTTCAGTCCCCGAGAGTCGCCACCATCACGGCCTTGATGGTGTGCAACCGATTTTCGGCCTGGTCAAAGACCCGCGATTGCGGGCCCTCGAAGACCCCGTCCTCAACCTCCTGGATGTCCGGGTTCTGCTTCGAGACCTCGGTTTCCAAGTTGTGAAATGCGGGCAAGCAGTGAAGAAAGATGGTGCCCGGCTTGCCTGTCGATGACATCATCTTCTCGGTGATCTTGTACGGACCGAGGGTCCGAACGCGTTCCGCGATGAGGTCTTCCTCCCCCATCGACGCCCAGACATCGGCGTAGATCGCATCGGCGCCGGCGACGCCCTCATCGATCGACGAGGTGACTCCAAGCGATCCTCCGGTGGAGGACGCGATCTCCTCGACCGCCGCCACCAGATCGTGCTCGGGGTGCAGGTCTTGGGGTGAGACGATTCGGCAGTGCATGCCGAGCTTGGCGCAACCCACCATCAGAGAGTTGGCGACGTTGTTGCGGCCGTCACCGACGTAGGCCAGAGTCTGACCCGCGAGGTCACCAAACTCCTCCTGCATGGTGAGCACGTCGGCCAGGAACTGGGTCGGGTGCCAGTCAGCGGTGAGACCGTTCCACACCGGCACGCCGGCGTACTCGGCCAGGGTCTCGACCGTCTGGTGGGCAAAACCACGGAACTCGATACCATCGAACATCCGTCCCAGGACCCTCGCGGTGTCGGCGACGGTCTCCTTCTTTCCGAACTGGATGTCGCCCTTGCCCAGATACTCGGGGTGCGCCCCCTCGTCGATGCAGGCAACGGTGAAGGCGCAACGCGTCCTGGTGGACGGCTTTTCGAACAGCAGAGCAATATTCAGCCCGTCGAGCGCACGCTCCCGGATGCCCGCCTTCTTCTTGGCTTTGAGCTCCGCCGCCAACGCCAGCAGTTCGTGGATCTCGTCGGGCTTGAAATCCAGAAGCTTGAGGAACGAACGTCCCTTGAGGTCAACAGTCATGTACGCCTCCTAATTCGAACCCGCGCCGGCGGATGATTCCTCACCGCCGGCGCCGCCGAATACTACTCTTTGCGCCCCACTTTGCCAAGGTCAACCTCTCCTCTTCTCATATTCTCGCCCGCCCACTTTCGACGCGGTCGGGCGAGAATATGAAAAAAAGACTATCGTTCGCACATGAGAGTTGGCATGGTCGTTTTCGCCAACAAGTGGAGCGGCGCGGGCGCTGTGGCCGAGCTCAACTGTCGTGCCCTGCACAGCGCGGGAGTCGACGCGCGCTTGCTCTTCGTCGGCGGCCGTAACCTCGAGCGGCGTCTCACCGACATGTCGTGGGCCGAACCCACCCTCATCAAGGAACGAAGACCGGCACATTTTCGATCGAATCTCTTGACTGCAGGCGCTCTGGCCGATGAATGCGAGGTCGTCATCAGCCACCTCCCCCACGACCACCTCCTGTGCGTAGCCGCCGGTGTCCACCGACGCGTTCTCCTGGTCCGAGCGTTCCGTAACCCACGCCACATCCGGCGGGACCCCTACCACCGTTATCTCAATCGACGGCTGTCTGCGGCCCTATTCACCCACTCCGCGCTCGAGAGCCAACTCCTGCGAACCGTCGGCCAACTCCCTGAAACCGCCCTCCCGGTACCGGTGGAGGATCGTTTCAGACCGGCCGACGGATCAGGGTGGCGAAATCGTCTCGGAATACCGCCTGACGCCCCGGTCATCGGCGCGGTCGGCAAGCTCGCGGAGGGCCGGGGATTCGGACTCCTCCTCGAGACCACGGCCAGACTCGCGACGCCGACGCATGTAATCGCGGTGGGCCACGGCGAACACCTGCCGCAACTGCAGAAGATGGCCATCGATCTCGGGCTGGAACCGCGAGTCCATTGGACCGGATACCAGGACGAAGCGCTGCCCGAGCTCTACTCCGCCATGGACGTCGTTCTCTTCACCGTTCCAGGATCCGATTGGGGGCACCGTGTCATCTCCGAAGCCCAGGGATGCGGCCGACCAGTGGTGGCCGCATCGTGGCCGGGTGTCGAAGACCTCGTCAAAGACGGAGTCAGCGGGCGCGTCGTCGACCATGATCCGGCAGCTCTGGCTGACGCCGTCGACTTTTTGATCGCAAACCCGGATGTCGCCCACCGAATCGGCGACGCCGCAGCCACCGCTGCCGAGAACCGGAGGCTGGCACCCATCGGGAAACGTCTGGCCCAATTCCTCGAAGACGTCCTTACTCAGAAAAAGCTACACTAGCCCGATGAAAAACCGTCTTCTCCTCACCATCCTCCTTGCGGCGATGCTCCTCGCCGTCTTCGCCACATCGTTCGTGCAGGCCGACACCCTTGTGGTCCTCAACAAATCCGAGGCCACGGCGTCGCTCGTCGATCTTTCCAGCGGGACCGTGCGTGCGACCCTTTCCACCGGCGACGGACCACACGAAGTCGCAGTATCTCCCGGCGGCCGGCTCGCACTCGTGGGAAATTACGGCACCCGAGGCGCCCCGGGGTCCTCCCTCACCGTCATCGATCTGGCCAAGGCCAAGATCTACAAAACCATTGATCTCGGCGAGTATCGGCGGCCCCACGGCATCCTCTGGCTGCCGGACGGATACCGCGCTCTCGTCACCGCTGAAGACAGTCGCGCCCTGCTGGAAATCGATGTGAGGAAGGGAACGGTGGAACGCGCCTTCGTCACCGACCAGGATGTGTCGCACATGGTCGAGGTGGCCCTTGGCGGAAGCCGAGCATTCGTTGCCAACATCGGTTCCGGCACAGTCACCGTCATCGATTTGAATCAAGGAACCGTGATTCAAAACATCGCCACCGGCGCCGGGGCGGAAGGGATTACAGCCAGCACCGACGGCAACGAGATCTGGGTCACCAACCGGAGTGCCGACACGGTCTCGGTGATCGACGCCGGGAGCCTCGAGATCCTGGCTGTGATCCCGTGCGCATCCTTTCCGATCCGCGCCAAGGCGACCCCTGATGGCAAGAACGTCCTCGTCAGCTGTGCCCGATCCGCCGACATCGCGGTCCTAGATGTCGCCTCGCGAAAAGAAGTTCGCCGGATTCCCCAGGACCTGCGCGCCGTCGACACCAAGGAACGTTTGTTTGGCGATCGATTCGGCGAGAGCTCCGTGCCGATCGGCATCGTCATCCACCCGAACGGCAACACCGCATGGGTCGCCCACACCAACGCGGATGTCGTCGCCGAGATTGATCTCGAGAGCTGGAAGATCGTCCGCCTCCTCGAAGCCGGCCGCGAGCCCGACGGGATGGCGTACTCGGCGCTGGAGGTCAAAATAGACTGACGCTCGGCGGCAATGATCTGCCGACCACAGCAGCGTTGTAAACGCGAAGACGCGAAGAGCGCAAAGATCGACGCCAAGAAAAACTCAGATTATGATCTTCGCGTTTTCTCAGCGGTCTTTGCGTCTTTGCGTTAACAAAGTCATTCCGGTCAGCGATATCGGGCACGGCGACGGAGAAGGATACGGGCACGGGATGAAGTAGAATCGCCCGTCGACGAACGGAGGCGGTGATGTCCCTGGATTCAATCAGAGAACGCGCAGCGGTTGCGCTCGCTGGAGCGCTGGAGGCCGCGTTCGACCATCGCCCGGACGAGGTCGTCTTCGAGGTGCCGCCACAGCGCGAGCTGGGCGATCTCGCCTGGCCGGGAGCGCTACCGCTTGCTCGCGAGCTCAAGATCGCACCACGGCAGATCGCCGAGAAGATAGCCGAGGGTACCGACTGGCCCGAGGAGGTCACCCGGGTCGAGATCGCCGGGCCGGGGTTTCTCAACCTCTATCTGAACCGCAGCCGAATGCTCGCCGAACTCCTGTCCCGTGATCGTGGCACCGATATCTCCGGCGGAAGCAAAACAGTTGTCGAGCACACCAACATCAACCCCAACAAGGCTGCCCACATCGGCCACCTGCGAAACGCCGTCCTCGGCGATCTGCTGGTACGGAACCTCCGCCACCTCGGGCACTCAGTCGAGACCCAGAACTACATCGACGACACCGGCGTCCAGGTCGCGGACGTGGTGGTGGGCCTCCTCTTCTTGCCGGAAGCTGAGCTCGCTGAGGCTCTGGGCGTCGAGGTGTGCCGGCGCGACGAGCTGATCGAGGTCTTCATGGCACGGGTACCGGGCGATGTCGTTCCGGTGGCTTCGACGAACGATTTCGATGATCTATGTTGGGACATCTACCCGCGAGTCACTGCGCGATACGAGGCGGAACCGGATTTCACCAACCACCGGGCCAAAATTCTCCACGCGATCGAAGAAGGCTTCGGCGACCTCGACACCGACCAGGCGATGCACTTGTTGCACGGATCGGTGGTGGCCGGCGAGACTTTCAGTGAAAAGGCCGTTGCGCGAATTGCGGCGGCAGTGGCCGACGGGAATGTCCGCTGTCATCTCGCGACCATGGCCCGCCTCGGAGTGTCCTACAATCTCCTTCCACACGAGTCCGACATTCTCCACCTCGGCTTCTGGACGCGCGCCTTCCAGCTGCTGAAGGAATCGGGCGCCATCCGCTTCGAGGGCGAGGGGAAAAACAATGGTTGCTGGGTGATGTCGCTCGCCGCGAGCCCCGATTTCGCCGATATGGACGATCCCGATAAGATCCTCGTTCGATCCAACGGCACCGTCACATACACAGGAAAGGACATCGCCTACCAGCTCTGGAAGCTGGGGCTGCTGCTCGACGAGGACGGCAGCAAGCACGACTTCGGCTACCGCGTGTTCGCGGACTGGGAACAGCCGGGGCCTGCCGAGCCCGTGACCTATGGATCGGGCCCATGTTTCCTGGCTCGGACCACCTCCGACACTAGCGAGACCTTGCCTGACGCCGCATTTGGCGGGGGCGAGCGAGTCTACAACGTGATCGATGTTCGCCAGGCCTACCCGCAAAAGGTGGTCAAGGAGGCGGTACGGGTCCTCGGCCACCCGGACGCTGCTGATAACTCGACCCACTTTGCCTACGAAATGGTTGCACTGACCCCGGCCGCGGTGCGTGTCATCGAGGAGCGGACCGAAAGCTCCTTCGGTCTGAGTGAAGAGGAGATGGCCAAGTCCTACATCGAGATGTCAGGCCGACGGGGTATCGGCGTCAAAGCGGACGAATTCCTCGACGTTCTCACCGATGCGGCCGAGGACTCGATCGTCGGACGCCTCGAAGGCGGTGGCGAACCGGCCGATGTCGCCGAACGGGCGCAGGCGATAGCGGTCGGTGCCCTGCGTTATCTGATGGCACGGCAATCGCGAAACCGCGTGCTGGCCTTCGACTTTGACGAGGCCCTCGCCTTCGAGGGCGACACGGGGCCCTATCTCCAGTACTCGGCGGTTCGCGCCCGCAAGATCTTCGACAAGCTCGCCAAGCGACGCGGAGAGGGGCGTCTCGGCGACGACGAGGTTGCGGAGTTGGCCGGGTCCGAGATCGGGGACGATCTCTGGGAGCTCGTTTTGCAATGCGCCCGTCGGCGCGAGGTCGTCGGCCAGGCCATCGCCAATCTCGAATTTTCACTTCTCGCCCAACACGTGCACGAGCTGGCGCAGCTCTTCCACCGCCTCTACCACGCCCACCCGGTAGTGCCAGAGGAGGACGGCGAGACGAGGAGGCTGCGGCGGGCTGTCTTCACGCTCTTCGACTCCGAAATGGAGGTGCTATTGGAGGAGCTGCTCGGTATACCAATCCCCACAGAGATGTAGGTGAGCAATGAGGAATGAGGAATTCGATATCCGAAATCGGCGGGGCAGTCATGACCAATCAACAACGTCGTGACCGATTCCAACGCATTGCGGACCAGCTCGCGGAGCTGATGGCGAAAACCGACGACCGCGCGGCCCACCGGGCGACCGCCGCGGCGCTGCTCCACCACAAAACACCGGGGGTCTCTTGGACCGGTTTTTACATGCTCAAGGAGGGCGAGCTGGTGGTTGACGCCTACCAGGGGCCGGTGGCGTGTCTCGTGCTGGAGCAGCACGCTGGCGTGTGCTGGGCCGCCATCGACACCGATCAAACTCAGATCGTCAGCGATGTTCACGCCTTTCCAGGGCACATCGCCTGCGACGATCGCTCCCGCTCCGAGGTGGTGGTCCCGATTCACGACGATGACGGACGTCCTATTGGAGTCCTCGACATCGATTCGCACAAGGAAGACCAGTTCAACGAGATCGACGGAGAGGGCTACGAGTTAATTGTCAAGGTGCTCGAGGAGAGGTGGAATAAAGGTTCTTCGGACGCGTAAAGGAGGGCGTGAGCATTGCCATGACCGGTCAACGGTCCGTACCGGCCCCCGTCGCCATGACGCCTCCGAGCGAGGCGCAAACGGTGATCCTCGCCCAGCGGGGCGAGGCGGATGCTCTCGAGGCGCTCGCCCGCAGCTGTCGCCACCAAGCCTACGTTTTCGCCCTCCAGCTCATCGGCCACCCGGACGATGCGCTCGACGTCGCCCAGGACGCCATGGTGCGGTTCTTTCGCTCCCTCGGACGCTTCGATCCCTCGCGTCCGGTACGGCCGTGGTTGCTGCGGATCGTTCGCAATCTGGTTCGTGATCGAGCGCGCCGCCTCCGGGTTCGGCGAACCGAGTCGCTGGAACCGGCCGACGACGCCCTGCGTTTCGAGCCCAGGGACGACGCCCCGGATCCCGAGGCGATGGCGACTCGCCGCGAGCTGCAAGCCCTGGTTTGGAAATGCCTCAAGGAACTCCACGCCCGATATCGCGAGGTTCTGGTTTTGCGCGACTACCAGGACCTGTCCTACGCGGACATCGCGATGACCCTCAAGATCCCGAGAGGAACGGTGATGTCGCGCCTGCACCGTGCCCGTCGCCTCCTTCAGGAGGAGGTGCGGAAGCACCGGTCCGGCACCGGGGAGGCAAGGGATGGCTGATCGCTGCCCCGCATCCTTCGATGAGACCCTGATCTCCGGACACCTCGACGGCGAACTGACGCAGGCCGCCGAGCAGAAGGTCCGCGTCCATCTCGAGGACTGCGGGCATTGCCGTGCGGTGCTCGATGAGCTTCGGGTCTTGCGGGAGGCAACCATGTCCACCGGGTTTCAGAAACCCGATGACTCCCAATGGGATGAACGTCCGCAGACCGGCTTGAGTCTCGCAGCCCGGGGGACGGGTTGGATCATCGCTGTCGTTTGGGCGGTGTTCTTCGCCGCTTATGCGCTGTGGCAATTCTGGCAGGGGTCTGCCAATCTCGTGGAGCGGCTCCTGGTCTTCGGTGGCCTCAGCGCCCTGGGGCTGCTGTTCACTTCGGTGCTGCTCGACCGATTGCGGACAGCGAGGACCGATCCCTATCGGGAGGTGGAGAAATGATCGTCATCTCCGATGACAAGATTGCCGGCATGCACGTCGTCCGCACCCTCGGTCTCGTTCGCGGCAACACGATCCGAGCTCGGCACCTGGGTAAAGACCTGATGGCGGTGCTGCGCAACCTGGTCGGCGGCGAGGTCTCCGAGTACACAAAGATGATGGCGGAATCGCGCGAGCAGGCCCTCGATCGAATGGTCGAGGAGGCCGAGGAGCTGGGCGCCAATGCGGTCATCAGCACCAGATTCGCGACCTCGATGCTGATGCAGGGTGCCGCGGAGCTGTTGGCGTATGGCACTGCGGTTGTGGTCGAGGACGACTGACGTTTTCGGCGACGCTGTTTCGTCGTTGAATTCTAGCTGTTATCTATTAGCTCTTAGCCATTGGCTTTCCCCCCGGTGGTTGAACACCCTTGTCCAATTCATCAGTCCAAAGAAATGGGCCGGCCCAAGAATGGGTCGACCCGTTTTTTGAGATGAGCTAATTGCTAGGAGCTAAGAGCTAACAGCTTCTTCAAAACGTCCAGGCGACACCGACGTTGGCAGCGAAACCACCGACATCCATGGTCCCTGTCCACTTGTTGCCACCCGATGTATAGCTCACATCGGACTGCCCATAGCGATACAACGCCTCGGCAAAGAACTTGGTTTGTTTGGCGCCGAAGTTTATTCCAAAAATGGCGTAGCCACCCACGGTGTTGTTGGCGCTGCCGTCGTTCAGATTGACGTAGAAAAAGCTAAGCCCCGCGCCCAGATACGGGATGACTTTCCCCCTCGGGTTCATCAGCAACCGTATGCCGAGCTCGGTTGGGATGACCTGGAGGTTGTCGTCGAAGCCCGCAATGGTGCCCACCCCGGACACGTTCTGATACCAGGTCCAGGTCAGGTCGCCCACCCACCTCTCGCCGCCGAGGGTTAGCCGCATCCCTGCGCCAAGTGCGAATTCATGGTTGTCGACGCTGCCATAGGTGCCGAACAAGCTGTAACCGCCTCCGGCCCAGGCCGGCGCTGCCAGGATGCAGATTACGAGAACTAGAAGAGCCTTACGCATGCATACCTCCACGGGAATTCCATCGGTTAATCGATCGAAATCGGTTTTCCATCCCTGGTAAATATTGTAACCCAAGATGTGCGATTTTGCCGGTTGAAACGGGCCAAGATCTTTCGGTTTCGTTACTTACTCGCGACCTGTGATCGTGATACAGCGCACAGAATCCACGACTTTGGCGCAGTTAACCGACAACAATCTCTCTTCTTGGGTGAAATACAAGGGCCTCCGGTACGAAGAAACCACGTACCGGAGGCCGATCACAAACGAAAATTACTTGAAAAACCTACTCTTCAACTTTGTTCCAAAGAACGGCGCGATAGAGGTTCGAGCTCTTGATCGTTCGCACCTTTTCGAGCTTCGACCAGAGATCCGCGATTTCGTCGCCCGTCCACATTTCAGCCGACAGCGCTCCCATCCGCTCCAGCGCCTTTTCGTAGTCGGCAAGACTCGTGACGGACCACCAGACCACGTAATCGCCCTCGCTGGCGCTGCCCGTGGTCTTCTCCATGACGCCATAGTCCAGGATCAACTCCTCGGATTTGAGGGCGTCGAGCATGGCGATATAGCCCTGTCCCAGATACTCGAGATAGGTGGCGTCCCCGTAATCGACCAGATCGATGATGTCGACGTTGATCCAGGGGCCGTCGGTGTCGGCCTCGAACTCGGCGGCCGCAGAGAACGGCGCGACCAACGCCAGGACACACAGAAGAATAGCGACTCGTCTTAAAGATCTCACGGGGAACCTCCTCGTCGTTTTTTCCAAGTTGAACCACTATGCAGACAGCGTCTCAGCATGTCAAGGAAGGGAGCCAGATGCCAGATGCTGGATGCTGGATGCTGGATGCTGGATGCTGGATGCTGGATGCGACCAGATCATAAATTCGCGTGATCCAGTGTCAATGGGTGGGTGGGTGGATCCAGTATCTAGGATCTAGCATCCAGTATCGGGTGGGTGGTCGGGTCAGGGAAGCGTCCCCGTATACCCCGAACGCGTCGTGGCTTCGTAACCGTCCACCGTGACCTTGATACTGCGCCACTTGCGCTGCCCGACCCCCGAGGTTACGAAGGTCAGGATGTAGCGCGATGACAACTCTTTCAGTAGCTCGTCGACGACCTCTGGCATCTGCTCGGCCTGTGGGATCCGGCGGTAGTGGCCACCTGAAGCGTCGGCGATGAGGGTCAGAATCTCCTCGAAGGACGATCCATCGGCGTTCTCGAGTGTCGTCGGGGGCTCGACACCGAGCACATAGATCGGGGTCTCGAGACGCCGAGCCACCGCCATCGCCTCATCGGCGCTGATTTCGGACGCGTTGTCGACGCCATCGGTGAGGAGTATCGCCGCCCGGCGATGGTGGCGAGCCTTTTCCAGCACCTCCGGGACCCGGAGCACCATGTCATAAAGCGCCGTCGTGCTCCAGGGCTTGAGAGTCTCCAGAACCCTCGGCAGCAGATACCACCCCATGCCGAACGGAAAGCGCTCCAACACGCGGTCATCACCAAAGGTCCACAGAGCGAGCTGGTCGTCCGGCCGCCGGTGGGCCAGAAAGGCGGTGATCAGCTGCTGACTCCCGCTCATCTTGCGGCCCATCATCGAACCCGAGGTATCGAGGATGAAACCGAGACTGATCGGAAGGTCACTCTCGATATCGAGGTCGCGGATCGGGACCTTGAATCCGTCGACATGGAGGGTGAAACGCCTCGGCGCCACCCCTGTGACCACCCGGCCCGAGTTGTTGCGCACGGTGACCGGGACCACCACTGCATTGATATCGACTCGACCCTCGTATTGGGCAGCAACGGGCACGCTCGACATAGAGAATCCTGCGAGCAGGATCGGGAGTAGGGCCCGGCGCCGCGTCACGCTTCGTCGCCGCCGTTGTCAAACAGGGCGTCGCGGACGTCGCGCCCACAGGCCTCGTGGAACCGGTCGCCATAACTCTCTACGGCCGCGGTGCTCTCGTCGAGGTCGATGCGCAGCACCCTGTTCATGGGCACAAAGAATGTGGTCGGGCCGATCAGCCGTTCGCCTCCGGTTCTCTCCTGCCGCATCCAATCCTCGACCGAACCCAGATCGAGGCCTCGCACGACGACACCTATCGCATCGAGACGTTGCACGACACCCCACATCTTTTCACGCGGGTTACCGCAGTGAAGGATGACCAGTGAGCCTTCCCCGACGCCGTCCACCAATCGAGCCTATCAGCCTTCGTCGGCGTCGACCAACTACTGACGCCCTGCGGGCGTCGTGACCAACCGTCGCCAGCGAGCGGCCGATTGGCCGACACCAACCCACCCTACCTTTCCGGCCTCGCCCGCCCATCGCTGCCGACGGCGGGTTGCGACAGCTCAATCAGCACCCCGCCCGCAGATTTCGGGTGGACGAAGCACACCAGGCAATCGTGCGCCCCGCGCATCGGCTCCTCCGAAAGCAGTTGGTAGCCCTCATCTGAGAGCTGCGCCATCGCCATCCGGATGTTCGACACCCTGAGGCAGATGTGGTGAAGACCCGGACCTCGCCGGTCGAGGAAACGGGCGATGGGCGAATCGTCGTTCAACGGCTCCAGCAGCTCGATTCGGGGTTCGCCCACAGGCAGGAACGCCACCCGAACGCCCTGGTCAACGACCTCTTCGACACCCTCGACCTCGATGCCGAGAGCCCGGTAGATCGCGAGACCGGTGTCGATGGACTCGACCGCGATGCCGATGTGATCGAGGACCGGCGATTCGATCATTGAGGATCCCCAAGAGTCTTCAGAAGTTCGCGCGCGATGACCATACGCTGTATCTCGGAGGTTCCTTCGCCGATGGTGCACAGCTTGGCGTCGCGCCAGGCGCGCTCCACCGGGTACTCCTTGGTATAACCGTAACCGCCGTGGATCTGCACCGCCTCCTCGGCGACTGCCACCGCGGCCTCCGAGGCATAGACCTTGGCCATCGCCGATTCGTGAGTAGTGGTCAGCCCGGCGTCCTTCATGGCGGCGGCGCGCATGGTCAGGAGCCGCGCCGCGTCAACGCTGGTTGCCATGTCGGCGAGCTTGGCCTGGGTGAGCTGGAACGAGGAGATCGGCTTGCCGAACTGTTCACGGACGGTCGAGTAGCTCAGGGTCGCGTCGAGGGCGCCGCGGGCGATCCCCAAGGACAGCGCCGCGATTGAGATGCGGCCACCGTCGAGGACCTTCATCGCCTGCACGAAACCTTCGCCCTCGTTGCCGAGGAGATGATTTTCGGGGATCCGACAGTCCTCGAGAACCAATGACGACGTATCGGAGGCCCGCATCCCCAGTTTGTTCTCCTTTTTGCCCGGCGATACACCCGGCCGGTCGAATGGGACGAAGAAAGCCGAGATCCCGTGGTGGCCTCCTTCGGCGGAGGTCCGCGCAACGAGGACCGCGGCGTCGCCCACCGTCGCGTGGGTGATAAAGGTCTTGGAGCCATTGAGGACCCACTCATCGCCTTCCCGTACCGCCATTGTCCGGGTGCCGCCGGCATCCGACCCTGCCTGGGGCTCGGTCAGACCCCACGCCCCGATCCACTCCCCCGAGGCCAGCCTGGGCAGGTAGTCCCGTTTGAGGTCATCGGATCCAAAAAGGTAGAGGTGATTCGTGCACAGCGAGTTGTGCGCCGCCACCGACAGACCGATCGCACCATCGGCGGCGCCGATCTCCTCGAGGATGGTCACGTAATCGACATAGCCGAGACCGGCCCCGCCGAGCTCTTCCGGGATCAGCACACCCAGCAGACCGAGCTCTCCGAGCTTGGCGAAGAGATCGCGCGGAAAGTGTTGGGCCTCGTCCCATTCGATCGCATTTGGGGCGATCTCCTTGCGTGCAAAATCGCGAACCATGTCGCGGACGGCCTGTTGATCCTGACTCAGTTGGAAGTCCACGCGCTCCCCCTTCTCCAGCTACCGGGTCGCCTGTGGACGACCCCAGCGGATGATCTCGATGTCGGTGTAGTAGTGGCTGAGGATCCTCTCGAAAGTCATCCCCGCCCGGGCCATTCCGTAGGCGCCGTTCTGGCACAGACCGATTCCGTGCCCCCAACCGCGACCCAGAAAGTGGACGACTCTGTTGCCGTCCGGTTCGGTTCGTAGATGCATGGCGAAGAGAGTCTCAGGCAGCTCGAGGACCTGCCGAATCTCGAAACCAGTCCATTCGGTAGTCGCGCCGCCGGCCCCGACCGCGATCAGCCCAACAACCCTGCCCGACCGCGAACGCCGCGTCACAGTCAGCCGCTCGAGGGTGGACATTCCGGTCAGTTTCTGGAGTTCGGCCCAGCTTTTCTCGCGGACCCACTCGCGCCACGCCGAACGCCGGTCGGCCTCACCGTCTCCACCCGACCGTCGTACCGCTAACGCCACCACTCGATCCCCGACGCGAAGTCTCTCGAGCACCGTCCCCGGCATGACCTCGGATGAGGCGATCCGCCGGAATCCGCCGCTCCACCGTTCCCACAGTGGGAGTGGAGACGGCAGGTCCTCCCCGTGCTCGGCACGGCGGGGGAAAATGCCGGCGCCCCCTGGTCGCGGCACGGCTTCACCACGGTCGCGGGCGACATCACCTCGAAGCTCGAGTACGGCAAGCGCCGCCGCAGCCGGCCAGTCGCCGTCGAGCCCCCGTGTCGGCGGGTCGAGCGGTACCTTATAGAGATCGGTGAGAAAGAGCAGCCGTTCGAGGCCGCCCGCAGCCGGAGCGATGCCGGCCGGCGGATCGACCCCGACCGCCGCGAGCACGGCGGAGGAAAACACCTCGGTATCGATCGGTGCCAGCAGGTGCGCCGAAACACCGCTCATCTCGAGGACCTTGGCAAGGATTGCGGCCGGATCTGCGCCGGCCGCGAGGCCGAGGACCTCGCGTGCGACCGCGGCGGAGAACCCCGTCGAGTCAATCCAGAGGCCGGTTTCCGAGGTGCCGGTCAACACAACCGGACGCTCCCACGCGCACGGCACGCCCACCAGGTACGGCTGCTCGCGATCTTCGAAGAGCACTGCCGCGTCCTCGGTATGGCCTCCACAAGTGGAGGTATACATGGCGTCGATCGGTTGCCCACGATAGGCCGCCACCAAACCCGCGGTCTCCTCCACCGCCTTGTTCGAGAGCGAGTGCTCGGCGCTCCTCCCGTAGTAAGCCTGACAAGCCGGTGTCGCGCACAGGTCCCAGCCCTCGTCGTCGTGGTCGCCGAGATGGGCCACTGCGTACGTGCGCGCGGCCACAGCCTGCGCCTTGAGAGCATCGAGCTCCGGAAACTGCGAGGGACCCATCTCCACCGGCACCACGCCCTTGAGGTAACTCTCCATGTTGAGTTCGTTAATAACCAGGGTCTCGTTTCCGACCGCTCGTGCCCGCACCCGCCCGCGGTAACGGCGCCATCCCCCAACCACCACAGGCCAGTCACCCGCCGGTTCGATGAGGACCTCATCGCCGGTTGTGACGAACCCGCCTTCGGCGCCCTCTATTCGCAATGTGCCCGATGCCGCCACCGGGTAGATTCCGTCAAATCCAAGCGACGCCAGCTCGGACGCAGGATCGGCCGGTTCCACCGACAACCAGGCGACACGAACCCGAATCAGCCCACCGACCACCGGTACCTCACGCACATCGGTGGCAGCACCAAAAGCCCTGCGGATCGATTCCGCCGCGGCCGATGCGTTGGCCGGATCGCCCCACGCACCGACCTGCCACCACCGCGGCCCGGCTGCAGCCACGCGCAGCCTCAACGGGCCCCACATCCACGAAGTGCGTCCCTCGAAGGACAGCCGGTAGGCCCTGCCTGGTTGGGGGAGTTCCACCGTACCGGTCGATCGTTGGAGGAGGACCCGAACCAGCGGCGGTTGGGTGTCATTTACCGGCATAACTGCCGGGGGCGGCACCGTCGGCACTGTGGTCGGCATCGGCGGTATTGGAATGGTGGTATGTGTCGATGACGGCAGTGGTGTTTCGGTGGGCTTCGGCAACGGCGGTGGGGTGGTGGCCGGTGGAGCGCTGGCGCAGCCGGCAATGACAAGTAACAGAAAGAGAGCCGGTCGAGTCCTCACAGGCGCAGGCCTCCCTCACGGGAGGCGAGGCGTTCGGCGCGGTAATCGCGTCCGCGCAATTCGAGTCGGCGGCACATCTCGTATAGCCGCGACCGGATGCGCGCCGACACGCGGTCTGTCAATGCCTCGTTCTGACCCTTAGGGAAGTCGGAGAAGTTGGTGGTGAATATAGTGACTCGTCCCTCCAGGTAGCGGGTGTTGACCAGATAGTAGAGGAGATCCATCACCCAGGGCGTCGTCTTGCCGGCACCGAGCTCGTCGAGGACAAGGAGATCGGCCTCGATCAGCGGCCGGAGGATGTCGCGGCTCGAGCCCGAGCCGTCAAAGGTCATCTGGATCTCCAGTACGAGGGCGGTGAAATCTGCAAAGCGTCCGCGCACGGGCGGCGTCTTTTCGCGCATGATCTGCTGCAGGGCTGCAACCGCCAGGTGGGTCTTGCCGGTTCCCACCGGGCCCATCATGAGAAGGCCCTTGTCGCCGGCCGGATAGAGGTCCACGAACTCCTGAACCGCCCGCAGAGTTTTGCTGAGGGTCGGGTCCTCGGGATTCCAGATTTCGAAGCTTTCGACCGTACAGTGGCGGTAGCGGGCCGGAATCCCTGCCTGCTCGAGGAGCCGTTCGCGCATCGTACCTTCGGCGCACTCACAACGCCGGACCAGCTCTACCCCCTCCTCCTGGGTCAGGAACCAGCCGGTGCCGTCGCACAGCGGACAGGTCGTCGGATCCACCTTCTTTTTCGCCATCGGCACAGTATAGCCCTCCCCTCACCCGATACTGGATGCTGGATGCTGGATGCTGGATCCGCCCGCCCACCCATCCGATTTCGGATTTCGGATTTCCAGTCAACCGCCCAGAACTGACCACAGATCACACAGATGAATCAATTCGTATGGATCAGGGTCAATCTGTAGCCAAGATCGAGCGGGTGGGTGGATCGAGAATCGAGTATCCAGTATCGAGCATCCTTCTCTCTCCTCCCCTGTTCAGAAGGAAGAACCGGGCTGCTCGAGAAAGGTCTTCTCCTCCGGCGTCGATTCGCGGCCGAGGATTTGGTTGCGGTGGGGGAAGCGCCCGAACTGCGCAACAACCTCCCGGTGCCGGATCGCGTAGTCGACGAACTCGGCAAAGGTCTCACGGAGCGTCGCGGGCACCTCGGCCGCGAGTTCACGGTAGAGCGCGACACTCCGATCCTGATCGGCGAGCTCCTCCGAATGCTCGAAGGGCAGATAGAAGAAGAGGCGTTCGATCGGCCTCAGCAGCTTGTCCGCGCCCGACTCGAGCCCCTGTAACGCCACCTTGCGGGCCTTGGAATCCTGGGCAAATGCGGCCGGTTTGCCCCGGTGGATAGAGCGCGGCAGCTGGTCGAGCAACAGGATCAATGCGAGCCGTCCCGACGGGGACCCGGTCCAATGATCGAGAACGTCGGCCGCCGCCGAGGATGCAGCGGCGCCGAACCTCGCCTGCAGCGACTCGTCCGTCTCCTCTCGGTGACCCCACCAAAGCTCCGCCTTGCTCTTAGCCACCACCGCATCGTCGGGGTCCTCCCCGAACCAGAAATTCAGCAACTCGTCTTTCACTTGTTCCACCGCGGGCCTCCCGTCGCAATTGGCAAATGTTCGGAAGAGCATCTCATAACTTGGGATACAGGGTGCAGGGTGCAGGTCCCACCCAGCCCTCCCGCAAGCGTGGGTATTGAATCTGGGGTGGGTGGGCGGCCCTGGATCCTGCACCTGGACGGGAGGAGATCGCCGACCTAGAGGAGTTCCAACACCTTTTCGGTCGGGCGTCCGAGGACCGCACGATCTCCGGAAATCGCGACTGGCCGTTCGATGAGGCGCGGGTGTTCGACCATCGACGCAATCAAATCCTGCCGAGGGATGCTCTCGTCGGCGAGACCGAGCTCGTTGAACTCCGACTCCTTGCGGCGCAACAGGTCGCGAGGCTCGAGTCCCAGCATACG
>Ga0255046_10000133_pt1 | contig 17037 bp, 10 predicted proteins | sample BC1_12_27_MG_FD_183632 | JGI IMG/M metagenome (GOLD analysis project Ga0255046, IMG submission 183632) | Seawater microbial communities from Strait of Georgia, British Columbia, Canada - BC1_12_27 | ecosystem: Environmental > Aquatic > Marine > Strait | place: Canada: British Columbia...
GGTTCCTCGGCGCCGACCAGGGCGTGATCCTCGGCGAGTTCGGCTTCCACAAGGTCTTCGACATGCCGACCAAGGACGAGCTGCGCTTCGAGGGGCCCGGCACCTACACCAGCGGCGACCCGGCAAACAGCTTGCCCGGTGGTTTTCACCCTGGCCAGGCTGCAGAAGCACCTGAGCACTATGCGGATGATTTCTCCTGGGGCTATCGCATCGTCAGCCGCCTGACCTACAACAACGCGATCGCCGCCTGGAGCCTGGCACCGCGGATCTCGTGGCAGCACGACGTCGACGGCGTGACGCCGGGACCCGGCGGTTCGTTCATCGCGGGCCGCCAGGCGCTGTCAGTCGGCATCCAGGCCGGCTATCAGAACGCCTGGCAGATCGACTTCAGCTACACCAAGTACAGCGGTGCGAGCCGCTACAACCTGATCAACGACCGCGATTTCATCGGCGGTTTCATCAAGTTCTCGTTCTAGGAAGGAGGCATGAAGATGCGTAAGAACTCTGCAATCATTCTCGGCTGCGCTCTGGCCATTGCCGTCGGCATGACGGCGACTGTGTGGGCCGAGCTGTCACCGGATGAGATGGCCAAGCTCGGGAACGAGCTGACACCCATGGGCGCCATCAAGGCCGGCAATGCCGACGGCACGATCCCGGCCTGGGACGGCGGCATCTCGTCCCCACCCACGGGGTGGGAGAAGGGGATGCACTACATCGACCCGTTTGCGGACGATGAGATTCTCTTCACCATCACCGCCGCCAACATGGACCAGTACGCGGACAAGCTCACGGTCGGTCAGAAGGCGTTGCTGACAACCTATCCCGAAACTTACAAGATGAATGTCTACCCGACCCATCGCAGCGCAGCGTTTCCGCAGCGAATTTACGATATGACCAAGGAGATCGCGGGCACCGCGCGGCTGACGGAGGGCGGCAACGGCGTCACCGGCGCCATTAACGGCATCCCGTTCCCGATCCCCAAGGAGGGTGTCGAGGCGATCTGGAACCATCTGCTGCGCTACCGTGCCGACGGCGCCTCCCGCACCATCGGCCAGGCGGCGCCGACCCGCGGCGGCAGCTACACCCTGGTCAAGTTCTACGACGAGTTCTACATGCAGTACAGCATGGAGGGCAAGACCGAAGCCGACCTCAACAACCGGATCCTGTTCTTCAAGCAGGAGGTGATGGCGCCGGCGCGCCTCGCGGGCGGCATCCTGCTGGTCGGGGAGACCATGGATCAGGTCAAGGAGCATCGTAACGCGTGGCTCTACAACCCGGGCCAGCGGCGGGTCCGCCGCGCCCCAAACGTGGCCTACGACAACCCCGGCACCGCCGCCGACGCGATGCGCACCTCCGACCAGTTCGACATGTACAACGGCGCCCCCGACCGCTACGACTGGAAGCTCGTCGGCCGGATGGAAATTTACGTCCCCTACAACTCCTACAAGCTGCAGGACCCGTCGGTGAAGTTCAAGGAAATCCTGACACCACTCCACATCAACCAGGATTTCCCCCGCTACGAGCTGCACCGGGTCTGGGTGGTCGACTCGACCCTCAAGGAGAAAGCGCGCCACATTTACAAACGACGCACCTTCTACCTCGACGAGGACAGCTGGCAGATTGTGGCGGTGGACGCCTATGACAAGCGCGACCAGCTGTGGCGGGTCTCCGAGGGCCACATCATGAACTACTACAATGTGCCCGCGACCTGGACCTCGCTCGAGGTCCACACCGACCTCCAGGCGGGCCGCTATCTGGCGATCGGTCTCAACAGCGAATTTCCGCCGTACGAGTTCGACATCAAGCGCAGCCTCGAGGACTACACGCCGGCCGCGCTGCGACGCGCGGGCAAGCGGTAGGCGAACAACAGAAGCAGCGGACGGGCCAGAGGGCCCGTCCGCTTTCTTATCCTGGCCAATAACATGACGAGGAGAACGGCAGATGGACACACCATCTAGCCCGCATACCTCACCGGGTTTCGTCGCGAGGGCGGCGAGGTGCCGTGCCCAGTGGGGTTTGCGACCTGAGGGGCGCGGACTCGTACTCAACCGTACGTGGAGCACCCCGAGGCGAGAAAACACCGTTGGGTGCGGTACATCGGCGCCCACAGCAGAAAGTTGGTGAGATATGCGGGCTAACACAACCTCCGCCCGGGTCGCTGATCTCGTGACCCGACCATTCAGATTCTCCACCTCGAACAGGTGGAAGATAACCGTCTTCGCGCTGGCCGTCATGGTTGCTGCCGGCGCCCCCGCAACCGCCCAGGAAGAGGCTGCGCCCGAAGCGGCGGTGATGGCACGCCTCGCCTCCCGGACCCTCGCCCTCGACGCATTTGCCGTCGACGGCGCGTATGTGGCGGTCGGCGAACGGGGACACATCCTGATTTCGACCGATGGTGGCGAGAGCTGGCAACAGCAGGAGGTACCGACCCGAACGGCGCTGACAGGGGTCTACTTCCACGACCGCAACCTCGGTTGGGTGGTGGGCCACGACTCGGCGATCCTTCGCACCACCGACGGCGGCACGACTTGGGACATCGTCAACTGGGCGCCGGACGACGAGGCCCCGTTCTTTGATGTCTGGTTCTCGGACGCGGACAACGGTGTCGTCATCGGCGCTTACGGCAGCTACTTCGAGACCACCGACGGCGGCACCACCTGGAGTTCGAGGTGGATCAGCGAGGACGACTGGCATCTGCACAAGATTGCCCGCTCCGACAGCGGCCGGCTCTACATCGCGGCCGAAGCGGGTTCGATCTACCGATCAGACGACAACGGAGAGAACTGGGTCACCCTCCCCACCATGTACCAGGGTTCCTACTTCGGCGTCCTTCCGCTCGAGGGTGACAGCGTTCTTCTGTTTGGTCTTCGCGGTCACCTCTTCCGCTCCGACGATGCCGGCGAGACGTGGGAGGAGCTCGAGACAGGGACCGTCGCCATGCTGACCGATGGTCAACTACTCGGGGATGGCACGGTCATTATCACGGGCCTCGGCGGCACCGTTCTGACTTCGTCGGACGGTGGGCGCACTTTCACCCTCCATCAACAGGCCAATCGCAGCGGAATCTCCGCCGCGGTCGAAACCGGCGACGGCTCGCTGCTGCTGGTCGGACAGTTCGGAGTCAGGACCGCGGCTCTGAGCGAGCTGACCGCAGGCACTGATTGAGCGGAAGGGAGAAAACGATGATAAGCCTTGTTGAAAACCTCATCTTCCGCAACCGCCGCCTGGTGGTAGTCCTCTTCATCCTGTTGACGATCTTCATGGTCTACCAGGCCTCTCACCTCAAGATCGATGCCGGCTTTGCCAAGATGCTGCCGCTCAAGCACCCCTATATGGCGACCTATCTCGAGCACCGCGACGCTTTTGGCGGCGCGAATAGGGTCGTGATCGCCATCAAGGCCCGTGAAGGAGACATCTTCACGCCCCATTTCTTCGAGGTCTTGGCCGAGGCCACCGACGAGGTGTTCTTCATCCCAGGCGTCGACCGCACCCGGGTCATGTCGCTCTATACACCAAATGTCCGGTTCACCGAAGTCGTGGAGGACGGAATCTCCGGCGGCAACGTCATACCCGACGATTTCGAGCCGACCGAGGAGGGGCTCGCCAAGGTCCGCGAGAACATCCTCAAAAGCAACTACATGGGGCGGCTGGTGGCGAACGATTTCTCGGCCGCGATCATCGCCGCCGAGCTCCTCGAGTTCAACCCCGCCACCGGCGAGAAGCTCGATTACCTGGGCGTTGCCGATGAACTCGAGTCGATTCGCCAAAAGTTCTCGAACCACGAGGTCGGGGTCGAGTTCGACTACCACATCATCGGCTTTGCCAAGGTCATCGGCGACCTCGCCTCGGGTGCCGCCAGGGTGGTGCTCTTCTTCCTGATCGCCTTCATCATCACGGCGGTCTTTGTTTACATCTACTCGCAGAGCTTCAAGCTGACGGTGATCGTCGTCGGCTGCTCGCTGACGGCCGTCATCTGGCAGCTGGGGCTTCTCACCTTGCTCGGCTTCGGCATCGATCCGATGTCGATATTGGTGCCATTTCTCATCTTTGCCATTGGAGTCAGCCACGGCGTTCAGATGGTGAGCGCATACCGCGCCGAGGTCTTCGACGGACTCGAAAGCCTCGACGCCGCGCGCTCCACCTTCCGCCGCCTTATCATCCCGGGTGGCATCGCCCTCCTTTCGGACACGATCGGATTTATCACGATCATGCTGATCGAGATCCGGATGATTCAGGAGATGGCGATCACCGCCAGCCTCGGAGTCGCGGTCATTATTTTGACCGACCTCATCCTGGTGCCGGTGTTGCTGTCGTACGTCCGGTTCGATGACAGCTACCAGGAAGTGCTCCGCCAGAGGGCGGTCAAGATGGACAAGCTCTGGTCGACCCTCGGCCAGGTCACAACGCCAAAGAACGCGACCATCATTGTCGCCATCGCGGCGGTGCTCTTTGCCGTCGGCGGCTGGAAGGCGACCCAGATCAAGATCGGCGATCTCCACGCCGGGGTGCCCGAGCTGCGGGCGGATTCGCAGTACAACATCGACACCAACGTCATCACGAGCCACTTTTCGATCGGCGTCGACGTCATCACCACCATCATCGAGGCCCACCCCGAAGCCTGCACCGAGCATGCGGTGATGAGCGTGATCGACGACTTCGAGTGGCACGTGCGTAACGTCGAGGGAGTGCAGGGTCTCTTCGGCATCGGTGGCGTCGCCAAGATCATCAACGCCGGCTGGAACGAGGGCAGCCTCAAATGGCGCGAGCTGCCCCGCAACCCGTCGATGATGGCCCAGTCGGTGACCTATATCGACACCGCCACCGGGCTCCTCAACGGCGACTGCAGCGTCATGCCGGTCTATATCTACACAAGGGATCACAAGGCGGAGACGATCGACCGGGTCGTCGCCGCGGTCGAGGAGTTCAACGACGAGCACGGGTCCGAGGAGCTCAAGTTCCGCCTCGCCACCGGCAATGTCGGTGTCATGGCCGCCACCAACCAGGCGGTCTCCGCCGCCCAGTTCCCGATGCTGATGTGGGTCTTCGCGGCCATCATCGTGCTCTGTCTGCTCACCTTCCGGTCCTTCAAAGCGACTCTCAGCATCGTCATCCCACTGGCCCTCGTGTCGATCCTCGCCTACGCCCTGATGGCGATCCTCGAGATCGGCCTCAAGGTCTCCACCCTGCCGGTGGTGGCTCTCGGGGTGGGCGTCGGCGTTGACTACGGAATCTACATTTACAGCCGCTTCAAGAGCCAGCTGCAGGCGGGCCAGTCGATCCAGGAGGCATACCTCACGACACTCAAGCTCACCGGCAGCGGCGTCATCTTCACCGGAATCACGCTGGCTCTGGGTGTCGCCACCTGGATCTTTGCACCGATCAAGTTCCAGGCCGACATGGGCATCCTCCTGACCTTCATGTTCCTCTTCAACATGCTGGGTGCGATCATCTTGCTGCCGGCGCTGGCCTACTGGTTCAAACCGAAGGGCTAGTCGGGCCACAACCAAAGAAAAAAGGGCCGCCCATTTGGGCGGCCCTTTGAACTGTGTCAGGATCGAATCAGAACCTGGCGATGAACTCGATGCCGATGATCCGGGGATCATTGGTGAAACCGACCAGATTGTTGAAGTCGATGCCGCCGCGGGCAATGACCTCGTCGGTGATGTTGCGGCCGAAGAGGGCGACCTCGTAGCGGCCTTGGTTCCAGCCGTAACCGAGGCGCAGGCCGAGCTCGAAGCTGTCACCCTTGAACTCCTCAGACTCGTACATGAAGAAGTTCTTCTCGGAGTAGTAGGCCCAGTCCAGCGTGCCGAAGAAGCCCTTGTCGGACGGGTCCGACTGCCAATTGATGATGCCGTTGAAGATAACCTCGGGCGCGTGGGGCAAGCTGTTGCCGTTGACGTGAGCGACACCGTCGATCACCGGATCGGTGACCGTGCAGCCGCCGCCGCAGGGAGCGACCGTCAGATTCGGATCGACCATCTCGGTCGGGTTCCAGCTCGCGCCGAATGTCATCAGCCAGTTGCCGGTCGGCGCCCACTGGATGTCGGTCTCGAGGCCGTAGCCCTCGGTTTTTGCCACGTTGAGCAACGTGGCCGTGTTGAACTCGCCGCCGACGGCGCTCACCTGCTGATCGCTCATCTCGAAGACATAGCCGGTCAGGTTGAAGCGCACCCGGTTCTGGGCCAGGATCGTCTTGATGCCGGCCTCGAAGGACAGGATCGTTTCGGTGTCGGCCACCGTGACGCAGTTGGTGGCCGGGTTCTGCCCGCCCTCGAAATCATCACAGAACATAATGCGGCCCTGGATCGACGGTGCGCGGAATCCGGTGGCGAGACGCCCGTAGATATTGAAATTTTCGTTGACGTCGTGCACGGCGCTGAGATCCCAGGTGACCACTTCGTCCTCGACGTGTTCCAGAATCGGCTCGTCCATCGGGGGCTGGTAGACCGGAATGGGCCGATCTATTATGACGTCCTTCTCGTCACTCGAAAAACGCAGCCCGGCCTTGAGGTTCCATTTTTCGGCGACCTGCCAGTCTACCGACCCAAAGAGGGCGTAGGCGGTGGCATCCGATTTCAGGAACGTAAAGCCGTTAACAGGGTTGCCTGGCGAATCTGAATCGAAGCTCCAGGTATCGGCCTGAAGCTCTTCGTTGAAGTAGAAAAAGCCGGCCAACCAGTTCCAGTCGCCACCCCCGTTGCTCGCAATCCGGATCTCCTGGGTCCACTGGTCGAGGTAGGGCAGACCGTCAGCGGACTCAGCCGAGAAGGGAATGAAGCCGGGGCCGAAACCGGAGACTCCGCCGTCGATGTCGCCGCGGCTGAACATCTCGAGGGTCTCGTAGCCGGTGATCGAGGTCAGGGTGGCGGCGCCGAAATCGTACTCCAGCCGCAGCAGACCGCCGCGGCTTTCGATGTCCTGGCTGTTTTTGCCGTCGTGCCAGACCTGATCCTGCTGGAACCCGCTGACGATATTGCTGCTGCCCGCTTCGAAGGTGTTGGCGCGGAAGATGCGTGCGGTGCCGTCGACATCCCAGCCGTGCACCTTGATCAGACCCGAGAACTTGTCATTCGGTTCCCACAGGAGCTGCAGACGGAAGGCGGTCGTCGTGTAACCACCCAGACTCTTCTCCGGCCCAGGCTCGTACTGGTTATCCACCCAGTCGCTTCGCGATTGATAGAGCCCTGAAAAGCGCGCCGAGAAGTTCTTGCCGAGCGCGCCACCGACCGCGGCCTGGATGTCGGTCGTCGAGTAGGTGCCGTACGAGGCCCGCGCATAGGCGTCGAAGTCCTGCGACGGTTTGACGGTCTCGAACTTGACGATGCCGGCCGGGGTGTTGCGGCCGAAGAGGGTTCCCTGCGGACCGCGCAGCACCTCGATCCGGTCGAGATCGAACAGGGGCATGCCCTTGACAACCGGGTTTTCAAGCACCACCTCGTCAACTACCATCGACACCGGCTGCGAGGCGTTGAGGTCGAAGTCGGCGTTGCCGAGGCCGCGTATGTAGAAGCGTGGGAAGGCGCGCCCGAAGGACGACTCCATCACCAGGCTCGGCACACGACCAGAGAGCATCCTGATATCGGCGCCGCCCGCGGTGAGAACATCGAGCTCCTCACCCTGAAGCACGGAGACTGACACCGGTACATCCTGGATGTTCTCCTCACGCTTTTGCGCGGTGACGATGACCTCTTCCATCACTCTTGGCAGCTCGATCGTTTCCTCAGGCACGCCGGGCTGCTCCTCCTCCGCCGCCTCCTGCGCAAAAACAAGACCGCCGAAGGCGGTCAACAAAAGGCCGAAAACAAGGACTCCAAACAAACGTCTCCTCATCGGGTTTCCCATGATTGACCTCCCCTTGTTGATTCCATGAATGTTCGCCATATATCTGCGACCGAGGATAGCATTACCCCGAGATCCGTGAAATATGTTCACGTCAACGTGGAGTTGCTCCGAAACCTCAGAGCGTCAACTTTTACTCGGGAATCAGCCGCTCACATACGGCATCGCCCATCTCGGCCGTGGAAACGGTGTCCGACGGCGCCAGATCGGCGGTCCGAATATCGGCTGACAACGTCTCCCCCACCGCCCTTTCGACCGCTGAAGCCTCGGAACAGAGAGCGAACGATGAACGGAGCATCATCGCAGCGCTGAGTATTGTGCCGATGGGGTTGACGATGCCACGGCCCGCGATGTCCGGGGCGGAGCCGTGGATTGGTTCATACAACCCCCTCGTCCCCTCACCGAGAGAGGCGCTGGGCAGCATGCCGAGTGACCCGGCCAGAACCGACGCCTCGTCGGTGAGGATGTCACCAAACATGTTGCCGGTGACGACAACATCGAGGGAAACCGGGTCCTGGATGAGGCGCATCGCCGCCGAATCGACGAGCTGGTGTTCGAGCTCGATATCGGGGTACTCTCCCGCAACTTCGGTCGCCACCAGCCGCCACAAGCGCGAGGTTTCGAGCACATTGGCCTTGTCGACCGATGTCACCAGGCCTCGTCTTTGCTTCGCGAGCTCGAACGCCAACCGGACCACTCGACGGATCTCGGCATCGGTGTACACCATCGTGTCGACGGCGCGAATACCGCCGTCCACGTTTTCACGCAGCTGCGGCTGACCGAAGTAGATACCGCCCGTGAGCTCCCGGACCACCAGAACGTCGACTCCCTCCAGGAGCTCGGGACGCAACGGTGACGACTGAATCAGCTCAGGAAACACGACCACCGGCCGCAGGTTGGCGTACAAACCGAGCTCGGAACGCAACCGCAGGAGGCCCTGCTCGGGGCGCACGGCGGCCGCCGGATCGTCCCACTTCGGTCCACCCACCGCACCCAGAAAAACAGCGTCCGCGGCACGGCAGCCATCGAGCGCCTCGTCGGTCAGCGCCGTGCCGTGAGCATCGATCGAACAACCGCCAATAGAGTGTTCCACAAAGTCGAATTCGTGGCCGAAAGCGGCGGCAACTGCTTCGAGGACTTTGCGGCCCTCGGCGATCACTTCCGGCCCGACTCCGTCACCGGGGAGCAAAACGATAGATGCTTTCATCTCGAGTTCTCCACGGGCCTCAGGCAATTGCTGTCAGCATTTCGATGCACGACTATTCTCCTCGTATGTCGTGATGGAGTCCTCGCGCTCGAGCAGGTATCCCAATTGGTCAATCCCCTCGACCAGACACCGCTTGGCAAAGGCATCGATCGGAAACTCGACCGCCCTCCCATCGGGGAATTGGATCGTCTGAGATGGCAGATCGACCGTTACGGTGAGTCCCTCTTCCGCGGCGGTCAGCCGCACCAGCTCCGCATGGGTTGCCGGGTCCACCTCTAGCGGCAACAGGGAGTTCTTGAGCGCGTTGCTACGGAAGATGTCGGCAAAGGAGGTCGAGATGATTGCCCGGAAGCCCCAGCCGACCAGCGCCCACGGCGCGTGTTCCCGCGAGGAACCGCACCCGAAGTTGTCTCCCGCGAGGAGGATCTGCGCTCGCTCGTGTTGCGGTTGGTTGAGAGCAAAGTCAATCCTCGGTTTCGCCTCAGCGGCCGCTTCGAGGTTGGGAACCTCTCCGTCATAACGCCAATCGCAGAACAGGACCGCTCCGAGTCCCGCCTTGTCGGTGACCTTGAGAAAACGAGCCGGGATGATCTGATCGGTGTCGACGTTGTCGACCACGAGTGGAACGACCCGAGATGTGAGTGTGGTGAAACCGTGCATCGAACCCCCGTTTCAACTCCGCCCCGCCCCGGCGACAGCCGGCATCAGCGTCCGAACATCGGTGATCTTTCCGGTGACCGCCGATGCCGCCGCGGTCAATGGAGAGGCGAGGAATGTCCGTCCACCCGGGCCCTGCCGGCCCTCGAAGTTCCGGTTCGAGGTGCTGACCGCATACTGACCCGGCTCGAGCTGATCGCCATTCATGGCGATGCACATCGAGCACCCGGGCAGCCTCCATTCGGCTCCTGCATCGGCGAAAACGCGATCGAGACCTTCTGCTTCGGCCTGGCGCCTGACCCCTTCCGAACCCGGCACCACCAACATTTTCACACCATCGGCGACCTTTCGGCCTTCGAGGACCGCCGCCGCCTGGCGCATGTCGGAAATCCGCGAATTGGTGCAGGAACCGATAAAGACGACGTCGATCGGCTGCTCGACCAAGAGCCCGCCAGGCTCGATCCCCATGTAGGAGAGGGCCTTCGCCAACGCCTCGCGATCACCCGAGCTCAGCACTTCGTCGGGTACCGGCACCCGATCGGTGACTGGAATCGCCATGCCTGGATTCGTTCCAAACGTGATCATCGGCTGAAGCTCAGAGATATCGAGCGTGACCGATCGATCGAAGACGGCTCCGTCGTCGGTCACCATTTTTCGCCAGCCCTCGACTGCGTGCTCCCATGCGTCGCCACTTGGTGAGGACTCCCTGCCGGCAAGGTAATCGAAGGTTGTGTCGTCAGGCGCCACCATGCCGGCGCGCGCTCCCGCCTCGATGGTCATATTGCAGAGAGTCATCCGCTCGTCCATGGACATGTCCCGAACCGCGCTGCCGCGGTACTCGAAGACCTGGCCGGTCCCTCCTGCGGTGCCGATACGTGCGATGAAAGCGAGGATCACGTCCTTGGCCGTAACGCCGGGACCGAGCGCGCCGTCGATCCGAACCTCGGTCGTCTCGGGTTTTCGTTGAAGCAGGCACTGGGTGGCCAGCACGTGCTCCACCTCGCTGGTGCCGATTCCAAAGGCGAGAGCACCGAAGGCGCCGTGGGTGGCGGTATGGCTGTCGCCGCAGACGATGGTCATTCCGGGCCTCGTCAGACCGAGCTCGGGACCGATGACGTGGACGATGCCGTGACGATCACCGCCGAGACGGTGGAGCTCGATGCTGTGTTTCTCGCAGTTGCCCTCCAGTGTCTCGATCTGGACACGGGCGATTGGATCCTCGATCGTCAGACCCGTCGTCGGTGTGGAGTGATCCATCGTTGCCACAGTCAAGTCTGGACGACGAACCGAGAGGCCTCGAGACTCGATTCCAGAAAAAGCTTGTGGAGATGTCACCTCGTGGATCAGGTGAAGATCGATGTAGAGGACCGTCGGCGCGTCGGGTTCCACCACGACCACGTGGTCGTCCCACAGCTTGTCGAAGAGCGTCTCCGGTTTTGACGAGGGTTGGTTCATATCCCCGCCACGGTCATCACGGCGCCCGTCGAGGCGCTGGTCACCATTTTCGAGTAGCGGCGCAGCCAACTGCTCGTTGCAGAAGATTTGAAGGCAGGCAGCGCGGAGATACGACCCGCAATCTCGTCGTCGCTGAGCTGAACATTGAGCGCCCTCTCGTCGAGGTCGATCTCGATTACGTCCCCCGGTTCGAGGGCGGCGATCGGTCCGCGTGCCGCAGCCTCCGGACTCACGTGGCCGATGCACGCGCCACGGGTGCCGCCCGAGAATCGTCCATCGGTGATGAGCGCGACCTTTTCACCGAGACCCATGCCCATGATCGCACTTGTCGGGCTCAGCATCTCCTGCATTCCGGGGCCGCCGGCCGGGCCCTCGTATCTGATCACCACCACATCTCCGGCCTCCACTTCGCCGGCGTAGATTCCGGCGAGGGCCTCGTCCTGAGATTCGTAGATCCGTGCCGGTCCGCTGTGTCGGCGCATGGCGGCGTCGACCGCGCCGGTCTTCACAACCGATCCCTCCGGCGCCAGGTTTCCGAAGAGCACCGCCAAGCCGCCTGTCCGCGAGTGCGGGCTGTCGTGCGCCAGGATCACCTCGTGGTCGGCCACATCGACGCCGGTCAGGCTTTCCCCGAAATTCTCTCCACCGGCGGTCGGACGGTCACCATGAAGGATCCCCGCTTCCCGATCCAACTCGGCGAGCAAAGCTGGGATCCCGCCGGCCCGGTGCAGATCCTCCATGTGCCAGCTTGAGGACGGGCTGATCTTGCACAGCTGCGGCACACGGTCGGCGATCGCATTGATCTGGTGGAGGTCGTAGTCGATGCCAGATTCGCGGGCGATAGCGAGCAGGTGGAGGACCGTGTTCGTGCTGCCACCCATCGCCATATCGAGCGCGAATGCGTCATCGAACGCTCCCCTGGTCACCACCTGTCTCGCCGTGAGATCGAGATCGATGAGCCGCAGTATCTCGGCTCCCGCCCGCACCGCCAGGTCGTGCCGCTCGTCGCTTCCGGCCAGCGCCGTCCCATTGAACGGCAGGGCCAGACCGAGCGCTTCGCTGATGCAGTTCATGCTGTTAGCGGTGAAGAGGCCGCTGCAGGATCCACACGCCGGACAACCCGCGTCCTCCAGTTCCTTGAGCTCCGCCTCGTCGATGGTCCCGGCCTTGAACGCTCCGACTCCCTCGAAGACGCTGATCAGATCTACTGTCCTGCCATCCGACATCTTGCCGGCGGGCATCGGTCCTCCGCTGACAAAAATTGCCGGGATGTCGAGACGCATGGCCGCCATCAGCATCCCCGGTACGATCTTGTCGCAGTTTGGGATGCAGACCATGCCGTCGAAATGGTGCGCCGACACCATGGTTTCCACGCAGTCCGCAATGAGCTCGCGGCTCGGCAGCGAGAACTTCATGCCACCGTGCCCCATGGCGATCCCGTCGTCGACGGCAATGGTGTTGAACTCGAACGGAACACCGCCCGCGCTGCGAATGGACTCCTTGACGATCTTTGCGAATTCATTCAGGTGGACGTGACCTGGAACGATGTCGGCGTAGGAGTTGACAACGGCCACAAACGGCTTGGACATGTCCTCGTCACGTACCCCGGTCGCCTTGAGTAGCGAACGGTGGGGAGCTCGTTCGGCACCTTTTGTGATCATGTCGGATCGGAGCGCGTTCCGCATGCGGCGGTCTCCTGTCAATTCAGCCATTTCGGATCTCCTGCCCTCGTTCTCTCACCACGCCACAAAAACCAACCGCCCCCCGGTCTGGGGGGCGGTGAGAATTGCTGCCTGCCCGACCGGGTCTTAATCGCCGTGGCGAATAAGAAGGGTAATGAGCATCACCCCGGTGCGGTCGTACAGGCGGTTCAACATATCCATCGCTGCCGAATGTATCCATTTCAATCGCTGAAGTCAAAGACGAATTCAATCGTCATCCGAGGGCTTCTCGTTCTGCGAACCCATTGACAGCATCACCGACTCGATATAGCGTCGGTGGCTGGACACGAACGAATGAACAACAACAAATTTCGCCGGGCGCTCACCATCCTCATTACGGAGAAGATCATGCCGATTGGCTGAACCCCGGCTGGGCACGCATAGATTTCACCGCCCCCCAGACCGGGGGGCGGTTTTTTGTTGGGAGAAACCGATGAGGAGCACGGCAATGACCCAGGCACCAGAAACCCGCACGGCACCGCAACCGGAATCGGCACCCGGAGTCCACCTCGTTGCACCGGTGGAAATCTACGACACGACCCTCCGCGATGGAACCCAGCGGGAGGGCATTTCGCTTTCCTGCGATGACAAGATCCGCATCGCGAGGCGGCTCGACAGATTCGGAATTCCGATCATCGAAGGTGGGTGGCCGGGCTCCAACCCGAAGGACGAGGAGTTCTTTCTCAGAGCACGGGACGAGGAGTGGGTGCACGCTGAAATCGCGGCGTTCGGGTCCACCTGCCGGGTTGGATCGGCCCCTGAAGACGACGCCAACATCAAGGCCCTTCTCGACGCCGATACACCGATCTGCACCCTTGTCGGCAAGACGTCCCCGTTCCACGTCAAGGAGGTTTTGCGGACCACTCACGAGGAAAACCTTCGCATCATCGAGGAAAGCGTCGCATTCCTTGTTGAGCAGGACCGCAGGGTGATTTACGACGCCGAGCACTTCTTCGATGGTTGCAAGGAAGATCAGGCGTACGCTCTCGAGACCCTCCGAGCGGCCTTGCGCGGGGGCTCCGACACCCTCGTGGTGTGCGACACCAACGGCGGATCGCTGCCGTGGGAGATCGAGGACCTCACCCGTATCGTGCGCGCTTCGGTCGAGGGCCCGATCGGCATCCACACCCACAATGACGGCGGGTGCGCCGTCGCCAACACGCTGGCCGCAGTGCGCGCCGGAGCCAGACACGTCCAGGGAACCATCAACGGATACGGAGAACGGTGCGGGAACGCAAACCTCTGCGTCGTCCTTCCCCATCTGGAGATCAACGTTGGGCGCAGTTGCATGCCGCCGGAGAACCTCGACCAGCTCTTCGATCTTTCTCGCTTCGTGGCCGAGGTGGCAAACCTGACCCAGGACGAACACATGCCATTCGTGGGACGGAGCGCGTTCGCCCACAAGGGCGGCATCCACACCTCAGCGGTCCGTCGTGCCGTTGACTCCTACCAACACATCGACCCCGCCCTGGTCGGGAATCAGACGCGGATCGTGGTCAGCGAGCTTTCCGGGCGCGCCAGTCTTCAATCCAAGGCCGAGGAGCTCGGCATTTCGACCGGCGACGGCTCGCAGTTTGTCGAGGTATTGGAGCGCATCAAGGAGCTCGAAGCTCGCGGTTTCGCATTCGAGGCAGCCGAGGCGTCGGTGGCCATGATGCTCGAGCGTCACACCCCGGAATACGTACCGCCGTTCAGGCTGGTCGACTACACGACCGTGGTCGAGCACAGGGACGGGCGGGGAATGGTGACCGAAGCCACGGTCAAGGTCAAGGTCGGGGAGGACATACTCCACACCGCTGCCGAGGGCAACGGGCCTGTCAACGCGCTGGACAACGCGCTTCGGAAGGCCCTCCTGCCGGCGTATCCACACATCGAGGAATTCCATCTCGTCGACTACAAAGTCCGTATCCTCGACAGCGAAAAGGCGACCGGAGCCACGACACGGGTCCTCGTCGATACACAAAGCCAAGCCTCACGGTGGAGCACCGTCGGTGCCTCGACCAACATCATCGAAGCCTCGTGGCTGGCTCTCGCCGACAGTGTCGAGTACGGGCTGTCGATCAGTCGGAGAAGGTAGGACCGCCAATGTCGATCCGCGATCACGACCCGGCGAATGCCCCGGCTGACCCGGGTCGACGGACCATACCCCTTGACAGTCGGAGATCCGGGACCCATACTCGAAACCGTTATGCATTCGATTGGTAATCACCTGAGGCACGCGATGAAATCCGCGAACGCGGTCGCACCCGTCGTGTCTCTTTCCAACCTCCTTCTGGTCCTCGTGCTTATTAGCTCCATAACGGGGGTTCAGGCGTAGGTCGTTTTTAAAAACCACATAACGTCACGAGCCCCCGGGAATCCGGGGGCTTTTTTTGTATGGAGGGAAGACACGACATGGAATTGACCGGTGCCGAAATCGTTTGGGAATGTCTGATCCGTGAAGGGGTGGATCTGGTCTTCGGCTATCCAGGGGGGGCGATCCTCCCGACCTACGACGCGCTCAGCAAATACCCGCAAATCCACCATGTACTCCCCCGCCACGAGCAGGGGGCGTCGCACATGGCCGATGGCTATGCCCGCGCAACGGGCAAGGTCGGCGTCGCCATGGCCACCAGCGGGCCCGGCGCTACAAACCTTGTCACCGGCCTCGCCACCGCGATGCTGGACTCGTCGCCGATCGTCTGCCTGACCGGTCAGGTGCCGACCCCCGTCATCGGCCACAACGCCTTCCAGGAGGCTGACATCACCGGCATCACCCTGCCGATCACAAAGCACAACTACCTGGTGACCTCGGTCGAGGAGCTTGCGTTCTCGATTCGTGAAGCCTTCTACATCGCCCGCAGCGGGCGGCCCGGACCGGTTTTGATCGACCTGCCCAAGGATGTCCAAACAGGACGTACAGAGTTTCACTACCCTACCGACGAGATCCGGCTGCCCGGCTACCGGCCGGTGCCGACGGCGCCGCTGCAGAAGGTCGAGGATGCGCAGAAACTGATCCGGTCGGCGGAACGTCCGGTGATCCTGGCCGGCCGCGGAGTGTTGCTTTCGGGCGCCTGCGACGAGCTCGTGGACTTCGCCGAGCGCACCGAGACGCCGGTCGGGCTGACCCTGCTCGGCAAGGGAGGTTTTCCGGAGGACCACCCGCTGTGTCTCGGCATGATGGGAATGCACGGCGCAGGCCACGCCAACCACGCGGTGCAGGAGGCCGACCTCCTGCTGGCATTCGGCATGCGCTTCGACGATCGGGTAACGGGCAATATCGCTACCTATGCACCCAAGGCAAGAAAGATCCACATCGACATCGACCCGTCGGAGATCAACAAGAACGTCGAGGTCGAGGTCGGTATCGCCGGCGATCTCAAGGAAACGCTCGTCGGTTTGCTGGACGGCCTCGAGCCGCTCGAACACAGCCCGTGGATCGAGCGGATCGCCAGATGGCGGGACGAATCGAGGGACCGGGAGCTGCTCAACCAGGTCCTCGAATCACCCGAGCTCAAGGCGGCGGAGGTGGTGCACGGCCTTTGGACCCTGACCGGCGGCAACGCAATCACGGTCACCGATGTCGGCCAGCACCAGATGTGGGTCGCCCAGTACTACAAACACAGCAAGCGTCACGCCCTGATCACCAGTGGCGGAATGGGCACCATGGGTTTCGGCCTTCCGGCCGGTATCGGCGCCTCGATGGGCCGTCCCGACGACGAGGTGTGGGTGGTAGTCGGCGACGGCGGTTTTCAGATGACGATGGCCGAGCTCGCGACCGCCATACAGGAGAAGGTCAACGTCAAGATCGCACTGATCAACAACGGCTATCTGGGGATGGTGCGGCAGTGGCAGGAGCTCTTTTACCAAAAGCGCTACAACGCCACTCCCATGTTGAGTCCCGACTTCTGTGCCCTTGCCGCGGCCTACGGCGTCCCCGCCGTACGGGTCGAGGAGCGCGAGCAGATAGAGCCCGCCGTCCGCCAGGCGCAGGAATGCAAAGACGGGCCGTTTCTGATCGAGTTTGTGGTCGAACAGCACGACGTAGTCTTCCCGATGGTGCCGGCGGGTGCCGATCTCCACGACATGATCCGACGACCGATGAACGGTCACAACCAACAGAGGGAGAATTGAAAATGACCGACCGATACACGATCACCGCGCTGGTGGAGAACC
>Ga0255046_10000134_pt1 | contig 17036 bp, 14 predicted proteins | sample BC1_12_27_MG_FD_183632 | JGI IMG/M metagenome (GOLD analysis project Ga0255046, IMG submission 183632) | Seawater microbial communities from Strait of Georgia, British Columbia, Canada - BC1_12_27 | ecosystem: Environmental > Aquatic > Marine > Strait | place: Canada: British Columbia...
ACATCGCCGACGTCTACCTGATCCAGGTTGCGGGCTTCATCACTGGCAGTAAACGTAATCGCTTCGCCATCGGGTTTCCGCACGGTGACGATACGGGTTTCGTGATCGATGACCTCTACAACTGCCGAGACGGTCATAGACTGGCGGGCGGAAAATGATGGTCTGTCCAGCGTCGTATCTTGATCCCCGGCCCAGACGGTGGCAGCCGTAAGCAACAAAGAGACAATGGTTATATATCTGATATTTTTCATCGGTGATCCTCAAAGAATAAAGTCGGTAAAATTCTATAGGAGCGGAGTAACTCAGGCAACGCATTCCGGGTATCGGCAAATCATTGCTATCATCACGGCACAGATACTCCAGCAGCACCGTTCGGGAGGCCGGCTGATGAATACAACTAGTGCCCTTGTGCTGATCCGCGCAAACCGGAGTAGATAAGTCATCGCTAACAACTACGCACTGGCTTTGCATGGTGGTGCCGGCCCTGTCGCGGGTCGCGACTACTCTGTCGTTGAGGATCACCTGCGCGAGTTGACCGAAGAGGGCAAGGCCCGGCTTGAGGCTGGAGACGCCGCGCTCGACGTTGTCGAGTATGCAGTCGCCGATATGGAGAGCAGCGGTTTGTGTGTAGCGGGGCGCGGATCGGCACCTAACACGGCGGGCTATGTCGAGCTCGATGCATCGATCATGGATGGCGCAACGAGATCCGCGGGAGCTGTGGCGGCAATAGTGGGTGTCGTCAATCCAGTCAGCGTCGCGAGACGCATCATGCAGGAAACGCCACATGTCATGCTCACGGGTAGAGGTGCTTTGGCGTTCGCCCGGGAACAAGGCCTCGAAGAAGTTGCTGACCCTGACTCGTATTACGTCTTGCCCGTTGGCGTGTATGAGGGTGAAATTTACGAACAGAAACATGGCACTATCGGGGCGGTCGCGCTCGACAAATCGGGTGGTTTGGCTGCCGCAACCTCGACGGGCGGAATATTCGGCAAGCTCGAAGGTCGCGTGGGCGACTCACCGATGATTGGTGCAGGCACCTGGGCCGATGACGACATCGGCATTTCCTGCACTGGAACCGGAGAGCACATCATCCGTGCGGGCGGTGCTATCTCAATTGCCTGCAAGGTAAAAGCAGGTGCCACAGCCGAAACGGCCATCGATGAGATGCTTGTCGAGGTGAGGCGGCTTGGCGGTGACGCGGGCATCATTGTTGTTACCCGAGACGGGAAGATTGCGATGGCCTACAACTCGGACGGCATGAAGCGCGCATCGGTCAGCTCGAGCGAAGAGGTAAAAGTAGCGACGTTCGGGTAGTCACACGGCCGGCGAACGGGGCATTTCTCTCGGTCATGTCTCGATCCCGCTTGACGGGAGCTCGCGTTGCTGCGCTTTACTTCCCTCGATAAACGCCCCGCTCGCCAGCCTTACGACCTTAGTCCGTTCTTTTTGTCCTCGGCGATCGATTCGAGATCACGATCCGATGGGTCGCCACGGCCGCCGCCGCCGGCCGTCTCGAGAATCATCGATTCGCCGGCCGGGATGATTTCGCGGCCCATTCCCCGCAGTTCCATACCACTCCTCGTATAGACACGAGCCGGAGCGCCCGACTCACCGCTTTCCCGACCACGTGGCGGATGATTTATGCGATCAAACATCTTCGAGACGGCGAAGGCTTCACCGTCGGCATGTTCAAATTCTAATACCTGGCCCAGACCGCCACGATATTGACCGGCGCCGCCTGAGTTGGACCGGTATTCCTTGCGCCACATGATCAATGGCGCCGAATTCTCGGTGATCTCAACCGGGGTGCTGCGAACACCGGAAGGAAAGGCGGTGCAGGACAATCCATCTTTTGCCGGTCGTGCGCCGGTGCCGCCCGCATAAAATGCATTGATTACGAATGGTTCGCTGTCACTTCCGGGAATCATGCCGCGGCCGCCAAGAAATACCGGGCCGAACAGACAAGCCGCTCCCTCGACCGGCACCTGGCCGTTGAGTGGCTCTTCGAGGCAGCCGAGAACAACGTCCGGAAGCATCTGGCCGATCGCATGTCGGGCAGAAACGGCAGCCGGTCGCGGCGCATTGAGTATTGAGCCTTCGGGCGCAGTCACCCGAACGACGCCGAGCGAGCCGGCGTTGTTAGGTATGTCGTTGCCGATGACGCAACGCGCACCAAAGGAAGCGTACGCCTGGGTGTAGGTGAGTGGCACGTTGATGCCATGGCCCGAGATTGCTGATGTTCCATCAAAGTCGATATCGATGCCGTCGGCACCGATTGATAGCGCGCAGAAAAGATCGACCGGATCATCGTAACCGTCGATGCGCATCGTGTATTGCCACTGGCCGGTGGGCAATTTGCGAATCTCATCGAGCATTGCCTCTCGAGAGTTATCAATGATCATGCGTCCGACATCATCGAGTCCGGCGAGGTCAAACTCATCAAGCATTTCGAGCAGCGAATCTGCGCCCGCCTTGTTGCAGGCAGTCAGAGAATACAAATCACCCTCGGCAGCAACCGGATCCCGAACATTGGCGCGCAAGATCTCGAGCAGTGTCTCGTTTGGCTCACCAGCACGAAAAAGGAAGCCGATAGGCAGATTGATGCCTTCCTCGAACACCTGTCGTCCATCGGGGCCAAAACCGAGCCCGCCGACATCGGCGATGTGTGAAGTTGCGGCAAATAATGCGACCGGATGGTTACGGTGGAACACCGGTGTGACAACCGTGAAGTCATTGAGGTGCCCCGTGCCATGCCAGGGGTCGTTCGTCAGCAGCACGTCGCCTGGTTCAAGTGTGTCGATCGGGTGTTTGTCGAGGAAAAAGCCGACGCTGGCAGCCATGGCGTTTACGTGACCCGGTGTTCCGGTAATGGCCTGGGCCAGCATGTGACCTTTTGTGTCGAAGACACCGGACGACAAATCGCCGGCCTCGCGTACAGTGGTCGAAAAAGCAGTGCGGATCAGTGTCTGCGCCTGTTCCTCGACAATCGCGAGCAGGCGGTCCCACATGATCTGCATCTGAATCTTCTTGAGCGCGCCCGAATTACTCATTGCTATTTGCCTCTCGATGCGTGAGGACAATATAGCCACGGCCGTCGATCGTCGCCTCATAGCTCGAGGTGACAACGGTCGTCGTCTGATCTTCCGTGATCAATGCGGGGCCCTTGATTTGATTGCCCGCGCGTAGTTGATCACGCAGATAGACGGGTGCATCGACACGCGCCGCTACGGTCGGATCAAAAAACGATTGCGAGTCGGTTGGGGAAGGAGCCGTCTCCTTCACTGGATTTGCCGTCTCTCGCGTGACTTTTCGCGTAGGCGCACTGATCGTCAGCGTCCAGCTCAGCACCTCGACATCGATACCGTCAATCGTACGACCATAAAGATGTCTGTACGCGGCTTCGAACGCCCGCAGGAAAATCGCGGCATGATTCTTACTGAAGTTCTCCACTGGTAGCGTCACAGCGATCTCATGACCCTGCCCGATATAACGCATGTACGCCTGGCGGGATTCGATCAGATCGGATGCATCGCTGCCTTGTTGGACAACGGCCAGCGCTTCTTCGTGCATGTCGCCGAACAGGCCATTGATGATGTCCGGTTGCAGCGCCGACAGTTTTTGTCGACGGCTGCGAACCACCTCATACGCGACCGGTGCAAGCAGGAAGCCAACAGCCGAACCGACACCGGCCTCTGTTGGTACTACGATCCGCCGGACACCCAGTTTTTCGCCAAGGCGCGCAGCGTGCAATGGCGCCGCGCCACCAAATGCCACCATATCCCGCTGACCGAGGTCCATGCCGAATTCGGCAGCATGCGTACGTGCAGCGGCCGCCATGTTCTCATCGACAACTTCGCTGATTCCGAATGCGCCGAGATCGGGTTCGAGCTTGAGGGGCCGGCAGATATCATTCGAGATCACCTTGCTGGATGCCTGCGTATCCAGCTGCAGTGCACCACCAGCAAACGTCTCGGCGACAATCCGGCCAAGATGTACATCAGCGTCGGTGACGGCCGGTCGCTTACCGTCGCGGCCATAGGCTGCCGGGCCCGGCTCCGACCCTGCGCTTTCGGGCCCCACCTGGATGCGGCCGAGTTTGTCGATCCTGGCGATCGAGCCACCACCTGCACCGATTTCAACCATCTCAATAACGGGAATGCGCACTGGCAGACCACTGCCTTTCTTGAATCGGTAGACCCGATCGACCTCGAAGCTGCGTGACATGAGCGGCTCATAGTCGTCGATAAGGCAGAGCTTGGCCGTTGTACCGCCCATATCGAAAGACAGCACGCGCTCCAGCCCAGCCTCACGTGCAACCTGTTGTGCCAGGATTGCGCCGCCGGCCGGTCCGGACTCGACCAGGCGAATCGGAAACCGCGTCGCGGTCTCGAGTGTTGTCAGGCCACCACCCGACGTCATCAGCAGGAACGGGCAAGCATAGCCGAGTTCGATCAACTCGCCGGAAAGGCGCTCGAGGTAACGCGACATGAGCGGTCGTACATAAGCGTTGGCACAGGCCGTCGACAGGCGTTCAAATTCGCGAATCTCGGGACAAACTTCGGACGCGAGCGTAATCGATAAATCGGGGCGTGCGGTTTGTAGCAGTTCGGCCGTGCGCTGCTCGTGTTCGTCGTTGACGAACGCGTGCAAATAACCGATCGCGACACTTTCGACTTCGTGTGCTTCGAGTACGGGCAGCGTTGCCTCGACAGATTTGTCGTCGAGAGCAATAAGTACATTGCCATCCCGATCCATGCGCTCGTGCACCGGCAATCTCAGGAAGCGAGGTACCAGCGGTCGTGGCCGATCGATATTAATGTCGTATTGCTCGAAACGATCTTCGTGAGCCATCTCCAGGGCGTCGCGATGCCCTGCGGTTGTCAGCAAGGCTGTTGTTGCCCCGCTTCTCTGAATCAAAGCATTGGTCGCAAGCGTCGTGCCGTGGATGATCAGGTTGACATCGCCAGGCGATGTGTCCGAACGCAGCATGACCTCGTTGATTCCCTCGAGTACGGCCGCACCAGGATGTGACTGCGTGGTCAGCAGTTTCGTGGTTACACGCGAGCCATCGGCCGGTTCGAGAACGACGTCAGTAAACGTGCCGCCGATATCGATTGCGAGTTTTACAGACAAGCTATCAACCCCAAAAACGTGTGGCGGGCACTGAAATCATCCCATGTGTGACGGGAGATGCGAAACGGAATCCGCGCCATCCAGTTCTCGAGATGGTTCGATACGTGGCGTTTCATCAACAATTCTCCTGTAAGAAGTCGGCCAACGCCTCCATTCCGAGCAGCTTGCTCCGGCCTGCCGCGTGACACAATTCGTTGTCTGATTATTTCACGGCTGCGCCGGGCATGGCACACTGCTTTGCCATTGTCTGGAGATACGCGTGAGCAATATCGTCGCAGAAATATCGAAGATCGTCGGAGACGGACGTATGCTGACCGGCGATGCGGTCGCCGAGCGAGCCACAAGCTATTGGAACAGCGCGCCGACGCAGGCGGCAGCAATAGTGCTTCCCGGCAGTACCGGGGATGTTTCCGCAATTCTCAAGTGCTGTCATGAACACGAGCAGACCGTCGTCACTCATGGTGGGCTGACCAACTGTGTGGCTGCGGCAGAGTCTGCAGCGGACGACATCGTGATATCGCTCGAGAAAATGAACAGGATTGTCGAAATCGACAAGGTGGGTGGCACGGCCGTAGTAGAGGCAGGTGCCATATTGCAGGATGTGCAGGAGGCGGCGGCTGAGCAGGGGCTCCGTTTTCCTCTCGATCTCGGCGCGCGCGGCAGTTGCACCATCGGCGGAAACGTAGCGACCAATGCCGGCGGTATGAACGTATTGCGATACGGCATGATACGCAATCTCGTCCTCGGCCTCGAGGCTGTGCTCGCAGATGGCACCGTTGTCTCATCGATGAATCGCATGATGAAAAACAATGCGGGCTACGACGTCAAACAACTATTTATCGGGACAGAAGGCACGCTCGGCATTGTGACGCGTGTCGTGTTGCGCCTGTTCCCGCGGCCGACGAGTCAGCAAAGTGCGCTCGTCGCGATGGAGAGCTTCACCAGCGTTGCGATTTTTTTATCGCGGCTGCAACAACAGCTCGCCGATTCCCTGAGCGCGTTCGAAATCATGTGTGGCGACTACTACGCGGCGGTAACAGCGGACGGCCAGCACCGTGCACCGCTATCGCGAGACTATCCGTTCTATGTCGTGTTTGAATCGGAGGGCACTGATCCCGATGCAGACGCAATACGATTTGAGAATATCCTCGAGCAGACGCTCGGCGATGGCCTTATTGTCGACGCCGTCATCCCGAAGTCCGATGCCGAGAACAGAGACATCTGGAATATTCGTGAGGAGTTCGACGCGATACTCGAATTCGAACCGGTGTATCTCTACGATATCAGCTTGCCGATTCGCGACATTGCAAACTATCTCGGCAAGGTTAAGGCAAACGTCACTAAGCGCTGGCCGGACGGTCGGTGCTATACGATCGGGCACGTTGCAGACGGCAACCTGCACCTGTTTGTTGCGCCTCACGAGTCAGGCGATTTTCATCGCGAAAGTGACGAGTACGTTTACGAGCCCCTGGTTGAGGTGGGAGGCTCGGTATCCGCCGAGCATGGCATAGGTACAAAGAAGATGAAGTGGCTGTCACACAGTCGTAGCGCAGCTGAAATCGAACTCATGCGTTGCTTAAAAAGGACACTCGATCCCAGGAACCTGCTAAACAGGGGCAGAGTCATAGGAGACCCGATGTGAAAATACCCGTTGTCGGCAAACTGATTCGGACCAGCCGCCCGCGTATAGAGAGTAAGCACTGATGGAGCACAAGAAGAGATCCTGGTCTTCGGGCATGACATTCATACTGGCGGCTGTCGGCGCAGCCGTTGGTCTCGGAAACATCTGGAAATTTCCGTATATCGCCGGAATGAGCGGGGGTGGGGCGTTCGTCCTCGTCTATCTCGCCTGCGTTATCTTCGTTGCAATACCGGTGCTGATCAGCGAACTTCTGATCGGGCGATGCGGCAATCGCAGCCCACCGGAAGCCATGCGTGCGGTTGCAGAGAGCGCTGGTCGATCCGGGCGCTGGTCGATCGTCGGCTTCATGGGTGTGATTGTTGGCTACCTGATTGCGACCTACTACAGCGTTATCGCGGGCTGGACAGTCTTTTATATATTCAAAGCGGCAAACAGCTTCGATGGCGCTTCTGCTATGGATGTTGCAGGACAGTTTGACGACCTCCTGGCCAACCCTGGCGCGATGACGATCTGGCACACCGTGTTCATAAGCCTGGCTCTCGTGATTGTCGGACGCGGGCTGCGTCGCGGCATCGAACGCGCCGTCAAAATGCTGATGCCTGCGTTATTCGTGATGCTTCTCGTCATGATCGGCTATGCGGCGGTCGCCGGTGATTTCAAAGCGGGCGTCGAATTCTTGTTTAATGCCGATTTCAGCAAAATAACGGGCGAAGTTGTCCTGGCCGCGATCGGCCAGGCATTCTTCTCGATCAGCGTCGCGATGGGACTGATGATGGTCTATGGCGCTTATGTACCGAAGGACGTTTCGTTAACACGCTCCGCCGTCATCATCGCGGGCACCGATACGCTGATTGCATTGCTCGCCGGTTTGATGATCTTCCCGATCGTATTCGCGAACGGCTTGGATCCCGCCGAAGGCCCGGGGCTGATTTTCAAGACCTTGCCAGCGGCGTTTGTTGGTATGCCCGGTGGAGCTGTATTTGGCGCCCTGTTTTTTGTGTTGCTGGCATTTGCTGCCATCACGTCGATCATCGCGGTTATCGAGCCGATAATTGCTTATGCCGAGGATCGCTGGCACATGCAGCGCAAGGTTGGCTGCATCGTGTTCGGGTTTCTCGCGTGGCTGATCGGCCTGGCGAGCATCTTCTCGTTCAATATCTGGAAAGACGTCACACCACTTGACATGTTCGACGTATTTGCCGGTAAGACGATCTTCGACCTGATCGACTACTTCACGGCCAATGTGATGATGCCGCTCGGCGCCATCCTGATCGCGCTATTCGTTGGCTGGCGCATGAAGGCGGAGCACATCGATAGCGAATTGAGCTTTGGCAGCTCGTTGCTGTTCAATACCTGGCTGTGGACGATACGAGTCGTCGCGCCCCTCGCCATACTCGCGATTTTGATCAGCGGACTGCGGTAGGAGCGGTAGCCCTAAATCCCGATGCTATGGTGATAATGATAATTCTTGCACATTGGTGCCGTGACTACGGCAGGAAAATAGTCGCCGGATATTCAAGCAACTCCTTGATACGTTGAATCATCGCGGCAGCGTCGTAACCGTCGACAAAGCGATGATCGAACGAGGATGACAAGTTCATCATCAGGCGTACGGCTACCTGGCCATTAATCACGACAGGACGTTCTACCGCCCGATTAACGCCGATGATGCCGACCTCGGGCTGGTTGATGACCGGCGTCGATACGATACCGCCAAGTTTTCCCAGGCTCGTGATCGTAATCGTCGAGCCCGATAGCTCATTCTTTTTGATGCTGTTGCTTCTCGCCGCCTCGGATACGCGGCGAATCTCGTGACCAAGGTCTTCTACCGAGAGTGAATCGGCGTGATGAACCACAGGAACCTTAAGGCCGTCGGGCGTCTGCGTAGCGATACCAAGGTGCACGGATCTGTGCTGCAACAGGACATTATGTTCCTTGTCGTAGGTCGTATTGCACTGTGGAAATTCCTGCAACGCGCGGATCAGCGCCAGACCGAGAAACGGCAACAACGTCAGTCGCCCTGATTTGTCAGCAATCTTCTCATTCAGGTGTTGGCGCAGTGCCTCGAGTTCGGTGATGTCGATCTCTTCGACATAGGTAAAGTGCGGTATTTCGCGGCTTGACGTGGCCATACGCTCGGCGATGATCCGGCGCAGGCCAATGACTTTGATTTCCTTGGTCTTGCCGGTGTGGGCGGCGTCAGAAGTGGCGCCCAAAAACTGCTCGAAATCCTGGCGCGTCACTCGTCCGCCAGGACCGGTTCCCGGTACGGCTGCGAGATCTATGCCTGCTTCTTTGGCACGGCGTCGCACCGCGGGAGAGGTCATTACGCGGACGTGCCCTGCCCGGCCCGTTTGAGGGGTGGGGGCGGCCGTTTCGGGAGCGGCTTCAGCCGCGACAGCAGCATCCGCCTGTTCGGCAGACGCCTCCACATCGAACACTACGAGCGCCGCGCCGACGGCGACGACGTCGCCAGGCTCTCCCGCAAGCTTGATCACCTTGCCGGATATGGGCGACGAGAGTTCGACGGCCGCCTTGTCAGTCATCATCGTACCGACGATATCTTCTTCGGCAACCTGATCACCAACCTTGATAAACCACTCGCCGATCTCGGATTCGACAGTGCCCTCACCGAGGTCCGGCAGTTTGAACGTGTACTCGCTCATTCGACATCCATCATGCTGTGAATTCCCGCGATCATGCGTTTCTTGCCAGGAAAATACTGCCACTCGAATGCGTGTGGATACGGCGTGTCCCATCCCGCGATGCGTCCTATGGGCGCTTCGAGATTGAAAAAGCAATCTTTTTGTATTCTGGCCGCGAGTTCGGCACCGAAGCCTCCGAATCGCGTCGCCTCATGGGCAATCATGCAGCGACCGGTCTTATTCACCGACTCGGCAAGAGTCTCGGTGTCCAGCGGGGAGATCGTCCGCACATCGACGATTTCAGCATCCACACCGGTCTCCGTAGCCGCAGCCTCTGCGACGTGTACCAACGTGCCATAGGTGATGATTGTTAACTCGGTGCCGCTGCGAACTACCTCGGCCTCACCGATCGGAACAGTGTAGTGGCCCTGCGGAACCTCCCCTTTGGGGTGTGCGGCCCAGGATACGGCTGGTTTTTCGGGGTCGCCGTCAAACGGACCATTGTAGATACGCTTGGGCTCGAAGAAGATGACCGGATCGTCCGTCTCAATCGAGCTGATCAATAAACCCTTGGCGTCGTAAGGATTTGACGGCATGACGCTCTTGATGCCGCTGACGTGGGCGAAGATCGCTTCAGGGCTTTGCGAATGTGTCTGGCCGCCGCGAATGCCACCGCCACACGGTGTACGAATCGTGACTGGCGAAAAGAACTCACCACAGGACCGGTAACGCAGTCGTGCGAGCTCGCTGACTATCTGATCGAAGCCGGGATAGATGTAATCGGCAAACTGAATCTCGGGGACCGGCCGCAAGCCGTTGACACCCATGCCGATCGCCGCGGCGATGATGCCGCCTTCGGCAATTGGTGCATCAATAACGCGATGCTCACCGTATTTGCGCTGCAGTCCATCCGTGCAGCGGAACACACCGCCAAAGTAGCCAACGTCTTGGCCCAAAAGGACAACGCTGGGATCCTTGTCCATCATGACGTCGAGTGCCGATCGAATAGCTTCGATCATGTTCATCTGCGTCACTTCGAACTCTCCACTTTGACCATACGCCGGCGCTGCGATTCCAGATGTTCCGGTGTTTCGGCATATACGTCGTCGAACATCGTCGACGGATCCAGGAAAGGGCCTTCAGTCATCGTGCCGTATTGCTGCGCTTCCTTCCACGCGGCGAGCACCTCGGCATTAAGTTCTTCTTCGAGTTCCTCGTGCTTTTCCTCCGACCAGCGGCCCATGGTTATCAGATGCTGTTTGAGACGTTCGATCGGGTCACCCAGAGGGAATGATGCCCATTCGTCTTTTGGCCGGTATTTCGACGGATCGTCACTCGTCGAATGTGCGCCGCCACGATAAGTCACGAGTTCGATGATTGTCGGTCCGCCACCGCGACGCGCCCGATCCGCAGCCCAAAGCGTCGTCGCGTACACCGCAAGCAGGTCGTTGCCGTCGACGCGGATGCCGGGAATGCCCAAGCCGAGACCGCGCACCGCGAATGGTCGTCGCTCGCCACCTGCAAATCCCTGAAACGTCGAGATTGCCCATTGGTTGTTGACGATGTTCATGATGACTGGCGCCTGATAGACCGCGGCGAAAGTAAGCGCATGGTGAAAATCGGCCTCGGCCGTGGCGCCATCGCCGACCCAGGTAGCAGCGATGTGATCTTCACCCTTGATCGCCGACGCCATCGCCCAGCCGACGGCATGCGGGTACTGCGTGCCGAGGTTGCCGGATATCGAGAACATGTTCGCTTTGGCGCTGTGATACATGATTGGCAACTGGCGGCCTTTACACATGTCACGCGTGTTGGAGAGACACTGGCACATCATGTCGACGAGCTTGAGGCCGCGGTACATATACAGGCCCTGGTTACGATACGACGGGAAACACATGTCGCCAGGCCTGAGCGCCATGCCTTGTGCAATCGACAGGGCCTCCTCTCCAAGGGCCTCCATGTAAAATGAAATCCGCCCCTGGCGCTGAATCTGCCACATGCGTTGATCGAATACGCGGTTCAAGAGCATCCAGCGCAATGCGATCTGTAATTGACCGGCGTCAATATTCGGATCCCATGGACCGACGGCCTGATGGTCGTCATCAAGTACGCGTACCAACCCCGAGCTCAGGTACTCGATATCGCGCGTGCGTGAGTCAATTGATGGCTTATCGACACTCCCGGCGGGTAACAGGTTGAGATAGCTGAAATCAGGCTTGTCACCAGGCCGCGCTGTAGGGCGCGGAATGTACAGTCGCGATTTCTTGTTCACGCGATTTGTCGTGTCTTTTTCGGGCCAGCTCCTGTTGCAGCCGACTTGCTTTCCGTTACGATGCGTCGCGCCAGTTCGTCAGCCACAACGTTGGTCGGCTGACCCGACTCTTGTGCTTCATTGAAGATGGCCCGCATCCGCTCAGGAATGCGACTCACTTCGGCGCGCACCTCGTTTTCACAGCTTTGTCCGAGGTACTCGCGTGCAACACTGATTATACCGCCGGCATTGACCACGTAGTCAGGCGCATAAAGAATGCTGCGCTCTGCGAGACGTGTTCCGTCTTCTGTTGTGGCGAGCTGGTTATTCGCGGCGCCGGCTATGACACTGGCTCGCAGCTTTGGAATCGTTACCGACGTCAGGATATTGCCCAGTGCACAGGGTGCGAGAACATCAACGTCGGCATAAAGCACGTCTGTCGGTGAAATTTCCGACACGGGCATTTCGTCTTTAACTTGCCGCAGGTTGTCGCTATTAACGTCCGCGACGAATAGTTTCGCGCCCGCCTCGTGCAACAGCCGGCAAAGGTGTATCCCTACATGACCAACGCCCTGCACGGCCACGCTGAGGTCCCTGACTGAATCAGCACCGAGTTTTGCCTTTACCGCAGCCTCGATTCCCAGAAAAACACCAAGCGCGGTCCACGGCGACGGATCGCCGCCAGCGTTGTCGCCGCTTTGCGGAAGACCGGAGACAAACTGCGTTTCCCGTTGGACTTCGCGCATATCTTCGACACTGACGCCGACATCTTCGGCTGTGATGTAACGGCCATTCAGCGACTCGACTTCACGACCGAAAGCGCGAAACATCCGGGCTGACTTCGGTGCCAGATCGTTTGCGAGGATCACTGCCTTGCCACCGCCAAAGGGCAAGCCGGCAACAGCATTCTTGTAGGTCATTCCGCGCGACAGACGAAGTGCATCGGTCAACGCGTTTTCGTCGTTTGTGTATTGCCAGCGTCGGCAGCCGCCTGCCGCCGGACCAAGGACCGTTGAGTGAATCGCAATGATTGTCCTGAGCCCGGTGTCCGGGTCTTGAACATAGTGCAGCGACTCATGCTCATCGAATTCGGGGTGGTCGAAAACGGCCATGACGGGGGCTCCGTGGGAGATAGATCTGGAGTCCAATATATACCCCTGAAACCGCACAAGTCTTGCAAATTCATTTGCCAAAGCAAGAAAAGAAGCATAATTTATGCGAAATAACTACAGTTAGAGCATAAATAATGCAGGCATTGGACCTCGATCACACAGATCGCCGAATTCTCGGCTGGCTGCAAAAGGAGCCCGGTATTAATGCCGCCGAACTCGGCGAGAAAATCGGCCTGTCACAATCGGCGGTCTGGCGCCGCATACAGAGCCTGCGTGAAGAGGGTGTGATCAAAGATCAGCCGGTAAAGCTCGACCGGGAAAAGGTCGGTCTCAACACAATGGTGTTCGCACACGTCAAACTGACTTCGCACGGCCGCAGCAACCTGGCCGAATTTTCAGAGGCCGTGAGCGAATGTCCTGAGGTGCTCGACTGCTATGTACTGCTGGGTAACGTCGACTTTCTGCTACGCATCGTCACGGAGGACATCAAGGCGTACGAGCAGTTCTTTTTCGAAAAGCTGTCGCAGCTACCGGGCATACAAGAGGTCAACTCGAGCATCGTGCTGTCCGATATAAAGCACACGACCGTGCTACCTATCTGACAATCGAATTGGGGTCAGAGCCCTTTTAGCAAAAAGGGCTCTGACCCCTTTACGGAGAGCTAATCCGCCAACGCGTATTTCGTCGTCGCTGGCCGTGTGACTGCCCTTAGCTATGCCCCGATTTGATACGATGCCGAAATGAGCGAGACATCCGACCGGATACAAGCTTTGAAGATCGATCGTGAGGCAGCCACCCCTAGCGGTTCCGGCCGGCTGTGGTTGCTGGCGCCGGCCATCGTCATCGTGCTGTTGCTGGGCTGGTGGTTTGTGCTGCGGCCGTCCGCGGGCAGCATCCTGATCGAGACAGACACCGCGCGACGGCCGCCGAGCATCGCGGCTGCGAGCAGTGTTCTCGATGCTTCGGGTTATGTGGTCGCTCGTCGCCAGGCGACGGTATCTTCCAAGCTGACAGGCAAAGTTGAAGAAGTGCTTGTTGAAGAGGGCATGCGTGTCGAGAAAGACCAGATCGTCGCGCGCCTCGATGACAGGACTCAGCAGGCACAACTCGAGCTCGCGAACGCTCAGATCGTTGCGGCACGCGCCGCATTGGCGGAAATAGACGCGCAACTTCGTTCCGCGCGTCTAGAGCGCAATCGCTTGCGCGATCTCGCGGACCGACAATTAACGAGCGCCTCGAGCCTGGACACTGCGGAGGCCAACTACGATGCGCTTGCCGCGCGACTCGAAACCGGCCGTGAGAATGTCAAAGTCTCAGAGCGCAATAGTGCGCTTGCGCAGGATGCTGTGGATAACATGACGATACGCGCACCGTTCGGCGGCATGGTCGTGTCGAAGAATGCTCAACCTGGTGAGATGATCTCGCCCGTGTCCGCAGGCGGTGGCTTCACCCGCACCGGTATCTGCACAATTGTCGATATGGAGTCGCTCGAGATCGAAGTCGATGTTAACGAGGCTTATATTCAGCGTGTTTTACCCGGGCAGCGGGTGAGTGCGACGCTCGATGCATACCCGAGCTGGCAGATCCCTGCCGAGGTCATCGCCATCGTGCCGACGGCCGATCGTCAGAAAGCCACAGTGCGGGTAAGAATCGGATTTCTCGAACGCGATGAACGTGTGCTGCGTGACATGGGTGCGAAGGTCGCATTCCTGGGCTCCGAAGCGCCGGTCGAGCTGCAACAGGAATTGCAGGGCGTAATGATTGCGCAGGAAGCACTAATGAGCGATGACGATGGCGACTTTGTCTGGCGCGTGAGAAATGGTCTTGTCGAGAAACGCGGCGTTACACTCGGTGGTTCGAGGGATCGGGACCGGGTGCTGATTACGAACGGACTCGCATCCGGCGATACAGTTGTTCGTTCGTCCGAGTCTGCATTGAGTGCAGGTCAAAAAATCAAAACCGAATAAGAGACAACATCATGAGTGAAGCACTGGCGGACCTGAGAGGCGTGAGCCGCGTTTATCAGAAGGGCAAGGAGCGCGTCGAGGTACTGCACGAACTCGATCTCGTCATTCCCTCCGGCGATTTCCTCGCGATCATGGGACCGTCCGGCTCAGGGAAGACGACATTGCTGAATATTCTCGGCGGGCTCGACCAGCCGAGTGGCGGCACAGTGACAGTCGGTGGTGCGGAACTGTCATCGATGTCAAATAATCAACTGTCACATTGGCGCTCAACTCACGTCGGCTTTGTTTTTCAGTTCTACAATCTCTTGCCAGTCCTTACGGCGCAGAAAAATGTCGAGCTGCCATTGTTGCTTACGAACTTCAGTGCCAAGGAACGTGCCGGGCGTGCGGGGATCGCCCTCGATATCGTTGGCCTGAGCGACCGCGCAAAGCACTTGCCGCGCGAACTATCAGGTGGCGAGGAGCAGCGTGTCGCAATCGCTCGTGCGATCGTTTCTGATCCGGCGCTGCTGCTATGTGACGAGCCGACCGGTGATCTTGACCGCGAAAAGGCAGATGAAATCCTCAAGCTGCTGCAGATTTTGAATCGTGATCACGGCAAAACCATTGTGATGGTGACGCACGATGCGCAGGCGGCCGACTTTGCGACGCGCACGCTGCATGTGGACAAGGGCAAACTTGAATCCAGGGCAGCCGCATGAAATATCTTGGTTTGATTTGGCGTAATGTCTGGCGGAAGAAGGTGCGGACGGCACTGACAATTCTCTCGGTGCTCATAGCGTTCCTGTTGTTTGCCTTGCTCAATGCTGTCGGGCACGCGCTGACTGCAGGCGCCCCACTGTCGGCAGCACAACGACTTGTGGTGATCGACAAGATCTCGCTGATCAATTTATTGCCGATAAGCTACGGCAACAAGATTGCGGCAATTCCGGGGGTCAGGGCGGTAACACACGCGACATGGTTTGGTGGTTACTACCAGGACCCAAAGAACCAGTTCGGTCAGTTCCCGACCGACGCTGAAGCGTATTTCGATATTTATCCGGAACTCGAACTGCCCGACGAGCAGTTCGAAGCTTTCATGAACAACCGCACCGGCGCAGTCGTTGGCGAGGCATTGGCGGAGCAATACGGCTGGAAGGTTGGCGACCGGATCCCCATATCAGCTACGATCTGGACAAAGAAAGACGGCGGCCGCACCTGGGAATTCGATCTCGAAGGCATATTCACAACGTCGGATCCGCGCGGTACAACCGCGTTCATGTTGTTTCAATATGACTATTTCAATGAAGCGCGCCAATTCGGCGATGGGTTGGTAGGCTGGTATGTCCTGAGCGTTGCAGGCGGTGCGGATCCCGTCGAGGTCGCGAACGCGATCGATGCGGAGTTTGCCAATTCGCCGCGTGAGACGGAGACAAGCACTGAGCAGGCATTCGTTGCATCTTTCGCCAAGCAGTACGGCAACATTGCGCTGATCGTGCAACTGATTCTCGGTGCAGTCTTTTTCACCCTGTTACTCGTCACGGGCAATACGATGGCGCAGTCAGTGCGTGAGCGCGTACCCGAGCTGGCAGTTCTCAAGACAGTTGGTTTCAAGGACGGTACGGTACTGGGCATCGTCATGGCCGAGTCCATTCTGATCATGGTGATCGGCGGGGGACTCGGGCTCGGAATCGGCTGGATGGTCGCGCAGGGTATGAACGAGGCCCTGGCCGCGATGATTGGCGGAGGGATCTTTTTTTCGGGGCAGGCGTTTCTTGTCGCGTTGGTGATAATGATCGGGGCGGGAGTTGCGGCAGGTATCTTCCCGGCGCTCAAGGCAATGCGGTTTTCGATTGTTGATGCATTGGCGAGAGGCTAGTCGAAGCAATTCCCGGCTTTACTACTTGAACATTTAGCGGAGACAAATGCGTATCTTTAATGAAGTGTTCGCCGTGACGAGGCTAAACATCCTCAACTTGCCAAAGCGCGTGGCAACCTCATTGGTAGCCGTGGTCGGAGTGATGGCCGTTGTTCTGGTGTTCGCCGCTGTCCTGTCGATGGCCAAGGGTTTCGAGCGAACGATGGTCGCGGCAGGGTCGGAAGACACGGCCATCGTGATGCGCAGCGGTGCGACCGCAGAGCTCAATAGCGGCTTGTCGCATGAGCAGACTCTGATTATCGCGAATGCGCCTGGCGTGCTCAAAGATGGCGATCGGGCTGTGACTTCCGCGGAGTTGTTCGTCCTCGTCGATATTGAAAAGAAGTCGAATGATTCCGAAGCCAATGTGCCATTGCGTGGCGTGCAAG